>ENA-OQCF01000008-OQCF01000008.1-human-gut-metagenome-genome-assembly--contig:-NODE-8-length-70184-cov-27.754115_pt1 | contig 70184 bp, 63 predicted proteins | sample MGYA00242756_ERZ504573 | MGnify/ENA primary metagenome ERZ504573 (study PRJEB26092, sample SAMD00036240) | human gut metagenome | host: Homo sapiens | study: EMG produced TPA metagenomics assembly of... | reverse complement strand
CCATCTCGCTGACCAGCACGAACAGGGTGGATCCCAATGCCACCAGCGCGTTGGTGCGGATGCCGGCGCTTCGGGCGCGCAACTGGCGTTCGAGCCCTATCAGTGCGCCCAATGCCGTGCCAAGCACGATGCGTACGGTGCAGTCGAGAATAACGGCCAGAGAAAACGTGGTGAACATGAGGATTCACCTCCTGAAAAAAGGCGTCAGGAACTTCCCGCACACCCTACAGCGCCAACCCGCCTCCCGCAACTGCGTCGCCGCGTTCGGGTGGTTCGAGCTCCGTGCGGTGAGCGGGCCGCGGCCGTATGATGGAAGCGCGGGTGGTCCGGGATTTTCTGCATACGGCGGGAGGCGTCATGGTTCCTATTGAGCACGTGTACGAACAGATTCGTACGTTCGCCGCTGATGCCGGCGCTCGCAAGGTCGTGCTGTTCGGTTCTCGCGCAAAGGGTGTGAACCGGCCTAAAAGCGATATCGATCTTGCCGTGGCCGGTTGCCCCGATTTCAATCGCTTGGAGCAGAACCTTCAGGACAATCTGTGGTCACTGCTTAAAGTTGATGTCATTAATCTGGATGAGCCGATTTCTTCATCGCTGAGGGCGGAGATTGAGCGTAGCGGAAAGGTATTGTATGAAAAAATATGAGAATTACGTTTCCGCACTGAAGTCGCTGCGCAAGGCTCCCGAACAGGATCTCAGCAATGATTTCATCCAGAGCGGCATCATTGACAAGTTCGAGTTGCAGTTTGAGCTTGGTTGGAAACTGTTCAAGGCGCTGCTGGCTTATGAGGGAGACCCTGTTTCCGCTTCCGGTTCTCCGCGAGATGTGCTCAAAACCGCTTTCCAATATTACGATTTCATGGACGAATCGTTGTGGCTGCGTATGCTGCGCGATCGCAATGATTCTGCTCATATCTACGATGAGGAACGCGCCCGGCGTCTTGTAGATGCCATCATCGTTGATTACATCCCCGAATTTGAGCGTGTGAATCAGGGGTTGGTCGTTCGTTACGGCGAAGCATTGAACGATTAGCGCGGGTGACATTAATGGCACTGGGCACGCTGGGCATTGGCGAGCAGATCAATGGGGTGAACCTCGGTAACTGGCTGGTGCTGGAAAAGTGGATGAAGCCGGGGATTTTTGCCGCCAGCGGCGAAGCGGACGAGATCTGGCTGCATCGGGCTACGGAGTCTGCTGAGTTGGAGGCTCTGCTGACGCGGCATCGCGACACGTATATCACTGAAGCTGATTTTCGGAACATTGCCGCGCATGGCTGCAATCTGGTGCGTATTCCTGTGCCGTATTTTATCTTCGGGGATGTGTCCGGTCATCCGGGCTGCATCGAGTATTTGGACAGGGCGTTCGACTGGGCCGAGCGTACCGGTCTCAAGATTCTTATCGACCTGCACACGGTGCCCGGCTCACAGAACGGATTCGACAACGGCGGCCTCACCGGCGTGGTGCGCTGGCATCATAGCCCGCGAGCGGTCGCCTATGCGTTGAATGTGCTGGCCTGTCTGGCTCGCCGGTATCGCGATCGCGCGGCGCTGTTCGGTATCGAGGTGCTGAATGAGCCGATCGATTGGTTGACGTATGCTACGTCGTCATCGAGCAGGCAGGCAAAGGATAGCTTTGAAGCACGGAGGAGTGGGCCAATTCCAATGGCGTTCCTCAAGCGTTTCTACCGTGAGTCGTATCGCCGGTTGCGCCCGATTTTGGCCGAGAACCAAGTCATTGTGTTCCATGACGGCTTCCGACTGGGCCGTTGGCGGGACTGGTTTGTGCGGGAGGGCATGCGGGGCGTCATGCTCGATACGCATATCTATCTGATCATGGCCGAACATTTTCCGCTATTCCGTATGATTCCGGAGCGATGGATGATGAGCTGTTATAGGCTATTCGTGCGCTGGAATGAACGCCGTATCCGCCGAGCAGCGCGCTATACGCCAGTGATCGTGGGGGAGTGGTGTGTGGCCAACAATCTGGTAAATCGGATGATCGCTAAGCATTCGGGCGATGGCGGTCGCTCCGAGGAAAACGCTATGCACAGTGCATCAATCAGAGGCTCTATTTACCGCGAGGTTGCCGCCATGCAGCGCAAAGCGTGGAGCGTATCCGCCGGGCAGATTTATTGGAGCTACCAATTACGTGGTAATCGTGATTTCTTGCCTACCATCGACCCACAATCCGACACGTCACGCCTCGACCCTTGGGATTTCACTCACGTCTGGCATGCTGGTTGGATGGTGTAATGAGAACGAAATTGCTCTCTGGTGGCATGATTCGAGCCAATTGTGTAAGGTAGAGAATGAGCTTCGTGACCCGGCCTATCCTTTGCGGCGGGGTGGGTTGCGGGTTCGAGATGAGAAGTCAGCTGCCGCTGGCACTTGATTCGTCCGCGCGGACGAATACCGCGAAAGCAGGGTGCCTAGCCCAGTGGCTGGGTGATACGGTTGGGCCAACCGAAGCCACTACCGATTCCACTTCGAAAGTAGTGGATGATAGTCATGCAGAAGACTGTAAAACATGGCTTTTCATCTCAGGAGGGACATCTGGCTCAGATGTCCCTCCCTTATTTTTCGGCAAAGGGGGAGCCGTGAATATAACGAAGACAAAGGAGTATGCATTGGCGCAAGCCCATGCTGCGGCTCTCCTGTATCATGAGCGACTTGAAGGCCGTTCAATAAAAATTCACTGTGAAGATGATCTGACTCTTGCCATTGTTTGGGACTCGGGAAATTTCGCTCATCTATGTGGCTTGGATTATTATCTGGATGATTCCAAGCGATGTCGTCTTCCTCCTAGAAAGCTCTATGAGGATTTGCTTAGGGGACGCAGAATCTCACCTAAGCGAGTGAGTCCTCATGGTGATGTGCAATGGTTGAAGAAGAAGGCAGATGTCCTGACCGATGCCATGGATATGTCAAAGGTGACACATGTCGTAGTGCCGGGCAATAGCAGGATCGTACTGTACGCAGGCAATGAGGTCTGGTGCATCGGTCTCGGGCGTATGCGTGATGGGCGGTATTATCCGCAACCGTTGGTAAAGAAATCTTTCGATGAAGTGCGGAAAACGGGTACCGTCACACATATCGTGGCCGCAGTCGAAACGATGGGGCTATAGCCCGAATGAAAGGCCGGCTCAGCGGTAGCCGTTCCAGTGGGGGCGAGGGAACAGGATGTTCTCGTACTGGGACCAGCTGGACATGAAGTCGATGTCTGGCTCGCCAAGCCAGCGGGATTGCAAGCCCTCCATGGCCGAGCCGACGCACATCGACAGCAACCCGATCTTCTGCGGGGTGTTATATTCGGGCGCAGCTTCCACGGATAGCTGCCGATCTGCGCGCGCAGCCGTCCGCCACGCTGGGCGTAGTACTCGTGCGCCGGGTGATTGGGGTCGATGGCTTCGGCACGCAGCACCAGATACAGCTGTGTGAGTTGCGGGCGTTTCATGGTGTCCTCGGCGATGGTCCGGTAATACTCGGGCATCAGCAGAGGAGAAAGCTCCCGCTGTTCGGGCGTAAGCGCAAGTTTGCTCTGAATGTAGTCTCCGGCTTCGCTGGAATCTTCGTATCGACGCAGCACCAGCATCAGCAGCCCGTTCTTGTTCTTGACGTATTTGAGCAGCCCGGCCTGCGTGATGCCGACGCGATCGGAGACCTCCTGGATGGTCATGCCGTAATAGCCGCGCTCGGCCACCACTTCGGTGGCGGCATCGGTGATCGCCTTGAGGCGTTCTTCTCCGCGCGTTCCCATGGCATGTCTCCTTTCGTCCGGCTTTGGATGGTCCGCGCCCGGCGGCCCAACTGCGATATGAGCCATGATAGCCGTCATCCCGGCGTGTCTCGCATTGACACGCTAGAAAGTAAGTAGTAACTTACCTAATAACAAAAGTAAGTACTTGCTTACCTTTGGTTCGCCGGTCAGATTCAATGATGGAACCGACCCGGCGCACGCAGGAGGAAACAACAGCGAACATGGAGGTTCGAATGTCCACCCAAACCAAGTCGTCCAGCCGCCCTTGGCTGGTGTTCATCGGCTGCTGCGTATTGTCCCTGGTCGGATTCGGCCTGATCGTCAACACGCCTGGCCTGTACTTCACCGTCCTCGGCGAGACACTGAACGTCTCGCGCACGCAGATCGCATTGGCCTCGTCGATCATGGCTATCGCCGGCGCCGTGACCATGCTGTTCGCGGGCAAGGTCATGAAGATGCTCGATTCACGCATCCTGATCAGCGTGTGCATCGCGGGCGTCGCCGCCCTGTTCCTCGCCCAGTCCTTCTTCAACGCGGTCTGGCAGTTCTACATCTCATTCGCGCTGATGGGCATTCTCTACGTCATCCCGATTTCCCTGGCCCCCAGCGTGCTGCTCGCCAACTGGTTCGAAAGCAAGCTCGGCATGGTGATGGGCATCGCCCTTGGCCTGTCCGGCATCGGCGGCACCATCTTCAACCCCGTCGTCTCCTGGTTCATCACCAATCTCGGATGGCAGACCTCCTACCGCCTAACCGCACTGATCCTCGTTATCTGCATCCTGCCGTTCTCCCTGCTGGTGTTCAAGTTCCGCCCCGACGAAGCCAAGGGCGAGCAGGCCTACGGCCATAGCGTCTCCGCTGCCGTCGCCGATGACGCCCAGGCCGCCGGCGAGCTGCCCGGCATCGAATCCAAGAAGGCCTACCGCACCCCGACGTTCGTGCTGCTGGTGCTCGTCTCCGTGCTCCTGCAGATTGTGGCCGCGCTGGTCCAGCACGTCTCCAGCCATGAAATCGCCCATGGCCTGACGCTGGAACAGGGCGCACTGGTCGTCTCCGGCATCATGTTCGGCGCCGCGATTGGCAAGGCCACCATCGGCATCCTCCTCGACTATCTCAAGCCGGAACTGACCATCGTCATCTACTCCGCGATCGGCCTCGCCGGCTGGGGTCTCATGGCCGTCGCCACCACGCCCACCCCGGCCATCGCCGCCGGCTTCATGGCCGGACTCGGCCAAGGCGTCGTGCTCGTCGCCCTGCCGTGGGTCATCCGCAAGTCCTTCGGCCAGCGCGATTACAGCGAGATCCTGTCCATCGTCTCCATGTTTGGCGCGGTCGCCTCCGCCATCGCCGTCACCGCGCATGGCGCCGTGTTCGACGCTACCGGCTCCTATGTGCCGTCGCTGGTCGGCAATATGGCCCTGTACGTGGTCGCCGCGGCCTGCATGGTCATCGGATTCCGTATGCGCCTGTTCAAGGAAATCACGAAGCAGGCCAAGTGAGGCCGGGCAAAACCGATTCCAGACAAACGTATATATAAGGAGTATTCATGAGTGACGCAGACGACTTCATGACCCGATATCTCAACAACATCACCAGCCAGTACGAATCCTCCCGATTCAAGCCGGAATACGAGCCGGCCGAGCCCGAAACAACCAAGGTCACCTGCCGCGACGGCGTCGAGCTGACGGTCGACATCTTCCGCCCGGCCACTCCCGGCCCGTACCCGACCATCGTGGTGCGTTGCCCCTACCCGCAGCAGGTCGAGCTGTGGAAGCTGCACGGCGAACATCTCAATCGGCGCGGCTACGCGATGGTGTGCGAATGGTGCCGCGGCACCTACACCTCCGGCGGCACGTGGGAACCGAACGTCAACGAGCGCAACGACGGTGCGACCTGCTCGCCTGGTGCGAACATCAGGACTGGATCGACGTGATCGGCCTGTGGGGCACCTCGTACCTGTCCCTGACCTGCTGGACCGTGGCGGACATCACCACGCCGAAGGTGGCCTCCATCTGCGCCAACCACTACGGCACCGACCGGTTCGCCTCCGCCTACCAAAAGGGCTCCTTCCGCTGTGACGTGCTCACCGCCTGGGCCATGCAGAACGCCGGATATCCGGTCGACGCCGATTACATGAAATCCGCCCTCCACCTGCCGCAGATGAGCGTGGACGAGGACATGTGGGGCGGCCGCCTTGACTGGTATCGTGACTGGATCAGCCACCCCAAGGACGCCGACGCCTACTGGGATGAGGGATTCTGGGGACTGCTCAAGTCCATCCCCTCCAAGGTCAAGGTGCCGATGTTCATCCACGAGGGCTGGTTCGACCACCACCTCGGCAGCGCCTAACCGGGTACGCCGCGCTGAACGAGCAGGTCAAGGAACACTCCTGGCTGCGCATCGGCTGCTGGAACCACTACTTCCTCAATCCGCTGGAAGGACTGGAACCGAAGCATCTCGACGCCGCCGAAGTGCCGGCCGCGCTCGAATGGTTCGACCTGACCCTGAAGCGGAAGCAGACCCCCATGCGGCAGGTCGAGTACTACGAGATCGGCAGCGATTCCTGCATGTCGCCGACTCCTGGCCGCTGCCGTCCGCAGGCGCCGACGAAGTCAGGCTCTATCTCAAGCCTGGCGAACTGACGGCCGAAGCTCCGCAAGCCGCGAGCGCCGCCGAATACGACTATGATCCGGCCAACCCGGTCATGACCCGAGGCGGCGAGGCCCTGCTCACCACGATGGACGAGATTGGCGCACGCATCCAGCCGGAACCCGGGTGGCGCGATGACGTCATCACGTTCGAATCCGAGCCGCTGGACCATGACCTGCACATCCAAGGCGCGATTAGTGTGGACCTGTACGTCTCATCCAGCGCTCCGGACACCGCCTTCACGGCCAAGCTCATGTGCGTGGACCCGGACGGCACCGCGCGCAACTACCGAACTTCCATCACCACGATCGGGCTGGATACGCCGGACGCCGCGCCGTACAAGCCGGGCGAAATCCGCCGCGTGAGCATCGACATGTGGGGCATCTGCTGGATGGTGCCCGCCGGGTCGCGCATCCGCTGCGATATCTCATCTTCCGATTTCCCGCAATACTCCGTACACACCAACCACGCTGGACTGTGGAGCGAACAGACCGGCACGCAGGTGGCCCACCAGACCATTCACATGGGTGGCGCCACGCCGTCCGCCATCGTGCTGCCGGTACGCGACTGAGATACGGTTTCGATAACGATTGAAAGGAACGACAATGATCAGTCAGGAAGCGCGCGACCTGTTCGCCGCCAATGTGAAGGCCATGACCGCCGGGGACGCGGCGCATCTCGCCTCCCAGGTGCTGCCGGACGATGTGAGCCGATTGAAGGACATCGCCTATGTGAATGATGGCGACGCCGCGCATCTGCTGGACATCTACACTCCCGCGGATGCAGAGGAAGGCGCGGCTCTGCCCGTCATCGTGGACTTCCACGGCGGCGGCCTATATTACGGCAACAAGGAAAACAACGAATGCCGTGACATGCTGCTCGCCCGTCAGGGATTCGCCGTGGTGAACACCAACTACCGTCTTGTGCCTGCGGTGAGCTTTCCCGCCCAGCTGGCCGATGCGATGGCCGTGCTCGATTGGATTCGCGACCATGGCGCCGAATACGGCCTGGACGCCGAGCGCGTCTGCGTGACCGGCGATTCGGCCGGCGGCGCCTTGGCCCTGTACCTCTGCGCGGCCAACGGTTCGACGCAGCTGGCCGGCACCTTGGGCCTGTGGCAGTCCGGCATCGAGGTGCACGCCTGGTGGTGACCTCCGGCATGTTCCGTTTGCAGGGCGGCGTGCACGCCAATGCGCTGAGCTATTACATGGAGGGCTACCTGCAGACGCCCGCCGACCATATCAAGGTCAACCCCTATCTCGATTTGGACAAGCTCATCGTGGACGGCGATGTGCCGCCGATCTACATGATCACCAGCGTGGAGGATTTCATCGCCGACAACACCTACGAACTGGCACGCATTCTGCACGCCCGGCATAAGGACCATGCGATGAGCGTATGGCCCAAGGGTCGCGAGCGGGTGCTGGGCCATGTGTTCAACATCGTCCAGGCCGGCGATCCCGAAGCGGGCGAGGCACATCAGGTGATTTGCGATATCGCCGACTACTGCAAGCGCTATATCTGATCGCCGTTCGTGCGGCCGAACCAACAGTGGGGGTGTTCTATCAGTGTGGAACACCCCCACTCTGCGTGGTGAGAAGCGTTATGCGGGATCACAGCCGCAACTGCAGCCAAAGTGCTCAGCGATACCCGTCCCACAGGGGCAGGGGCATCAGCACGTCCTCGCAGTCGGCCCACATGGCATTGAGGTCTTGTCCTGGGGCGCGCAGCCAGCGCAGCTGAAGGCCGTCCATCATCGAGAATCCGGCCTGCAGCACATGTTCGACATTGACGCCTTCCGGCACGGCCCAGTTGATATTGAGCGCCATGGTGACCGTGCGGCGCTCGCGGTCGGTGAAGTAATCGTGCGCGGGATGGGCCGGGTCAAGTGCCTCGGTGCTCAGCGTGGAGAACATGTGCACCAGCGCGGGCCGCTTGTTGTTCACCGCCACCACCTGACGCCACATGTCCGCAATGAGCGGGCGCTCCTGGGCGACCATCGCGGCATTGATCGACTCGGTGACCCGGTCGTATTCCTCGGTCAGCGCCAGATCGAGCAGTCCCTCCTTGCTGCCCACGTAATGCAGCACGCCGGCCTTGGTAAGCCCCACTTCGGTGGCGATGCGTTGCAGTGACGTGCCGTAATAGCCGAGCTTGCCGAACGATTCGACGGCGGCGTCGAGAATCGCGGTGCGGCGATCGGTATCGGTGGGGGAGGGGACGTTCATATAGGTAACCTTACGGTCGGTTAGTAGTGGTTCCAAATGATTTCGGCGTGTTGTGTCGGAGATTTTGATAATCTACCTACCAACCGGTTGGTCGAGAAAAAACGACGACTGAGGTTCGTGGAGGAACCTCAGCCAACGTTCCAAACCAACAGCAACCCTACTGGGCCGGAAACGACACACAACGACGAACACAACACGACAACGAAACAACGCAACAACAACCGCACAACCTAAGGAAAGGGGCAACATGAGCGAGTCCACCTACCCGTCCGTCAAGGATCTGACCCTGGAAGAGAAGGCATCCCTCACCTCCGGCGGCGACGCCTGGCATCTGCAGGGCGTGGAGTCCAAAGGCATCCCAGGCTACATGATCACTGACGGTCCTCACGGTCTGAGGAAGTCCCTGGCCTCCAGCGCCGGTGAGACCGACCTTGACGACTCCGTGCCCGCCACCTGCTTCCCGCCGGCCGCCGGCTTGTCCAGCTCTTGGAATCCTGAGCTCATTCACAAGGTTGGTGAGGCGATGGCTGAGGAGTGCATTCAAGAAAAGGTGGCTGTGATTCTTGGCCCCGGCGTCAATATCAAGCGCAACCCGCTCGGCGGTCGCTGCTTCGAATACTGGTCCGAAGACCCGTACTTGGCCGGTCATGAGGCCATCGGCATTGTTGAAGGCGTGCAGTCCAAGGGCGTGGGCACGTCGCTCAAGCACTTCGCCGCCAACAATCGAGAAGCGACCGTCTGCGCGTCGATGCCCGCATCAGCCCGCGCGCCCTGCGTGAGATCTACTTCCCGGCCTTCGAACACATCGTCAAGAAGGCCCAGCCGTGGACCATCATGTGCTCCTACAACCGCATCAACGGCGTGCATTCCGCACAAAACCATTGGCTGCTGACCGACGTGCTGCGCGACGAATGGGGCTTCGAGGGCATCGTCATGTCCGACTGGGGCGCCGATCATGACCGTGGGGCCTCCCTGAATGCAGGCCTGAATCTGGAAATGCCGCCGAGCTACACCGACGACCAGATTGTCTACGCCGTCCGCGACGGCCGAATCACCCCCGCCCAGCTCGATCGTATGGCTCAGGGCATGATTGACTTGGTAAACAAGACCCGCGCTGCAATGAGCGTCGACAATTACCGTTTCGATGTGGACGCCCACGATGAAGTCGCCCATCAGGCCGCTATTGAATCCATTGTGATGCTCAAGAACGATGATGCGATTCTGCCGCTGAACGCCGGTCCAGTCGCCAATCCGTCCGCCATGCCCCAGAAGATCGCCGTTATCGGCGAATTCGCCCGCACCCCGCGCTACCAGGGCGGCGGCTCCTCCCACATCACCCCCACCAAGATGACTAGCTTCCTCGACACGCTCGCCGAGCGCGGCATCAAGGCCGACTTCGCCCCCGGCTTCACGCTCGATCTGGAACCGGCCGACCCGGCCCTCGAATCCGAAGCCGTGGAAACCGCCAAGAACGCCGACGTTGTCCTCATGTTCCTGGGCCTGCCGGAAGCCGCGGAATCCGAGGGCTTCGACCGCGACACCCTCGACATGCCCGCCAAGCAGATCGCCCTGCTCGAACAGGTCGCCGCCGCGAACCAGAACGTCGTGGTCGTACTGTCCAACGGTTCCGTGGTCTCCGTGGCCCCGTGGGCCAAGAACGCCAAGGGCATCCTCGAATCCTGGCTGCTCGGCCAGTCCGGTGGCCCGGCGCTTGCGACGTGATTTTCGGCCAGGTCAGCCCGTCCGGCAAGCTCGCCCAGTCCATTCCGCTGGACATCAACGATGACCCGAGCATGACGAACTGGCCGGGCGAGGAGGGCCACGTCGACTACGGCGAGGGCGTATTCGTCGGTTACCGCTACTACGACACCTACGGCAAGGCTGTGGACTATCCGTTCGGCTACGGCCTGAGCTACGCCACGTTCGAGATCGCCGACGTCACCGCCGCCAAGACCGGCGCGAACACCGCCACCGTGACCGCCACCGTGACCAACACCTCCGATGTGGACGCCGCCGAAACCGTGCAGGTGTACGTTGTGCCGGGCAAGGCCGACGTGGCTCGCCCGAAGCACGAGCTCAAGGGCTTCACCAAGGTGTTCCTCAAGGCCGGCGAATCCAAGACCGTGACCATCGACCTCGACGAGCGCGCGTTCGCCTACTGGTCCGAGAAGTACAACGACTGGCACGTGGAGGCCGGCGAATATGCCATCGAAGTGGGCGTGAGCTCCCGCGACATTGCCGACACCGTTGCCGTGGCCCTCGATGGCGACGGCAAGACCCAGCCGCTCACCGAATGGTCCACCTACGGCGAGTGGGAGGCCGATCCGTTCGGCGCCAAGATCGTGGCCGCCGTGGCCGCCGCCGGCGAGGCCGGCGAGCTGACGAAGCTGCCCGACAACGCCATGATGCGCATGTTCCTCAACCCCATGCCGATCAACTCGCTGCCCACCCTGCTGGGCGAAGGCGGCAAGAAGATCGCCCAGTTCATGGTTGACGAGTACGCCAAGCTCGCGAAGTAAGGGCTGAAGCGAGGCAATCGCACGGCGTAATACAGCTGGCTTCCCTCTCCTGAGGGGAGCCAGCTTTGTTTAGGCTCAACAGTTGTTTGGAGATACTACAACACGCCGATTGTTGTATGTGCAACTGTTGTATATAGGTCTCTTTATCATGAATTGTTGCGTATACAACAATGTGGGGTGAAGGTACAAACGCACACGGCCCCCGCATGGTACGGAGGACAATGGATCAGCATATTCTCAGCATCGAAATGCGCGCGGTAACCAAAGCCGTCGACCGCTATTTGGGCGAGAGCATGCCGCAAACCGCCAGGGAAACCACCGGCGGCAACGCGCATATCATCATGTTCTTGGCGCGTAACCGCGGCCGTGAGATATACCAGCACACCATCGAACAGAAATTCTGCATCACCCGGTCCACCGCCTCGCGTGTGCTGGCCCTGATGGAGAAGAAGGGCCTGATCGCCCGTGAATCGGTGGAGCATGACGCGCGCTGCAAGCGCATCGTCCTGACCGACAAGGCGGACGCGATCGTCGCCGATCTCAAGGCGAACGGCGATCGGGTCGAACGGTTGCTGGTCGGCGGCTTCTCCGATGGAGAGAAGGCCGCTCTGCGCGACTACGTCGCACGCATGCGTGCGAACATCGAGCGCGCACAACGCGAATTTGAACATCAAACACTCCCTCAGTCACCTGTGGTGATGGCTCCCGATCAAGACGGAGCAGAGGTTGCTAACACGAAGGAGGAGAACGAATGAGCGATACCGCAGAGGCAATCGCGCAGGCGCGCAAAGCCGTCGAACCGGACAAGCCCAAACATGTACTGCGCACGTTGGGCCAGTCGATTCGTGAATACAAGAAAGCCAGCATCCTGGCTCCGGTGTTCGTGACGGTCGAAGGCATCCTGGAGATCCTGATCCCGACCATCATGGCTTCGCTGATCGATGAGGGTATCACCGGTGGCAGCATGCCGGCCACCGTCAAGTTCGGCGTGATTCTGCTGGTGTGCTCGATGGTTTCGCTGGGTGCCGGCTTCCTGTCCGGAAAGTACGCGGCCGTGGCCGGCGCGGGCTTCGCCAAGAACCTGCGCAAGGACCAGTTCGAGAAGGTGCAGGGCTTCAGCTTCACCAATATTGACCGGTTCTCCACCGGTTCGATCGTGACCCGACTGACCACCGACGTGACGAACCTGCAGAACGCCTACATGATGATCATTCGTCTGGGCGTGCGTGCCCCGATTATGGTGGTCGTATCCTGGCTGTTCTCGTTCCGTATCTCCCCGTCGATTTCCATGGTGTTCCTGGCCTGCATCCCGATTCTGGCCATCGGCCTGTGCGGTCTGGCCGTGCTCGTGCATCCGGTGTTCGAGCGCGTGTTTCACACCTACGATGCGTTGAACAACGTGGTCGACGAGAACCTGCAGGGCATCCGCGTGGTCAAGTCCTATAACCGCGAATCCTTCGAGGTCTCCAAGTTCGGCCGCATCTCCCAGCGCATCTTCAAGGACTTCACCAAGGCCGAACGCATCATGAGCTTCAACAGCCCGCTGATGATGATCTGCATCTACGGTTCGATGATCCTCATCGCATGGATGGGAGCACAGCAGATCGTCGCCTCCGGCAACAACCCCGCCGTGGGCCTGACCACCGGCGACCTGACCGCACTGGTCACCTACGCCATGCAGATCCTTATGGCCATGATGATGCTGTCCATGATCTTCGTCATGGTGATTATTTCTCAGGCTTCTGCCGAGCGTATCTGCCAGGTGCTGCAGGAGGAAAGCACGGTGCAGAACCCGGCACAGCCGGTGACTGACATGGCCGACGGCTCCATCGAATTCGACCACGTCACCTTCCGCTACTCCGACAGTTCCGAAAAGCCCGTGCTTGACGACATCAACCTGAAGATCCGCTCCGGCATGACCGTCGGCATCGTCGGCGGTACTGGTTCGGCAAAGTCGTCTCTGGTACAGCTCGTGCCGCGACTGTACGACGTGAGCTCCGGTTCGCTGAAGGTCGGCGGCGTGGATGTACGCGACTACGATCTCGAGGCGCTGCGCGATCAGGTGGCCATGGTGTTGCAGAAGAACGTGCTGTTCTCCGGCACTATTGCCGAAAACCTCAGGTGGGGCAACCCGAACGCCACCGATGAAGAGATTCGCCATGCTGCGCAGCTCGCGCAGGCCGATGGATTCGTTCAGGAATTCCCCGATAAGTACGACACGTACATCGAGCAGGGCGGTACCAATGTGTCCGGCGGACAGCGCCAGCGCCTGTGCATCGCCCGTGCGCTGCTGAAGAAGCCGAAGATTCTGATTCTCGACGATTCGACCAGCGCCGTCGATACCAAGACGGACAAGCTGATCCGTTCCGCGTTCCACAACGAGATTCCGGACACCACGAAGATCATCATCGCCCAGCGCGTGGCCTCCGTGCAGGAATCCGACATGATTCTGGTGATGGATTCCGGCCGCATCATGGCGTCCGGCACACACGACGAACTGCTCGTCACCTGCGATGAATACCGTTCCATCTACGAATCCCAGACCAAGAACCAGGCCCAGCCCGAAGAACTGGCCGCTGCCGAACAGGCTGCTGAGTCATCTACCGCTGAGCCGTCCGAAACCGTGACGGTGACAGTGACCATGCCCACGGCCGATACCAGCGCAGCTGATGCCAATGCAGCCGATACCAAGGAAGGAGAAGCACGATGAGCAACGACCAGAGTTTCAAGAACCGCAAGCCCGCCATGGGCAAAGCCGAGCCTGGCACCATCAAGCGCATCTTCAGCTACATCTTCCAGTACAAGTGGCGTGTCATCGCCATCGTGGTGTGCATCTTGGTCGGTGCCGCCGCGCAGGCCGGTTCCGCGCTGTTCCTCCAGTCGCTCATCGACACGTACATCCTGCCGATGGTGGGGGAGTCGAACTCCGACTGGGCCCCGCTGCTGCGGGCCATCAGCCTGATGGCGGGCCTGTATGTGGCCGGCATCGTGGCGTCCTGGCTGTGGCAGTGGCTGATCGTCACCGTCGAGCAGGGCACGCTCAAGAAGATTCGTGACGACATGTTCGCCCACCAGCAGAAGCTGCCGATCCGCTACTTCGACAGCCACGAGCACGGCGACATCATGAGCCACTACACCAACGACACCGATACGCTGCGCCAGGCCATCTCGCAGTCGTTCCCGCAGATGTTCTCCTCGATTATCTCCGCGGTCGCGGCGCTGCTGTCCATGCTGTGGCTGTCCATTCCATTCACCGCGTTCGTAATCGTGTTCACCGTTCTGCTCTACTTCATCGTGCGCAAGATCGTGAGCCGCTCCGGCCGCTACTTTGTCAAGCAGCAGCAGTGGATCGGCGACGTGAACGCCTTCGTGGAGGAATCCGTCAACGGCCAGAAGGTCATCAAGGTCTTCAACCATGAAGACGCCACCCAGAAGACCTTCGACGAGAAGAACGAGGAACTCTTCGAGGCGTCCGCCGAAGCGAACACCTGGGGCAACGTCACCATGCCGGTCGTCGGCAACATGGGCTACCTGCTCTACATCCTGCTTGCCATCGTCGGCGCCGCCGTCTCGCTGGCCGGCGTCAACGACATCGGTCTGACCGGCGTCAAGCCGCTCACCCTCGGCACGCTCGTCTCCCTGCTGACCCTGTCCCGCTCGTTCATCAACCCGATCGGTCAGGTCTCTCAGCAGCTGACCATGGTGATGATGGCGCTCGCCGGTGCCTCCCGTATCTTCAAGCTGATGGATGAGCCCATCGAGGAAGACAAGGGCACCGTGACGCTCGTGAACGTGGAACTTGGCGAGGATGGCCGCACCATGACCGAAGTCGACCACGAGACCGGCCACTGGGCATGGAAGCGCGAGGTCGGCGACGACGGTACGAGGTCTCTGAAGGCCGCCGAAAAGCTGCGCGGTTCCGCCTGCGAGGTGGCGATGAAGGCCAAGGAGCAGGCGATCACCTCGCCTGATGGGCGTTATACGCTGCTGCGCGGCGACGTGCGCTTCACCAACGTGACCTTCGGCTACAACCCGGACAAGCCGGTGCTGCACGACATCACCTGGTTCGCCAAGCCCGGCCAGAAGATCGCGCTCGTCGGCGCCACCGGTGCCGGCAAGACCACCGTGACCAACCTCATCAACCGGTTCTACGATATCCAGCAAGGTCAGATTCTGTATGATGGCATCTCCGTGGCCGGCATCAAGAAGCCTGATTTGCGCAGGTCTTTGGGCATTGTGTTGCAGGACGTGAACCTGTTCACCGGTACCGTGATGGACAACATTCGTTATGGCCGTCTGAACGCCACTGATGAGGAATGCATTGAGGCCGCGCGTCTGGTCAATGCGGACAGCTTCATCCGTATGCTGCCCGAGGGATACAACACGGTGCTTGAGGGTGATGGATCCGGCCTGTCCCAAGGTCAGCGCCAGCTGATTTCCATCGCCCGCGCCGCGGTGGCCGATCCGCCCGCGCTGATTCTCGATGAGGCCACGTCTTCCATCGATACCCGTACCGAGGAAGTCGTGCAGGCCGGCATGGATAACCTGATGAAGGGCCGTACGGTCTTCGTCATCGCCCATCGTCTGTCCACCGTACGCAACTCCGACGTGATCATGGTGCTCGACCACGGCAACATCATCGAGCGTGGCTCGCATGACGAGCTGATCGCGCAGAAGGGCGAGTACTACCAGCTGTACACCGGCGCGGTGGAGCTGGAGTAGTCGGTACGCCTGCAAAAACCGCACCTCGATTATCGGGTTGAAGTAATTCTTATCCGGTAGTTGGGGGCGCGGTTTTCTATGTTGAGAGCCGTGTGTTGGCGCAGGATTGCGAATATTGGCGGTGAAAAGGGTACATTTGAATTGTTGTTTTGACGATGTATCGGCCGCAAGGAGGGGACTATGGCGTTCGTGACGTTGAAGGATGTCGCTCAACGTGCCGGTGTGTCGGCTGCTGCCGTCTCCCAGATACTTCACAATAAAGGCCGCTTTTCTAGCGATACGCGACAGTTGGTGCTGAAAACTGTTGAGGAAATGGGGTATGTGCCCGATCAACGTGCTCGCTCCATGCGCTCGTCGGATACTAAGACTGTTGGTTTGCTGGTTCCTGATTTGCGCAATCCGTATTTCGCTGATTTAGTCTCGTCAATGGAAGACGAGTTGTATGCCCAGGGCTATTCCACGCTGATTGGTACTTCAGCAGAAACAGTGGAACGCAGGATGCGTTTATTGACAATCTGCTTGGGCAACGTATTGACGGGGCAATCGTGGTGCCGCAAGGTGTCAATTCGCCTGGTATGCAGTCGCTTATCGCGCGCGAGCTACCACTGGTGTTCGTGGATCGTTTGGTATCGGGAGTAAATTCGGTGCCATTCGTAGTGTCCGACCCATACCCAGGTGTTTGCGAGGCGGTTGCCGAACTTGTGCGCTTAGGGCATCGTCACATTGGATTTGTGTCACACTCGTCACTGGGCTCGTCCAATATAAATGAGCGTGAAGCGGCATTCCGTTCTGCTGTGGCACAGGTGACGCAGTTGGGGGAGGGAACTGCGGCGGTTGTCGACTGTGATTCTACATATGTTTCGCGCGAAGCAGGACTAAATGAACTTGTAAGAGCAGGTGTTACGGCGATTATTTGCGCTTACTCGCCTGACATGATCACGATGATTGGTTTGCTGCATGACCGCGGCATTGATATTGGTAGTGAAATGTCAGTGATTTCATTCGATGACATTGCCGTATTCCGTCTGCTGACTCCGCAAGTCGCGATTATTTCGCAGCAAGCTGAGGATATGGGTCGCCAGGGCGTGGATATGTTGCTCGACATGATTATAAATAATGATTGCAGTCGTGGTGAATCGCGCTATGTCCCGTCATCGTTTGTACTGCGTGATTCGGTTGGGGCTCCTATGTGGCGTGTTCCCTGATATTGCAGCGTTTATCAGGTGCATGAAGGCTGGGTTTATGCGCTGAACAGTGCTGACGTGCCGACATCGTTGACAACATTGGTAAAAGGTTATATCATAATTTTCATTAGTTGATTAAACGTTTTATCAATGGCGATGATCAACGATGATCGGTTTGGAGGAAACTCACAGAGGAGGTGAGCGGGCAATGTGCATATCGATTCAGCAAGACGCGCTGACAGCCGAACTGTACGTCAGCGTTCGCGACGCTGTGGGTTTCTACCATTACGACCGCGAAGACGCGCGTATGGCGCTGGATGGTGGGCTGTATTCCGTGGTTGCCTACGTTGATGGTCAGGTGGCCGGAATTGGTCGTGTGGTCGGCGATGGACGTATCGCATTCTTCATCAAAGATCTCGTGGTATTACCGCAATACCAAGGGGATGGAGTCGGTACGGCGGTGCTGCGCGCACTTATCACACGCATTCGAGAACACTGCTGCAACCATGCGTACATTGGCCTGATGGCAACACCTGGCAAGGAATCGTTCTACGAAGAGCATGGTTCCTGCGCCGGCCGGCACCGGGTTATGGCAGCGGATTAGTCCAATTCGTTGATCCCGTTCCGCTCAGCGCAGCTGAATCCACCGCCACAAGCGGAATCAAGTAATCGGCTCGCCGAGCACTACGCATAACACGTATATCAACACACCACGAAAGGAACCGAACAAGCAATGAAGCAGATCCCTCTGATTATCGACACTGACCCCGGCATCGATGACGCCGTCGCCATCGCACTGGCAGTGTTCAACCCGCGCTTCGACGTGCGGCTGATTACTACGGTTGCTGGCAATGTCAGCATTGAAGCGACAACGACGAACGCGCTCAAGCTGATGGCCTACTACGGTAAGGATGTACCGGTCGCTCGTGGCGCTGCTGAACCGCTGATCCGTCAGCTTGATGATGCAAGCGATATCCACGGTAAAACCGGTATGGAGGGATTCGATTTCCCTGAGCCCAAAACTGAACTTCTGCTGGATAAGCATGCTGTCGAAGCAATGCGCGACGAGATCATGGCTTCTGCTGAACCCGTCACCGTCATGCCAATCGGTCCGCTGACCAACATCGCACTGTTGCTAAAAACTTTTCCGGAAGTCAAGTCGCGTATTGAGCGTATTGTGCTCATGGGTGGTTCGGTCACTCGCGGCAACAAGGGTGTTATGGCCGAATTCAATATTTTCGTTGACCCTGAAGCCGCCAAGATTGTGCTCACTTCTGGTCTTGACATTACTATGGCCACACTGGACGCCGGCTTGGGAACTGTGATTCCGCCGGAGAAAACCGCTCAGCTTAAGGATATGGGCAAGGTCGGTCTGATGGCTCATGACCTGTTCCAGCGCTACCGCAAGCGCAGCTTCGGCACCGGTCTCAAAATGTATGACGCTTGCGCAGTCGCATGCTTGCTGGAGCCTGACCTATTCGACATGACTAAGGCATTTGTGGACGTAGAAATCGCTGGCGAACTCACTGCAGGGTGTACGGTCGTTGATCTTAAGGGCTACCTTAAGCGCGAACCGAATGCCACCGTCACCACCGGCGTTCACGCAGATCGATTCTGCGACTGGTTCATGGACGGCATCGCCCATTGTGCATAGTCCCTTGTCTCTTCGACGCCGCTAACACCGGCGCCCCTGAGCGCATCAATACTCGTGAATTCAACAACAGAGAATAAGAGAACAAAGAAAGGACCAGACTGATGGAACTGGTGATTATGTACCTCGTGGCAATTGCCGCGGTTGGCATTGTGGGCTTTATGCTCGTGAAGAAAATGGACATCAAGATTTCCCTGTTCCTCATCGGCATTGTGCTGATGTACATCGCATTGCTGATGGGCAAGGACATCTCATTTACCGACTTCGTTTCCAGTGGTGTCACTTGGCTTGATCCGTTCAAGGTTGTAGGCGATCAGTTCGTGAGCACGCTCACTTCTGCTGGCTTCATCATCCTCATCCTTGGTGGCTACACCGGCTACATGTCCCATATCGGAGCCAATGAAGTCACGGTAAGTGTGCTCGCCAAGCCGATTGCGCACATCAAGTCCCCGTATATCCTCGTGCCGATTACCTTCTTGTTGGGCAACCTGTTGTCTCTGGTCATTCCGAGTGCTTCCAACCTGGCTATCATCCTTATGGCAACGCTGTACCCGGTGCTTCGCCAAGCTGGTATGAGCCTGCTGAGCGCAGCTGCAGTCATTGCCACTACTGCAACGATTATGCCGACCCCGCTTGGCTCCGACAATGTTGCCATCGCCGCTGAACTCGCTAAGACCGACATGTTCTCCGGCCTGACCGCCAGCGATTACGTCTTCCGTTATCACGTGCTCGTTTCCATCCCGACCTTGCTCGTCATGGCACTGGCACACTACTTCTGGCAGAAGTTCATGGACAAGCGCGCTGGCTCGGATTTGACCGACGGTGATGTTGACCTGGCTGAGGTTAAGGCTGTCGAAGGTAGCGCTCTCTACCGCACTGTGTATGCGATTTTGCCGCTGCTGCCGATCGTCATGCTTCTCATCGTGTTCGCCATCACTTCCACCACCGGCGCAAAGATCGACCTGAGTGTTGAACTCGCTTCCATTCTCTCCTTCGTGATCGCCATTATCTGCGAGCTCATCCGCACTCGCAAGGGCAAGGAAACCCTCGCTGGCACCGAGTCCTTCTTCAAAGGCATGGGTGGCGCAATGCCGATTGTGGCACTGTTGGTCGCTGCTTCTGTGTTCGTCGTTGGTCTTAAGTCCATTGGTCTGATCACCGAACTGCAGAACGCAATGACCGGCCTGTCCGGCTCTGGTATGGGCTTCGTGCTGCCGCTTATCCTTGTCGGCCTCACTGCGCTCATCGTGCTACTCTCCGGTTCCGGTACCGCACTGTTCTTCGCGATGGTTCCGCTCATGGTTCCGCTGGCCGCTGCTGCTGGTATCAATGTGCTCGCTGTGTCCATCCCGATGGGTCTCGCTGGCAATCTGCTGCGCGCTGTCTCGCCGGTCTCCGCTGTGGTGATGATCGTCGCCGGCTCCATCAAGAAGAGCCCAATCGACATTGTGCGCCGTACCAGTGTGCCGATGATCGCTGGCGTAATCGTCATGTTCATCCTGTCCATGGCAATCTTCCTGCCGATGGGTGCGTGATGCTGATATAACCATCACAATCCGCTAGGCGTCAGTCGTCAGCAGAACATATCAATCGCGCAGACGATTTGGCCCCGAATACGTGCAATGCCCGGGATTTGACTTCAGACTCCGGGCATTCGCATACCCGCACGATTGTGTTTCCATCGTGATTTTGCTGAAACGTAGAACAAGCGCAGAACATAGAAGACAGGCCGAAACAAGAAGGCCGAAAGGAAATGCATCATGTCAGCATCATGTCTTGACTTGCTCGACCACCTGCACGGCAGTGTGTCCGTGGTCGGATCAATGAATGTTGATTACACGGTCGTTACTGAGCGGTTGCCGAAACCGGGAGAGACCGTCAACGGTGGCCCGCTGACCTTATTGCCGGGAGGCAAGTCAGCGAATCAGGCATCGGCGGCTGCGCGAATTGGAGCGCAGGTGCGGATGTTTGGTGCAGTCGGGGAAGATACCAATGCGGATTTTCTGCTGGAGCATTTGCGCGATGCTGGTGTGGATACTTCGCATATCGCTGCCGTTGCAGGTCCCAGTGGCACTACGGTAATTACCGTGGACGCGAATGGCGAGAACACCATCGTATATTCGGCTGGTTCCAATGGTGAGGTATCTGTCGACTATGTGCAGCAGTCATCTGATGCATTGGTTGCTGCTGATGTACTGGGACTGTGTTTGGAGAGTCCGATGGAAACGGTCACGGCATGCGCTCGCCTCTGCCATGATGCCGGGCTCAAGGTATTGCTCAACGATTCGCCATTCGTTGCTGAACTACCCGCTGAACTTATCGAGGCTTCGGACATTCTGCTGGTCAATGAACATGAAATGGCACAGCTGCTGGACATCGCCGAGCCTGACGATGACGATTGGGATGGACTGGACTGGTCTGATGTGGCGCGGCAGATGCATGACTTCGGCTTTAATCAGGCGGTAATTACGCTTGGCGGGGATGGTCGGTAGTCATCGATGGTGATGATATCTATCGTATTGCGCCAGTTGCGGTTGAGGCCATCGACACTACCGGGTGCGGAGATGCCTTTATGGGCACGGTTCTGGCCGGACTCGCCTCGGGTCATGCGTTGGCGGACAGCGCGCAGTTGGCCTCATACGTTTCCGCGTACGCCGCGACTGGGTTCGGCGCGCAAGCCTCTTATGGTACTGCCGCTCAGATTCGTGAGCGGTTTGGTACGAATTGATTACTGAGAAGTGTGGAGTATTGCCGGCCGTGAATTGGTGCAGACCTAACACGTTCATTTAGGCGCTATGCAGTGTCGAATGTTCTCGGCGCGGATTTTACGAAGTATTGTCAGCAAATGCATCAAGGCAATGGCGGCGGTCTGGGCGGGACTACGGCCACGCATAACAGTATCGAGTACTCGAATGAGTCCTATGACGCGAAAACTCGGACCGTGACGATGCATGCCGTTATCGACTGGAGTGATCCGTACCGATTCGGGGATTCGACCGGCAGTTTTACTGCGCCGGACATCACCGTTGTCTTTGACAAGTCCGGGAAAATCCAGCGCATTGACTCCACGGTCTGGGGATTCCCGCCTGCCCGATAATTATCGGAGGGCCTGAAACATGCACGTTCTCATCAGCGCTGCGGATCGACGATGCTGCAACCATACGGCGTCATACCCGCATGACGTGAGTTACACTATGTAGTAAAGTTATTTACTGAAATACTGCGTATTGTTACGTACTGAGGCGTGGAAGGCTCAACTATGGTCACGATGAAGGAAATCGCACAGAAATCAGGCTTCTCGCAGGCCACGGTATCCCGGCTGCTCAATGGGGACCCGACATTGTCTGTCAAAGAGGAGACGCGACGTCGCATCATCGAGGTCAGCGAGCAGCTTGGCTACGCTACCGGATCACGCCGTATCGCATTGCCACGCCGTGTGGCCGTACTCGACAACTCCACCCGCGAGGAAGAACTGGCGGACGCCTATTTCGATGAACTACGGTCCGTGCTCGGCGACAATGCCAGAGCCCAGCACATGGAACTCACGTCGTTTTCCCATATCGACGATCTGATTGCCGACGCCGGTGATTTCGACGGCTTCATCTCCATCGGACCGTCCGTACTCTCTTCGGATAGACTGTTGAAGCTCCATCTGGTATTGCCCTATGGCGTATTCATCGACATCAATCCTGCGCCCAGCCTGTTCGATTCGGTACAACCGGATTTAAGCCAAACCATTTTGGACGCATTGGATATGTTGGTGTCCTCGGGCAAACGACGCATCGGCTATATCGGCGGTACTGGCTTCACGATGGGTTTGTACGAATATCCGGAAGACGGCCGATTAACCGCATTCCACAATTGGACCGAGCGTTTGGGGCTGGATGCGGAAGGCCTGATTTACGCGCAAGGCGCGTTCACCGTGGACACCGGGCGCACTCTAGGGGAGGAAGCGGTTAACGATCATCGAGATGACATGCCGGATGCGTTCATCGTGGCTGCGGACTCGATTGCAGTCGGCGTACTGCAGGCGTTTACCGCTGCGGGAGTGCTGGTGCCTCGCGATACCAGTGTGATCAGTATCAATAACCAGGCCATCGCCCAGTACACTTCGCCGACATTGACCAGTTACGATATCGACCAGAATGAGCTGGCCGATACTGCGATTACGATGCTTGCCGAGGCCATCTCCAGTCGGCGCACGCTGCACCACCATACCTTCATCTCCACCACCCTAGTGGTGCGTGACAGTTTCGTACCAGCACGATAAAGAAGCTCCCTCTGTGCGATAAAGAAGCTCCCTCGTCAGAGGGAGCTTCTTTATCGCTGTTAGAACAGTTCCAGATTCACGTCGAGCGTGTAGGCGCGATCGGCGGGCAGCTGGTACTGCTCATGGACGGGCGCGCCCCATGAATCGTCTCCGCCCACGCCCATTTGCGCGGCCAACAGGCGCAGGAACGTGTGACGGACCGGCGGCAACTCGTTCTGGTGGGTCGCCTCTTCCAGCATGAGCGAGTTGTACGGCAACAGGCTCGCCGCGAAATGTTCGCTGCCGGCCTGGCTGATACGCATGCCGTGTCCTTGGGCGTCAAGCACTTCGGCCCAACGCAAGTCTTCATGGTTGCCGGTCTCCTGCGGCACCAGATACGGTGCATTGTCTTCGGCCGCGGTGCGCTCGAAAATGCCGAGCTTGCCACCGTGCAGACGGTCGCGATAGGTCTCCTCGGGGCCAAGGCCGTAGAAGCGCAGGTTCTCGTACTGCTTGGGAAGTGTCCATTCCAATCCGAATGCCGGCAGCGTCGGCGCATCGGTGGCACCGGCATATCGGGCGGTCAGATGTACACGTCCGCTGGCGGCATCCACCTCATAGCGCACGGCAACTTGGCAACTTGGGTTTCGCCCGGTTCGGCCAACGTATGACGAATGCCGCCAACGGGCACCAACCTCGTTGACGGCATTCGTCTTTCCAGGACACCGCAATCGCGGATGCATGCCGTTTACGCGTTGAATACGTATTGGTCAAGGCGGCGCATGGCCTCCTTGACGCGGCTCAAGGGCAATGCGAGATTGACGCGGATGCTGTAGGGGGCCTGGAACATGTCGCCGTCCTGCCATGCGACGCCCACATCCCAGCCGCGTTTCTCCAACTCGGGCAGGCTCAGGCCGTGGCGTTCGCACCACTGCTCGCAGTCGAGCAGTAGCATGTAGGTGCCTTCCGGTTTGGCCAGACTCACTCCTTGGAAATGCTTGGTGATGTAGTCGTAGGCGTAATCGACGTTGCCGGTGAGCACCGCCTTCAGTTCGTCGAGCCACTCATGGCCTTCGGGCCGGTAGGCGCCGATCAGCGCGTGCATGGAAAGCACGTTCATGTCGTTGTAGTGGCATTTCGAGCTTTTGGCCACGATGCGGTCCCGGAGTGTGGGATTGTAGATGATGTGGTAGCTTCCCACCAGTCCGGCGAGATTGAAGGTCTTGCTGGGCGCGTAGAACGCCACGGTCCTGTTGCGTGCGTCCTCGCTGACCGATTGGGTGGGGATGTGCTGGTGGTTCCCCAGAGTCAAATCGGACCAAATCTCGTCGGAAATGACCACGCAATCGTTGGCCTTGTACACTTCCATGGCCTTCTCGATTTCCCAACGTTCCCACACGCGCCCGCAAGGATTGTGAGGGCTGCAGAACACGGCCACGTGGATGTGATGCTCCTTGAGCTTCCTGTCCATATCCTCGTAATCCATGCGCCATACGCCGCGCTCGTCCAGCGTGAGCGGACTGTGGACGATGCGGTAGCCGTTGTTTTCGATGCTCCGGGTGAACCGATGTAGGTCGGGCTGTGCAGCAGCACGCCGTCGCCGGGGGCGGCGAACGCGGTCAGCGTACTGATCACACCGCCCAGGACCCCGTTCTCGTAGCCGATCGCCTCCCGGGTCAATCCGGTGACCCCGTTGCGCGTGGACTGCCAGTCGATGATGGAGCTGTAATAGTCGTCGGTGGGGGAGAAGTACCCGTAGGCGGGATGCTTCGCCCGTTCGATGATGGCCTGCGGGATCGTGGGCACGGTCGGGAAGTTCATGTCCGCCACCCACATGGGGATGACGTCGAAACCCTCGCGTGGCGGGTCCGGCGCGAATCCCGGGTCGGTGCCCAGTCCGTCGACCGCGATCGAATCCATGCCATGCCTGTTCATGATGGACGTGAAATCATACGTCATTGTCCGACAATCCTTTCTCGGTCCGTGGTGGCCGGTCCCAATCTAAATCGGGCTCCTGACGGTGCCGTGGCCGTGGGCGGCGATTTGACCGCGTGGCGTGTTACGATATGCACCGTTGTGAGGCAGTGATCCGTTATCAGCGGGGAGTCTTCGGAAGAACGGCGGCAATCGCCCAGTAGAACCGACGGGATCGGCCCGAGACAGCCGAACACAAGCGGTCGCGCAGGCTCGCGGCTCCGAGTGCAACAGTTCGGAGCGGCGCAACCGGTGCGATAAGCGAGGTGGTACCGCGGTGCGGAGCGCATACCAGCGCCCGTCATCGTCCTCGTAGGCAGGAACGGCAGACAGGGCTGTTCCGGGCGGAACACAGTCAGTTCCGGCTGCGAGGCGATTGACGCAATCGGCCCCACGGTTCGGTACGTGACATTCGTGAACCCAGCCGGCACACGTCGGCGCCCGGCAATCGCCATCAATGACGCTCCTGTAGGACCAGTGCACAGTACTAACAGGAGATTTACGGTGAGCGAAAACGTATATCCCAAGGCGAACGAGGGCGGCGAGACCGCGCACGTCGCGCCGAACCCCAGCTTCCCCGACATGGAGGAGACCGTTCTTGACTACTGGGACAAGGACGACACCTTCCAGAAGTCCGTTGAACGCAACCCTTCCGGCGACCACAGCCAGAACGAATTCGTGTTCTTCGATGGCCCGCCTTTTGCGAACGGTCTGCCGCACTACGGCCACCTGCTGACCGGCTACGCCAAGGACGTGATCCCGCGCTACCAGACCATGAAGGGCCGCAAGGTCAACCGCGTGTTCGGCTGGGATACCCACGGCCTGCCCGCCGAGCTTGAGGCGCAGAAGGAACTCGGCATCGACTCGGTTGACCAGATCGAGAAGATGGGCATCGACAAGTTCAACGACGCCTGCCGCGCTTCCGTGCTGAAGTACACCAACGAATGGCAGAACTACGTGCATCGTCAGGCCCGTTGGGTGGACTTCGAGCACGGCTACAAGACCCTGAACATCCCGTACATGGAATCCGTGATGTGGGCCTTCAAGCAGCTCTACGACAAGGGCCTGGCCTACCAGGGCTACCGCGTGCTGCCGTACTGCCCGAAGGACCGCACGCCGTTGAGTGCGCACGAGCTGCGCATGGACGCCGACGTGTACCAGGACCGCCAGGACACCACCGTGTCCGTGGCCGTGAAGATGCGCGATGAGGACGACGCCTACGCCGTCTTCTGGACCACCACCCCGTGGACCGTGCCCACCAACTTCGCCATCGTGGTCGGCGCCGACATCGACTACGTCGAGGTCCGCCCGACCGAAGGCAAGTTCGCTGGCAAGAAGTTCTACCTCGGCAAGGACCTGCTGCCGCACTACGAGAAGGAACTCGGCGAGAACTACGAGGTCGTGCGCGAACTCAAGGGCTCCGAGCTGGAAGGCCGCCGCTACTACCCGGTCTTCCCGTACTTCGCGGGCGACGAGGCCGAATCCGAAGGCCATGTGCCCGGCCCGAACGGCTACACGATCTTCACCGCCGACTACGTCGACACCGTCGAAGGTACCGGTCTGGTTCACCAGGCCCCCTACGGTGAAGACGATATGAACACGCTGAACGCCAAGGGCATCAAGAGCACCGACGTGCTCGACGATGGCTGCCGCTTCACCGCGCAGTGCCCCGACTACGAGGGCGATTTCGTGTTCGACGCCAACCTGCCGATCCTGCGCAACCTGCGCGCCGGCGACGGCCCGCTCGCCGAGATTCCGGAAGAGCGCCGCGCGATCCTCTTCCAGGAGAAGAGCTACGTGCACTCCTACCCGCACTGCTGGCGTTGCGCCACCCCGCTGATCTACAAGCCGGTCTCCTCCTGGTTCGTGTCCGTGACCAAGATCAAGCCGCGTCTGCTGGAATTGAACCAGCAGATCAACTGGATCCCGGGCAACGTCAAGGACGGCCAGTTCGGCAAGTGGCTCGCCAACGCGCGCGACTGGTCCATCTCCCGCAACCGCTTCTGGGGTTCCCCGATTCCGGTGTGGGTGAGTGACGATCCGAAGTACCCGCGTGTGGACGTTTACGGTTCTCTCGAAGAGCTCAAGGCCGACTTCGGTGACTACCCGCGCGACAAGGACGGCAACATCAACATGCACCGTCCGTGGATTGACAACCTGGTCCGCGTCAACCCGGACGACCCGACCGGCAAGTCGCACATGCACCGTATTTCCGATGTGCTCGACTGCTGGTTCGAGTCCGGTTCCATGTCGTTCGCGCAGTTCCACTACCCGTTCGAGAACAAGGAGAAGTTCGAGCAGCACTTCCCGGCCGACTACATCGTGGAATACATCGGCCAGACCCGCGGCTGGTTCTACCTGCTGCACGTCATGGCGACCGCCCTGTTCGACCGCCCGGCGTTCAAGAACGTGATCTGCCACGGCATCGTGCTCGGCTCCGACGGCCAGAAGATGTCTAAGCACTTGCGCAACTACCCGGACGTGAACGGCGTGTTTGACAAGTACGGTTCCGACGCCATGCGCTGGTTCCTTATGTCTTCGCCGATTCTGCGCGGCGGCAACCTGATCGTCACCGCCGATGGCATCCGCGACACCGTGCGCCAGGTCATGTTGCCGGTGTGGAGCTCCTACTACTTCTTCACCTTGTACGCCAACGCGGCCAACGGCGGGGCCGGATTCGACGCCCGCCAGCTGCGCGCGGACGAGGTCGCCGGTCTGCCGGAGATGGACCGCTACCTGCTGGCCCGTACCCGTCGTCTGGTGCTGACCGCCGAGAAGTCGCTGAACGAGTTCGCAATCTCCGACGCCTGCGATGCGGTCTCCGACTTCATCGACGTGCTCACCAACTGGTATATCCGCAACACCCGTGACCGTTTCTGGAATGAGGACGCTTCCGCGTTCAACACGCTGTACACCGTGCTTGAGGCGTTCATGCGCGTGCTTGCGCCGCTCGCCCCGATGGAGGCCGAGTCCGTGTGGCGTGGTCTGACCGGTGGCGAGTCCGTGCACCTGGCCGATTGGCCGTTCGTGGTGGACGAGAAGACCGGTGCGGATACCGAACTTGGTCGCGTTCTGGTTGACGATCCGGCTCTGGTCTCCGCGATGGAGAAGGTCCGCGAGGTCGTTTCCGGCACTCTGTCCCTGCGCAAGGCCGCCAAGATCCGCGTGCGCCAGCCCCTTTCCAAGCTCACCGTGGTGGCCGGGAACGTGGAGGCCGTCAAGGCGTACGACGATCTGCTGAAGGCCGAGCTCAACATCAAGAACATCGAGTTCTCGACGCTGCAGGATGCCGCCGCCCACGGTCTGAAGATCGTGCACGAGCTGCGTGTGAATGCCCGTGCGGCGGGTCCGCGCCTCGGCAAGCAGGTGCAGTTCGCCATCAAGGCGTCCAAGTCCGGCGACTGGCATGTCGATGCTGCGTCCGGTGCGCCGGTGGTCTCCACGCCGTCCGGCGACCTTGCGCTGGTCGAAGGCGAGTACGAGCTGATCAACCGCGTGGAGGAGGAGAACGCCACCGAGGCCGCCGCTTCGGTCTCCGCCGCTCTGCCGACCGGTGGCTTCGTGATCCTCGACACCGCGCTGGATGCCGATTTGCTGGCCGAAGGCTACGCCCGCGACGTGATTCGTTCTGTGCAGGACGCACGTAAGCTGCTGATCTGGACATCGCGGACCGTATCGCCCTGGTGCTGACCGTGCCTGCTGACGACGTGGCCAAGGTCGAGCAGTTCCGCGACCTGATCGCCCACGAGACGCTGGCGACCTCCTTCGAGGTGAAGGAAGGTGCCGAGCTGATCGTAGAGGTTGTTAAGGCGTGATGCTGATGGGCGGCTGAGCTAAGGCTCTTCAATCGGCTTGAAACGATTGCGGCATCCGATATACAGTGATTCAATGAACACTGCATGTCGGATGCCCGCATTTTTCGTGCGTTTATGCGTCTTTTCGACGCATCCCTATTTTGAAAAAAACTAACTTATTCAAGTTTTTCAAAATAGAAGGGAACGGTTATACCTCTCATGGCTTGTAAGGTGTCGCTCCAATCGTCGTTAGCTACACTTATCGCGATAAGTGTGGCTAACAGCGGAAATGGTAGTGTCCAAGTCGCCGGTAGATGTATTGCGTATGTTCGGCCAGCCACTCGTATCCCGTCTACCCTGCTTCATCTAGTGCCGATGCCCGCTTGGGAACAGCGTAAGTTGGGAGAGATTGTGTCAATTGGTGCTGGAGCTCCACCCAGCGCATTTTCTGCGGGAAATTTTCTTTATGTCAAAGTTGATGATCTGAATGAATCTTCTCATTTTCAATTTGATTCTGCGCAGAGGGTAGACGCCAACACAGCAGTTAAACCTATCCGCAAAGGCAGTATCATTTTTGCGAAAAGAGGAGCAGCAATACTTGGCAATAAGGTTAGAGTTCTGGGGAAAACTGCCTATATTGACACGAACATGATGGCTCTGGAGCCCAGGGGCGTAGATGCTGATTTCCTATGGCTGTTCATCAATCAGACCGGCCTTTATCGGATCGCAGATACTTCGACCATTCCGCAGATCAATAACAAGCACATTGAGCCATATCCTGTTGACATACCAAATATGGCTGAACAGCAGGCAATCGGAACTTTCTTCTCCCGTCTTGATGACCTCATCACCCTTCATCAGCGTAAGCGTCTGTGGTTTGCTAAATAAGGGTGGATAGGGCTCTCATCACGATGTCAACGTCTTTGTTCTCCAATTCACGGATGACATGCAGATATGTTTCCTGCGTTGTGTTCATGCTTGCATGCCCCAGTCTCTTGGACACGCTCGCAATTGAAACGCCAGCAAACAGCAGCAATGAGGCATGGGTATGTCTCAAGCCGTGAATCGAGATCACGGGTACTCCGGCTTGTTTGCAATGCCGGGCCAGAATACCGTTTGCGGTCGAGTTGTACACCTTACCGTTCACGAAGATAGGCTTGTCGTCAGGCAAGTTCTTCAGCAGGACGGACAATTGCATGATGAGTTGCCAATCAAGTTGTACTTTACGCACCGAAGAAGCATTTTTTGTTGGAACAAAGCCACCTCCGTTCTTGTAATTCCAAGTCTTATTGACAGACAAAGTCTGGTGGACGAAATCAAAGTCATCAGGAGTAAGACCCAATGCTTCGGAGAAACGTAAACCGGTTTTTGCCACCAGCAATATCAGCCAGTCCCAGTTAGGTATCGGGTCAAGCTTCAAGTCAGCAAGGACAGCATGAAGTTCGAATTGGTTAAGATATTTCGTCTTCTTTTGTCTCGGCTGCTTCCCTTTGATGATTGCTTTTCGAGTGGGATCTCTTTGAATTAGGCCCTCATCAACAGCATCAAGAATGGCCCCTTTCAGTTGGTGATGAAAATCCATCGTTGTTTGATGTTCATGATGTTCGGCGTATCCATTGATGAGTTTCTGATAACTCACACGATCGAACTCAGAAAGCTTAAGATCAGGGATAAGCTTTCTCAGCCACGCCTGTGTGAGTTTGTATTTCTTCATCGTCACCTCCCGAATCGCGCCTTCCTTGTAGACGTCGACCCATTGCGAGTAGTAATCGCAGAATGACATTTCTTCGTTTATTGTGTTTATGACCACACGGGGCTCCTTTGCCGAATAGATAGACGCTTACGCTGATGAAGGGTGATGAGGTCGTCAAGATGGGAGAAAAAGGAGCCGATAGCCTGCTGCTCAACAAGGGAGGGGAGATTGACAGGCATGGTCTCAAGCTGTCTACCCGATATTTCCAGGAATGTCGATCCTGAGGCTTTTTCCTCTGCCCACTTCTTGATTCTCTCACTCATTGAATAGACAAAATAAACATCGGCATCGCCTATTACAAGAGACTGAAACCCTTGGTTCGTGCATGCAGAATGACGCAGTATTGCAGTGTTTCCAATGCCCGCACGGCTGGTGAAAAGAATCGTCTTATCAGCCGGCAGCATCTTAGTAGAACAGCTATCAAATCCCGCCTGAGTGATTTTGCGAGTGCTGCTTTCCGCATATATGTTGTTGCCCAATTCAGCTGGAGCATACCAATCGATATCGCCATCCCAGTAATTTGAATTGTTCGTATCGGGAGTGCCACCACCCACGATTTCAGCAATGTCAACTAACTCACGCTGTTCCCAAGCGGAGGCGTATTTCCGTGATGTTTGCCGTATCATTGATAAACGACTGTAACGGAACGAAGGCGGACAATGACAATTCCCAGATATGACGAGTTTTTCGTTCCGGTGCTTCGCATCCTCGCTGATGGCAAGATTCATGCATCTGGTGAGATGCTAACGTTACTTGCTGATGAGTTTGCAGTGACAGAAGAAGAACGCAGCCGTCTGCTACCTAGCGGCCGTTCGCGTGTCCTCAATGGCCGCATTAGTTGGGCTAGAACGTACCTTAAGAAAGCCGGACTCATAGAAAGTCCCAAACGTGGTACATATCGCATAACGAGACCCGGCAAAGAGGCCCTTGCTTCGGGTGCGCAGATAGATAATGATTATCTGGAACGTTATGAGTCATTCCGGTCTTTCAAGAATCTGAATGGTGATTCTTCGACGCATACGACGGTCGATGGCGGCCTGGAGAAGAAAAGCGAAGCTTATTCGTCCGAGGAAACTCCAGATGAGGCACTTGACCGTGCATTCTCATCAATCAACATGCGGCTTGCCGATGACTTGCTCTCAGAGGTGCTCAAGCTCTCTCCGATTGCGTTTGAACGGTTTGTTCTTGATCTGATGGCGAAAATGGGGTATGGAGCTTTCGACTCCGCAAGCCAGATGACGCCAATCTCGGGGGACGAAGGCATAGATGGAATCATCATGGAAGACAAGCTTGGTTTTGATCTGATTTATGTTCAGGCCAAACGTTATGCCGAAGATAAAACCGTTGGCAGACCAGATATTCAAGCATTCGTAGGTGCTATTACTGGGCGCGGAGGCAAAGGGCTGTTTGTCACCACTGCAAGATTCACGGAAAAGGCGATTACCTATGCGAAGAGGCAGCACATCATTCTTATTGATGGGCATAAGCTTGCGCAACTGATGATTGAACATGGATTCGGTGTCAGCACGCGGAAGATTTACGAAATCAAAGCCGTGGACAGTGACGTTTTCAATGAATACGTTGATGAAGAGTAATGAAAGAGCTTAGGGCACAAGGAGCATATGAATGAATAAGCAGCAGCTTGCCGCCAAAATCTGGGAATCCGCCAACAAGATGCGTTCCAAGATCGAGGCGAATGAATACAAAGACTATATCCTGGGCTTTATCTTCTATAAGTTCCTTTCAGAGACGGAAATTGCGCGTCTTCGTGCTGAAGACTGGGGAGATGAAGATCTCAAGGGCTTGGATGAGAATGATGCCGAGACCGTGCAGTACGTACGTGATCTGTGCGGCTACTTTATCTCCTACGACAACCTGTTCTCCACATGGATTGCCAGCCAAAGCGATTTCACCATCGCCGACGTACGTGATGCGCTTTCCGCTTTTGAACGCAACATCGATCCAGCCCGCAAGCGTGTGTTCGCCGGCATCTTCGACACGTTGCAGACTGGTCTATCCAAACTCGGTACCGATGAGAAAAGCCGTAGCAAGGCCGCTCGCGACCTCATCTACCTCATCAAGGACATTCCGATGGACAGCCGGCAGGATTACGATACCCTCGGCTTCATTTACGAATATCTGATTAGCAACTTCGCTTCCAATGCGGGTAAGAAGGCCGGTGAGTTCTACACGCCGAGCGAAGTTTCTCAGCTCATGAGCGAAATAGTGGCCTGGCATCTTGCTGGTCGTGAAGAAATCAACATTTATGACCCCACAAGTGGCTCGGGCTCGTTGTTGATTCATATTGGTCAAGCTGTGGCCCGCCGCAATGGCAATCCGAATGACATCAAATATTATGCGCAGGAACTCAAGGAGAATACCTACAACCTCACACGCATGAACCTCGTCATGCGCGGTATACTGCCGGACAATATCGTGACCCGCAACGGTGACACATTAAAGAGCGACTGGCCGTGGTTCGATACCGACGAGACCAAGGACGAGACCTATGAGCCGCTGTTTGTAGATGCCGTGGTTTCGAATCCTCCTTACTCCCAGAACTGGGAGCCGCCGGAACCGGGTGAAGATATCCGCTTCGAATATGGCATCGCTCCCAAGTCCAAGGCTGATTATGCCTTCTTGCTGCACGATCTCTACCATCTGCGCGACGACGGCATTATGACCATCGTGTTGCCGCACGGCGTGCTGTTCCGTGGTGGTGAAGAGGGCACTATTCGCCGGAATCTAGTGGAGAACCACCATATTCAGGCCATCATCGGACTGCCAGCGAACATCTTCTTTGGCACGGGCATTCCCACTATCGTGATGGTGCTGCGCAAGCACCGCAACGATGACCATGTGCTTGTTGTGGATGCCTCCAAGTATTTCGCTAAGGACGGTAAGAACAACAAGCTGCGTGCGAGCGATATCAAACGCATCGTGGATGCGGTGTCGGAGAATCGTGATGTCGATAAGTTCAGTCGTTTGGTCAGCATTGACGAGATTCGGCAGAACGATTACAACCTCAACATTCCTCGATATGTGGATTCCTCCGAAACCGCCGAAAGTTGGGACGTGTATTCCACTATGTTTGGCGGTATCCCCAAGCAGGACATCGATGCGCTCAACAAGTATTGGAATGTGTTTCCGGGATTGCGCCAACGTCTCTTCGCGGAGGAGAATGGTCATTCGGCTAAGCTCGCTGTGCAAGATGTTCGTGAGGCGGTGAATGCTGATTCTGGTGTGAGTGCCTATATCCAGCGTTATCGTGAGGTTTTCACCGATTATCCCTCATATCTACGTGGCGAACTGGTCGGTAATGCCGTCAACGTGAGCATTGCCGCCGAGGAGGAAGTTCTGGCAAATGACCTGCTGCATCGTTTGGCCGACGTACCACTCGTAGATGCCTATACGGCATATCAGGTGCTTGATGACAGCTGGCAGAAGACCATCGCCAACGACCTTGAGACCATACAGAGCGAGGGACATGACGCCGTTCGCAAAGTTGATGCCAACATGGTCGTCAAGAAGAAAGGCGGCAAGGATGTCGAAGTGCCGGACGGCTGGGCCGGACATATTCTGCCGTTCGACCTTGTACAAGAAAAACTGCTGAGTGCTGACCTTGCAGAAATCGGCACATATGAATCCCGATTGACTGAGATTAGCAGCGAGATCGCTGACATTCTTGAAAATCTGGATGAAGACGACAAGAATTCGACCGATGCTGTCAGTGAGGATGGAGATTCTTTCGTTGCCACTGAGTTGAAGAAAGCGGTGAAATCGATTGGGAAGGATCCTGAGACTGATTTTGACCGTGCCCTTGTGAATGCGCAACGGTTGTTTGATGAGGAGCGTAAAGTCAAAAAGAACGTTAAGAATCTCCGCTCAGCGCTTGATGAGAAGACTCGGACCGTTATTGAAGGACTGAGCGGTGAACAAGCTGCTGACTTGCTTGCTGCCAAGTGGGTGGAACCATTGCAGCGCAAGCTTGAGGAGCTCCCTCAGACGGCTGTTGATGAGTTGATTGCAGCGGTGAATGCGCTGAACGACAAGTATTCGACTACCTACTCCGATGTGTGCGAACAGATCGAACAGACTGAGGCAGAACTTGGCAATATGCTTGGTCAACTAACCGGCAATGAGTTCGACATGGCTGGTATTGCCGAGCTGAAGACCCTGTTGGGAGGTGAATGATGGCTGAACAGGCAAAAGTACCCGCGATTCGTTTCGCTGGTTTTACTGACCCTTGGGAACAGCGTAAGTTGGGCGAATTGTTTGATTACGAACAGCCTCAGCCATATATTGTGAGGGGAACTGAGTATGACGATTCCTTCCCCACACCAGTTTTGACTGCCGGTCAAAGTTTCGTTCTGGGATACACAAATGAGAAGCAGGGGATTAAGATGGCGAGCCCTGAGCATCCCGTTATCATTTTTGATGATTTTACGACTTCGAGCCATTTTGTTGATTTCCCCTTTAAAGTCAAGAGTTCTGCTATAAAACTGCTGACTCTTCGCGACAAAAACGAAGACATTCATTTTGCATACCAGGTACTGCAAAATATTGCCTACACGCCTGTGAGCCATGAGAGGCACTGGATTTCTAAATTCGCGACTTTCGCAACTCTCATGCCGGAGTGTAAATCCGAGATGCAGGCAATCGGGCATTTCATGTCAAACCTTGATGGCCTCATCACCCTTCATCAGCGTAAGTTGGAATTGCTGCAGAATATCAAGAAATCCTTGCTTGACAAGATGTTTGTGTGAAGGGAGGTAGAGCAATGGAGACATTCGATATCGTGAAGCTCGCCTCATATCGCGAGAATAACCGGATTGAAGCGAAAGCAGCGAAAGGCGGTTTCCCACGCAGCATGTGGGAGACCTATTCCGCCTTCGCCAACACCTATGGCGGTGTCATCCTGCTTGGTGTCAAAGAACGCGAAGACGGCACATTTGAAACAGTCGGGCTCGCACCAGTGGAAGCGGAACATCTTCGCCAGGACTTTTGGAACACGGTCAGCAACCGGTCCAAGGTGAGCGCCGTGCTGCCCATCGAATCGGAAGTTGAAGTGCTCGAAGCGGATGGTGGGATGGTGCTGGCTATTCACGTTCCGCGCGCTCCGCGTGACGAACGCCCCGTGTATATCAATAATGATCTCTTCGGGGGAACCTACCGTCGGCGTGGTGAGGGCGACTACCGTTGCACGCGGCAGGAGATCTCAGCAATGCTCCGGGATCAGGGAGCTGAGACGATGGATTCCAAGGTGCTGGACGATCTCACTGTTGCCGACTTCAATACAGACACAGTGCGGGCATATCGCAATCGTTTCCGCGCAGCGCGACAGGGCAGCTCCTGGACCGATCTCGATGACGAGCGTTTTCTGCGTGCTGTTGGCGCGGCAATGGTGAGCCGAGAAGACGGTAAGCTTCATCCTACGTTCGGCGGTCTGCTTATGTTCGGCAACGACTATGACATCGTGCGCGAATGTCCGCATTATTTCCTTGATTATCAGGAGACTCTAGATCCGACGATTCGTTGGACTGATCGTGTCCATTCCGGCGATGGCATGTGGTCAGGCAACCTCTTTGATTTCTTTTTCCGCGTGAACCGCAAGCTTGCCGAGTCTCTGAAGACCCCTTTCAAACTTAATGGCATCTTCCGCGTTGATGACACTCCCATGCATAAGGCAATTCGCGAGGCATTGGCCAACTGTTTGTTCAACGCTGATTACTATGGCGTGCGTGGTGTGGTGGTCAGACGCGCACCCGATAGATTGGTGTTCGAAAATCCGGGCGATATCCGAACGGGCGTTGAGCAGATGCGTCTTGGCGGGGTGTCCGATCCGCGCAACGGTCTTGTCATGAAGATGTTCAGCCTAATCGATGTGGGCGAGCGAGCTGGTACGGGTGTTCCCGATGTGTTCGCCACATGGGCGAATGCAGGACTTCCTGAACCGCAGATTGAAGAGAGCTTCGGCGAGGCTGATCGTACGGTGCTCACGCTTATGTTGGAGCCGGATGCCAAGCTCGATCAAAATGAGCATGTATTCATCCGTGGTGAGCAGATAACTGACAATAATGAGCAGTTAAATGGTTTGAATGAGCAGATAACTGACAATAATGAGCAGTTAAATGGTTTGAATGAGCAGATAACCGAGAGACAGCGAGTCATTCTTCATTTTGTAGAGAAGAGCCCCAGCGCGACATACGATGATATGGCGCGTGCTGCGGGAGTCTCATCAGCGACTGTGCGAAGGGATGCTGAAATACTCATTGGGTGTGGATTGCTTAAGCGCGTCGGCTCGCGAAAGGCAGGACACTGGGAAGTTCGGGGAGAGAAGAATCATGATATTCGATAGCGAATCGGTGTTTGAGGAAAACGTCATCACCGTGCTTAAGCAGCATGGATGGAAGGACGGTGTCCTGCGCTATCCAACTGAGCGGGATTTGCTCGACAATTGGAAAGACATACTGTACCGCAACAACAACGACATAGACAGGCTTGGCAAATACCCGCTGACGGACGGGGAAATGACCCAGATAATCGAGCAGATCGAGACCCTGCGAACGCCGCTCGCGCTCAATTCGTTCGTCAACGGGCGTACCGTGTCTATCACGCGTGACAACAAAGAAGATGTGGCGCATTTCGGCAAGGAAGTCAGTCTCTACATCTATGACCGCAAGGAAATCGCGGGCGGCAAAAGCACTTATCAGATCGCTCAGCAACCGGTCTATCCAGCCAAGAACAAGATGTTGAACTCGCGGCGCGGCGACCTCGTGCTTCTCATCAATGGCATGCCATTGATCCATATCGAGCTCAAGAAAAGTGGCATACCGGTCAGCCAAGCAACCAATCAGATCGAGAAATATGCGCACGAAGGTGTGTTCACCGGCCTGTTCCGTCTAGTACAGATTTTTGTGGCCATGAACCCCGATGACGCCGTCTACTTCGCTAATCCGGGTGTAGACAAATTCAATCCAAGCTATTACTTCCATTGGGCTGACTACAACAATGAGCCTATCTGCGGCGGGCAAAACCCTGGCAAAGACGAATGGAAGCTGTTCATCGGAGGCGCCTCCGGTACCGCAGGCCTGCTGTCCATTCCCATGGCGCATCAGCTCATCGGCTTCTACACCATCGCTGATTCAGCGGATGGATGCCTTAAGGTGCTGCGTAGTTATCAGTACATCGCGGCAAACGCCATCTCTGATGTGGTGAGGAAATGTGATTGGGAACAGCGGCCAGCTACCCCAGGACGACCCGGCGGCTATGTATGGCACACCACCGGTTCCGGGAAAACCATGACCAGCTTCAAATCGGCGCAACTCATCGCCGATTCGCATGACGCCGATAAAGTCGTGTTCCTCATGGACCGCATCGAGCTGGGTACTCAATCGTTGAAGGAATACCGCAGCTTTGCCGACAGCGAGACGGAAGTACAAGGCACCGAGAACACCGGTGTTTTGCGTGACAAACTCAACAGCACCAATGTCAACGACACTCTGATCGTTACTTCTATCCAGAAGATGAGCAACGTGAAAACAGGGGAGCGAGGCGTCACACAGACCTGGCTGGATCAGCTAGCTGAACGACGTATCGTCTTTATTGTGGACGAATGCCATCGTTCCACCTTCGGCGACATGTTGCAGAATATCCGTCGCTCTTTCCCAAACGCGCTGTTCTTCGGATTTACCGGTACGCCAATTCTGGACGAAAACCAGAAGAAGAATTCCACCACTGCCATGGTATTCGGCCGTTGCTTGCACCGGTACAGCATCGCCGACGGCATTCGTGACCATAATGTACTCGGATTCGACCCGTACATGGTGACCACGTACAAGGATTCTGAAGTCAGACGTGCCGTGGCTCTCGACAAGGCGAAGGTGGAGAGTACGGAAGATGCGCTCGCCGACCCGGTCAAGGCCAAAGTATTCCAGCATTACATGGATAAGTCTGAGATCCCCATGGGTCCGATGGTTGATGGCGCTGGAAACTGTATTAGCGGCATCGAGGATTTCCTTGGACGAGACCAATATGGCATCGACTCCCCGCATCCGAACATGGTGGTCTCGGACATTCTCGAACAGTTCCCGGTGCTCAGCCATGCGGGCAAATTCCATGCGATGCTCGCCACTAGCTCCATTCCTGAAGCTGTCAACTATTATCACTTGTTCAAGCAGCAAGCACCTAAGTTGCATGTAACGGCGTTGTTCGATCCCAACATCGACAACAACGAAGGAGCAACGGACAAAGAAGATGCGCTGACTGAAATCATCACCGATTACAATGAGGCGTTCGGCAAAGAGTTCATCATCCCCACATGGCCGGCGATGAAGAAAGATATTTCGTCGCGACTATCGCATAAGAGTCCGTACGGCGGCATAGCAACAAACCGCAGTCAGCAGCTCGATTTGCTCATTGTCGTGGACCAGATGCTTACCGGATTTGACTCAAAATGGGTGAATACGTTGTATCTCGACAAGATTATCGACTACGAAAGCATCATCCAGGCATTCAGTCGCACGAATCGTCTGTTCGGACCGGACAAGCCGTTCGGTGTCATTCGTTACTACCGCAAACCGCACACTATGCATGGCTTCATCGAAGCAGCAGTAAAATTGTATTCGGGTGATCGGCCGCTCGACCTGTTCGTGCAAAAATTGCCGGCGAACGTAAAATCCATGGATACACGGTACTTGGAAATACTCGACGTGTTCTCGGATAACGGGGAATCGGACCTTATGCAGTTGCCGGAATCGGTGGAGGCTAGGCGCAAGTTTGCCAAGGAGTTCGTGGAGCTGAACCGGTACCTTGAAGCTGCGAAAGTGCAGGGCTTTGACTGGAGTACCCCAGAATACAAGGTCGATAGTGTAGATACCGAGGATGCAGGCGAGGACGAGAATGAACATAGCGAGCCTGAGATTGTATGTCCTCAAATCGATGAACGTACGTACCTCATTCTTGCACAACGCTATAAAGAACTGTTCGATGACAATAGCGGTTGCGGCGGTGATCCAGATGATGACGTGGAAAATAATCCTGAAGCGCCATATGAGCTGGATGGCTACCTCACCGAAATTGATACCGGACTTATCGATACCGATTACATGAATGCCAACTTCAATAAATGGCTGAAGGCGCTCAAGGAGAACAGCCCGGAGCTGGCGGAGATGTCTGCGCAGCTGCACCGATCCTTTGCCGCACTCTCACGGGACGAACAACGACTCGCTGAACTGTTCCTGCATGACGTGGAGCGTGGCGACGTGGAGGTCGAAGCCGATATGACGCTACGTGATTACATCACGCGTTATGCTGCACGCGAGAAGAACGAGCAAGTCGACAAACTGGTCAATCGATTGGGCGTCAACAGATCGGTGGTCGAGGAATTCCTTGCCAAACGCATAGACGAGGCGAACATCAACGAGTTCGGACGTTTCGATGCACTGCGTTCCTCGCTTGACGTGCAACGGGCAAAAGCCTTCTTTGAGCAGCGTGATCACAAGGCATTGCCGGTGTTCAAGGTGCGTATGCGCGCCACCAATATGTTGAAGCGTTTCGTACTCATAGGCGGATTCGACATCGATGATACCGACAATACGGATGGACAAAGCGAGACGAAGAACGAGCACTAGACTCATATACAAGAAGGGGTGTTTCCGCTGGCATCAGCGGAAACACCCTTCTTGGACTAGTCGATATCACTCCGCAGCAATCGCGGCCTTGAGCTCCTCGACCTTGTCGGTCTTTTCCCACGGGAACTCAACGTCGGTACGTCCGAAGTGGCCGTAAGCGGCGGTCTTCAAGTAGATCGGGCGCTTCAGGTCGAGCTCGTCGATGATGGCGGCGGGGCGCAGGTCGAAGACCTTGCGCACGGCGGCGGCGATCTGGCCTCGCGTCACACCCTGCTCGGTGCCGAAGGTCTCCACGTTGACGGACACCGGGTCGGCAACGCCAATAGCGTAGGCGATCTGGATCTCGACTTTGTGAGCCAAGCCGGCAGCTACGATGTTCTTCGCAACCCAACGGGTGGCGTACGCGGCGGAACGGTCGACCTTGGACGGGTCCTTGCCGGAGAACGCGCCGCCACCATGATGGGCTGCGCCACCGTAGGTGTCCACGATGATCTTGCGGCCGGTCAGACCGGCGTCGGCCGCCGGGCCGCCCAGGATGAACGAACCGGTCGGGTTGACCAGCTGGCGGTAGTTGTCATGCGGCACCTTGGAACCCAGCACCTCATCAAGCACCGGGTCAATCACGTGCTTCTTCAGCTCAACCGCAAGCCAATCCTGCGTAACCTCAGGATCATGCTGGGTGGAGATCAGCACGGTGTCCAGACGAACGGGCTTATCGTCATCGTCATACTCAATGGTCACCTGGGTCTTGCCGTCCGGGCGCAGGTGCGGCACTTCGCCGGACTTACGAACCTCGGTCAGACGGAAGGCGAGGCGATGTGCCAAGTAGATCGGAAGCGGCATCAGCGTCGGGGTCTCGTCGGTGGCGTAGCCAAACATCACGCCCTGATCGCCGGCACCTGTGCTTCGTAACGCTCTTCGCGGCTGGCGGCGGTCTCCTGATCGCCAGTCAGACGGGCAACGCCCTGGTTGATTTCGGCGCTCTGCTCGGTGATGGCCACGACCACGCCGCAGGAATCGGCGTCAAGGCCGACTTCGGAGGAGGTGTAGCCGATGTTGCGCAGGGTTTCGCGGACCTTGGACTGCACGTCGCAGTACCCCTTGGACGTGACTTCGCCGAAGATCAGGAACACGCCAGTGGCGGCGGAGGTCTCCACGGCCACATGGCTGGACGAATCCTGGGCCAGCAAATCATCAAGAATGGCGTCGGAGATTTGATCGCAGACCTTGTCAGGGTGGCCTTCGGTCACGGATTCGGCGGAAATAAGCCGATGTTCTTCTGTCATATCATCCCTTTCTTCAGGACTTATCGCCCCGCGGGATGCGAGGCACAATGATACGGTGTCAATTTTTACTTGTCACTGTGGAAGCGGGCATAACTAAAGGCTCGTGCCAACCAGCGCGGTGGCGCGAGCCTTGCGTCTTATTCGCTCCCGATGTTGAGTTATAGCCGATTGCGATAACTCAGGCAAGCGTGTCGCTCAAAATCAGTTGTGAGAGAACTCTCACACCATCATTCGGCGACGAACTGTCCAAACAATCCAAACGAATTGTCGGAATCGATCAGTTGCCCTCGTTGGCGTCGTCCTCGCCCAAGGTCTCCTCAAGCAGGCCCTCGTCGATTTCGCGGAAGGCGATGGACAGGGGCTTCTCATTGTTCTGGTATTCGACCAGCGGGCCGATGTTCTGCAGCAGGCCCTCGTTGAGCTGCGTGAAGTAGGAGTTGATCTGGCGTGCGCGCTTGGCGGCGAAAATGGCCAGCGCGTACTTGGAATCGGCGTGCTTCATCAGGTCGTCGATCGGCGGGTTCGCAAGACCGTCGGGTGTCGGGTCAGTACCAAAAGCCATTGTTCTTATCTCCAGACATTGGAAAATCTATCTCAACCGAAGCAAGTGTAGCCGTTTGGGGGGACTTCTGCCGGACCTCCGCCAGACTTCCAGTGGAGGAATGTATTCCAAAAATATGTGTGAGAAACGTTACGCTTTTGCAAATTCCATTATTCGACTCTTGACAAGTGGCGTGTCCCTCACAAGGGCTTGAATAGAACCATGACTGAAATGCGATCTGCAAAAATTATGTCAGGGCGCGTCTTTGCAGGCGCCCGAGCCCTCTACCGTGCTGCGGGCGTCAGCGGAGACGACATGGGCAAGAAGCCCATCATCGCCATCGCCAACTCCTTCGATGAGTTCCTGCCTGGCCACGTTCATCTGAACAAGGTCGGACGCATCGTTTCCGAGGCCATCCGGGAAGCCGGCGGTATCCCGCGCGAGTTCAACACGATGGCTGTGGACGACGGCATCGCCATGGGCCACACCGGCATGCTTTACTCCCTGCCTTCCCGCGACATCATCGCTGACACCGTCGAATACCAGTGCAACGCGCACTGTGCCGACGCCCTGATCTGCATCCCGAACTGCGACAAGGTCGTGCCGGGCATGCTGATGGCCGCCCTGCGCCTCAACATCCCGACCGTGTTCGTCTCCGGTGGCCCGATGGAGGCCGGCACCACGGTGCTCGCCGACGGCACCGTCAAGAGCACCGACCTTATCGACGTGATGTACGCCACCGCCGACGACAGCGTCTCCGATGAGGAACTGCTCAACTATGAGAAGACCGTCTGCCCGACCTGCGGCTCCTGCGCCGGCATGTTCACCGCCAACTCGATGAACTGCCTGACCGAGGCCATCGGCCTGGCCCTGCCCGGCAACGGCACCATCCTCGCCTCCCACTCCTACCGCAAGGACCTGTTCGAGCGTGCCGCCAAGCAGGTCGTCAAGATCGCCCACCAGTACTACGACGATTCCGACGATTCCGTGCTGCCGCGCTCCATCGCCACCAAGGAAGCCTTCGAGAACGCCATGACCATGGATGTGGCCATGGGCGGTTCCACCAACACCGTGCTGCACATCCTCGCCATGGCCCAGTCCGCCGACGTGGACTTCACCCTGGACGACATCGAGCGTATTTCCCACACCGTGCCGTGCATCTGCAAGGCCTCGCCGTCCGGCAAGTGGGAGATTTCCGACGTGCACCGCGCCGGCGGCATCACCGGCATCCTCGGCGAGCTCGACCGCGCCGGCAAGCTGCACACCAACGTGCACTCCATCGACTATCCGACGCTGGAAGCCAAGCTGGCCGATTGGGACATCATGCGCCCGACCTGCACCGAGGAAGCCCAGCAGATGTACAAGGCCGCTCCTGGCCACATCATCTCCCGGAGCCGTGGACGCACACCACCCTGTTCGACTCGCTCGACCGTGACCGCGCCAACGGCGCCATCCACGACATCAACCACCCGGAGATTCACGAAGGCGGCCTCGCCGTGCTGCGCGGCAACCTGGCCCCCGACGGCTGCGTGGTCAAGACCGCCGGTGTTCCGCCGGAGATCTGGAAGTTCCGTGGACCGGCTCTGGTGGTCGACTCCCAGGAGCAGGCCATCGAGGTCATTCTGAACGACACCCTGAAGCCTGGCATGGCGCTTGTGATTCGTTACGAGGGTCCGAAGGGCGGCCCGGGTATGCAGGAAATGCTGTACCCGACCTCCTTCGTCAAGGGCAAGGGCATCGGCAAACAGGTCGCCATGCTCACCGACGGTCGCTACTCCGGCGGTTCCTCCGGTCTGGCCATCGGCACATGGCGCCTGAGGCTGCCAACAAGGGCCCGGTGGCGCTCATCAAGAACGGCGACATCATCGATATCGATATCGAAGCCCGTTCCGTGAACGTCGAACTGACTGACGAGCAGCTGGACGAGCGTCGTCGCGAGCTTGAGGCTGGCGACGGCTACGTGGCTCACCGCAACCGCCACGTCTCCCAGGCGCTGAAGGCGTACGCCGCCTTCGCCCGCTCGGCCGACAAGGGTGCGACGCGTGACCCGGAGCTGATCAACAAGCTCTCCGGTCTCAACTGATCGCCGATTGCATAGCTGAAAGGCCCGGCATCTTCTTTATGAAGATGCCGGGCCTTTACTGTGCTTCCGAAGGCGGGAGCGATATTGCTTGTTATCGCACGCAGGCGGCGGGGGAGAGGCGTGCGCCTCGGGCCCAGTCGGCGGCGCGCATGGCCTTCTTGCCTTGCGCCTTGACTTGGGTGAGTTCCAGCGGCGTGCTGCCGGTACCAACCACACGTTCTTCTTGCCCACCTTCAGCTCGCCGGGCTGAAGCTCGGCCGGAGTGTTGGGATTGGACTGGTCGGCCGGTTGTGCGGCGAGAATATGCAGGGCGAGGGATTTAGCGGTTGACTCGTCATTATCGGCGATTGGCCCTTCCGCAAACAGTTCGGTCCATGCCCCGGGATGTGGCGTGCAGGCGCGAATCTGGCGGTCGATGGCCTCGGCCTCGTCCGTCCAACTGATGCGGGCGTCCTCCACCGTGATCTTGTGCGCATATTCCAGGCTCTCGGCCGGCTGCGCGGTGAATGTGGCGGTGCCTTCGCCGACGGCGGCCAGAGCATCCACATACATGGGCGCGCCTTCTTCGGCCAGACGGTCAAGCAGTTCGCCGGAGGTCTCACGGCCGGTCAGTTCGATGGTCAGGGAAGCGACGATCGGGCCATCGTCCAAGCCCTCGCCGACCTTGAACACGTCGCGCCGGTGGTCGGGTCGCCTGCCCAAATCGCACGCTGGGCGGGAGCGGCGCCACGCCACTTCGGCAGGTTGGAGAAATGCAGGTTGTACCAGCCCATGGGCACCGCATCAAGCACGTTCTTGGGCAGGATATTGCCATAGGCGATGACAGCGGCGATATCCGCATGCAGGTTGTTCAGCGCCTCCATGAATTCGGGGGAGCGGGGTTTGAGATCGATGACGGGCAACCCGAGCTCCAGAGCCGTCGCCTTGACCGGGCTGGGCGTGAGCTTGCGGCCGCGACCGGTAGGCGCATCGGGGCGGGTAATGACGCCGACCACATCAAAACGTGGGTCGGCGGCAAAGGCCTTGAGCGAGGGCACCGCCACGTCGGGGGTGCCGGCGAACACGAGTTTGAGCATGGTCCTCCTTGAAATGTCGATGCTCACTGCACGGCCGGAATGTTCACGCCATTGGCGATGAGCAGTTCACGCAGCTTGACCGGATCCTGGAAACGTACGCCACGGATGCCGGCCGCATTCGAGCCGACGATGTTCATGGCCTTGTCGTCGATGAACAACGCGCCATCGGCCTTGATGCCGAACTGGTTCAACGCGGCCTCGTAGATTTCCTTGTGCGGCTTGCGCAGCTTGACAAAACCGGAGACGAGCTTGCCATCAAGCTGCTGCAGAATATCGCACTGTTCCTCGGCCACGTGGAACAGACTGGATTCCCAGTTGCTCAGGCCCCACACGCCGATGCCGGCGGCCTTCAGGTCATTGACCAGCACGCGCGCGCCCGGCACGATGCCGGTCAGGGAGTCGCGGAAGTTCTTGATGTAGTAGTCGAGGATGTCCGCCCACTTATCGCCCTTGTCACGGCGCATGATGGCGATGGCCTCGTCGGTGCTGGTGCCGCCGTCCATCAGGTCGTTGACATCGTAGAAGCCGGAGATGTCGTTGTCGAGGAATTCGTCGATGGTCTTCTGGCTGTAGCGGGGGATGAGCACGGCGACCGGATCCCAGTAAATCAGCACGTTGCCGAAATCGAAGATCACGTCGGTGATCGGCTTGCCGGCGTTCGCAGCGGCCTCGCCATCCGCGACCAGCACGTCGTAATCCATATCCGGCTCTCCAGGCCAACCCTTCATAGTGTCCTCCTTCTAGCGATGTTCGTTCTGTAATTATCGTTTCACGTGTTGAAGACGATTAGATCAGGTCCTTGGGATCTACTCGGAAGCGAAGCTCGCCGGGTTCGCGGGACGCCACATGACGAGCGGTTTCCCGGTGCAGTCGGGCCGCCAGCTCGGCTCGCCGACTCTGCGGCACACGGATTACTGCCTTCACCCGGTCGTCCGTGGCTTCGAGCTCCCGGGCGTCGACCGTGTCCGGTTGCGCGATCGGCACCGGGCCCAACATGCCGGGCAGCTCGCCGCAGGCCGTCCAATCGCCGCCCAGCGCGCCGATACGCTGCATCAGCGTCATCACCGCATCACGGCGTCCCCATACGCAGGCGGCGGCCACGGCCGGCGGCATACCGGTCTCCACACGCTCCTCAAGATCCTTGGCTGCAAGAATCCTCGAATCCCAGAGCATCAGCGATTGGGCGATGGCCGGGTCGGTTTCGCCGAGAATCAACGCCTGGCCGCCACGGGAACGCGGCGCGCACAACGACACCGCACGCATCCACGCGGTCAATGTATCCAAGCGAGCATCCACGCCCAACGCATACAAGCTGGTCCAAGCGTCGAGCACGGCCACGGCACGATACTCATGGCCAGCCGATCCCTGCTCGGCACTGACCGGACGCACGCGCGGTTCGAAACCGGGAGTGGCGATGACGATAATCGGCTGACAAGCCACATCGCGCACCAGGCCCTGCGTCTTGCTGGACAAAACTACTGGCACGCCGCGGAACAATCCGGCCAGTTCAGCCGCAGTGCCTGCAGCACCCACGCGCACCACACGCATACGTTCATGCCCACAGCCCGGGCACTTCCAATTGATGGCAGCAGCCCCACACCAGCGGCATCGCGGTGTGGAATCCCGGCGGTCGGCCGGTAGTTGCAACGGTCCAGAACACTTGGCACAACGCGCCTGACGATGGCATTTCGCACAGCTCAAGGTCTCACTGACGCTGTCTTGCGGAATGGACAGCAGCACGGGGCCGCTCTCCAAAGCCTTAGATAGCACGCGGACGGCCGTATGCGGCACGCGCGCCCCGATGGACGGGTCGGCAAGACGCGCAAGTTCATCGCGATTGAGCCAACGCACCCAAGGAGTGGCGTCCTTCAGCGGCGAGGCGAGCGGATGAATTGTGGTGGAATAGCCGCTCACTGGGGTCTCCACTGTACCTGGACCGGTGTTTTCCCACTGGCTTTGCGGGGTGCGCGCATTGGCCATGGCCACGAACACGCCGTCATGGGACTTGGCGCGCAGCCGCATCACGCCACGGGCCTGTGGATATGGCATCATACCGTCCATGTTCTGATAGGCGGCATCCTCCAGAATGGCGAACAGCGCCGGGCCTTCAACCGGCGCATACATCACCGCACGGGTGCCGATCACCACCTTCACCTGTCCCAACGCCACAGCCAGATAGGTGCGATACCGGTCGGCCGCGGGCATGGTCTCCGCGTTAAGCACGGCGACGTCGCCCACCCAGCCGCCGGCCGGAGCAGGGGCGAACGGTTTGAGCCCATAATTGCGCAGCATAGGCATCAGTCTTCGACCTCGCGCATGGTGGGCAATTCAACCACGGCAGCTTTACCGGCACTCAGCGCAGTGGCCACCATCCATGCCATGTTCCGTTGCCACTCCTGTGCACCGGGCAGCGAATCAAACACAAAAGATTGGAAACGCTGACCGGTAAGCGCATCATGAAGCACATTGACGTCGGCGTAATTGGCGGTCAGACGACGATACCCCTGCGCAGCCCCCTCCGAAACGGTACTGGCAACGGCAAAGGTAGAGCCAGCAGGTTTGGCCCCATCGGGATTGGTGCCACGCCCGGCAAAACCACCCTGCGTATTATCCGGCAATGAGCCGCCGACCGGCCGACGGAACGACGCGGCCAACCGCTGCTCGGTCTCCACCTTGGCCACGCGCGGTGGCACGGCGAAACGCAGAATATTGGCCCGTGTGCCGCCATAGGCTTTGGCAACCAGACCGATATCCTCGCGCATCGAAGCGGGAACCAGTACATCGGGGCTTAGCACTCGCTCGATATAGCGAATCGAAGAGCGCGGCGTATCACTGGTATCGGTGCGTGCCCAGATCACGCCGCTGACCCTCTGACCGCCAAACCGCACGCGCACCAGCACACCCGGTTGTGCGGCCTCGCTGTCTTTTTCATCAATGAAGTAATCGAATGTCTGACCGAGGTGGAGCGCCTGCACATTCAGCACGACTTGCGCTATGGGATGCTGCTCGGCCGGCGTATGCTCCGCAGGCGCACGTTTACGCCGCTTGCGGGGAGCCAGCCCCGCAAGCGTCAACTGTTCTGCGCCTGAAGTAGTCATGGCTCAACTATAAGTGCCGGAGCCGAGGTCGGTAAAATTTTACGGCGCAGGTAATCGAGTACGTGGGTTAGGTCGCGGTCGTTGATGGCTTTGTCGGCGGCGAGCTGGGTCTTTGGCTTGGCACAGAACGCGAGACCCAGACCGGCGGCCTGAATCATCGGAATATCGTTGGCGCCATCGCCCACAGCCACGGTCTGGCTCATCGGAATACCCAAACGGTCCGCCCATGTCTGCAAGGCGTGCAACTTCACGGTCTTGCATACGATCTCACCAAGCACTTTGCCGGTCAGATGACCGTCCTCAACCTCAAGCCGGTTGGCAATCCAATAGTCGATATGGCTCTCGGCCGCCAACATGTCAACCACTTCATGGAAGCCTCCGGACACCACGCCGATCTTCCAACCGTGTTCATGCAGCGTGTCGATAAGCTCCAGTGCACCCTTGGTGAAATGCAGCTTGTCATGCACCGTGTCGAACACGGAGATCGGCAGGCCCTCCAACAGGGCCACTCGTGCGCGCAGCGCATCGCAGAACTCCAGTTCGCCGCGCATGGCGCGTGCGGTCACTCCGGCAATCTCCTCACCGCAGCCAGCCACCACGCCCAACTCGTCGATAACCTCTTCGTCAATGAGCGTGGAGTCCACATCCATAACCAGCAGGCCGGGCTTGCTCAGCGTCGGCACAGAAACCGCAGAATCAGCCGGGCTCCCAACTTCGCTCTCGGCGGACTTGTCAACAAAATGCACATCTTCTTGCGTCATGCTTCTGATTCTGGGAAAACCTTGGGACAATGCCCTCTATGAGTTTTTCCATGGCAGCCGCCACTATTCTTGCGACCGACCCTACGCCCATCTGCACCACCACCGAACCCGGCCTGATCGGCACCATCACCGACTGGCTGATCATGCTGATGGAAACCATCGGCGGTATCGGCGTGGCCTTGGCCATCGCCCTCGAATCCATCTTCCCGCCCATCCCGTCCGAAGTCATCCTTCCGCTCTCCGGCTTCACCGCCGCACGCGGCACCCTGAGTCTGCCGGGCGCAATCATCTGGGCCACCATCGGCTCCGTACTGGGTGCCTGGACCTTGTACGGCATCTCCCGCTGGGTGGGCCTGCATCGCATCAATCTCGCGGCAGACAAAATCCCCGGCGTCAGCCGCAAAGACGTGAGCAAAGCCAACGACTGGTTCACCAAATACGGCACATGGTCGGTGCTCATCGGCCGCGTGATTCCCGTGGTACGCTCGCTGATTTCGATTCCCGCCGGATTCAACCGCATGAACTTCCTGCACTTCACCGGCTGGACCCTGCTCGGCTCGGCCGTGTGGAACACCATCCTCGTTTCCGCCGGTTACCTGCTCGGCGACCAGTGGTGCTCGATTCAAGGCGCGCTCGGCGTGTTCGAGGACGTGGTCATCGCGGCCGTGATTGTGGTCATCGTATGGTTCGTGGTGCGAAAAGTGCGTACTGTTATACGTAACAGGAAATCCGCCGACGGCAACGAATAGGGTCTGCCGACTGCCATAAGTTGCCGAAAATCCCGGATAGAAGGGAAGCGAAGAACCCGCATGAGCGACACCGAAGATCTCGCCGCGCTGAACGATCGCCTGATGGCCAAGAACCATGCGCTCGCCGAAGCGCTGAGCCGCGCCGGCAAGGAACTGACCAAGGCGAAGTCACAGCTCGCCCAGCTCGCTCAGCCGCCGCTCACCTTCGCCACCATGGTCAAGGTCGATTCCACCCGCACCGATGAAGACGGCATCCAGCACGCGTCGGCCGAAGTCATTTCCGGCACCCGCCGCATGGTGGTGCCTGTGGCCTCCAACGTCAACGCCGCCCGCCTGACCGCCGGGGCCACCGTGATGCTCAACGAGAAGCTCGTGCTGGTCGAGCAGCGCGATGCTGACACCGTGGGCCAGATTCGCAGTGTCAAGCAGGTACTTGACGACGGTCGACTGATCGTTACCGACGCCTCCGGCAATCCCGTGCTCATCCGCCGTTCCGGCGCGCTCGCGTATGCGGGCATCAATCAGGGCGACCGTATTATCGTCGATCCGTCCGTCCGCCTCGCCATCGAAGCGCTGCCCGCCGAGGGCGACAAGGATCTGGTGCTGGAGGAGACCCCGGACGTCACGTTCGCCGACATCGGCGGCTTGGATAGTGAGATTGGTCGTATCAGGGACGCCGTCCAACTGCCGTTCCAGCATCGTGCGCTGTTTGAGCGCTACGATCTGAAGCCGCCGAAGGGCGTGCTGCTGTACGGCCCGCCCGGCAACGGCAAGACGATGATCGCCAAGGCCGTGGCGAACGCCCTGTGCGAGGGTGGTTACGATACGAATGGCGACGGCTCGATCAGCCCGGCCGAAACCCATGTCAAGGGCGTGTTCCTGTCCGTCAAGGGCCCGGAACTGCTCAACAAATACGTCGGCGAATCCGAACGGCTGATTCGCCTGATCTTCCAGCGTGCCCGTGAACGCGCCGCGGACGGCAATCCGGTGGTTGTGTTCATCGACGAAATGGATTCGCTGCTGCGCACCCGCGGCTCCGGCGTCTCCTCCGACGTGGAGACCACGATCGTGCCCCAGTTCCTCTCCGAACTCGACGGCGTGGAATCACTCGACAATGTGATGGTGATCGGCGCATCCAACCGTGTGGACATGATCGATCCGGCCGTGCTACGACCGGGGCGTCTCGACGTCAAGATTCGCGTTGGTCGGCCCAAAGCCAATCAGGCCATCGCCATCGTGGACCATTACCTCACCGACGACCTGCCTCTGGAAGATGGCGTCGACGCGCACGCCTTGTCCGCCGTGCTGGTGCATGACATCTACGGAGCCTCCGAACGCCGCCATCTGTGCGACGTGCAGGAGGAGAACGGCCAGTGGCATGCGTTGTTCCTGGCCGATGTGGTCTCCGGCGCGATGCTCAAGAACATCGTGGACCGGGCCAAGACCCGAGCAGTCAAGGAATCCATCGAAACCGGCTCGGACGTGGCACTCACCGTGCCGTTGCTCGCCGCCGCCGTGGAAGACGAATACCGCGAGACCCGCGATTCCATGGCTGACGTGGACCCCGAACAATGGTCGCGCATCAACGGCATGGACCCGATCCGCCGCATCCGCACCGCCGAATAGCTCAAGCTCAAGGAGCACTACATGACCGTCAAACGAGTGATGGGCACCGAAACCGAATACGCGGTATCCCTGAACACCCCGGACCGCTACAACCCGGTGCAACTGTCCTTCGACGTGGTGAACGGCGCCGCGGACAGCCACAGCAAATCCATCCGCTGGGACTACCGGCAGGAGGACCCGGTCAACGACGCGCGCGGCACCCGACTCGAACGCGCCGCCGCCCGCCCGGACATGCTCACCGACGCCCCGCAGCTCAACATCACCAACGTGATCGCCCCCAACGGCGGCCGCGTCTATGTGGACCACGCCCACCCCGAATACTCGGCGCCGGAAACCACCGACCCGTTCGAAGCGGTCCGATACGACCACGCCGGAGACCTCATCATGCAGGCCGCCACCGAACACGCCCGCAAACAGACTGGCACTCCCATTGCCCTGCATCGCAACAATGTGGATGGCAAGGGCTCCTGCTGGGGCACGCACGAGAACTATATGATGCCCGCGCGGTGCCATTCGACTTGGTCACACGCCTGATGACCCTCCACTTCGTCACCCGCCAGATCTACGCCGGCTCCGGCCGCGTAGGGATTGGCGAGAACAGCGAGATTCCGGCTACCAGCTCAGCCAGCGCGCCGACTACATCCACGCCAAAGTCGGCCTGCAAACCACCTTCGAACGCCCGATCATCAATACGCGCGACGAATCCCACTCCACCGATGCATACCGCCGTCTGCACGTCATCGTCGGCGACGCCAATCGCATGGAGGTGCCGCAGGCACTGAAACTCGGCACCACGAGCATGCTGCTGTGGCTGCTCGAACATGCGGACGAGGCCGGATTCGACCTGAACGCCTTCCTCGACGAACTCGAACTGGCCGACCCGGTCGAAGCCATGCACACCGTCTCCCACGACCTGACGCTGGGCGCAAGCCTGCCGCTGGCCAACGGCGGCGAAACCAACGCATGGCTTATCCAGCTCAAACTGCGCCAAGCCGTCTACCAGGTTGCCGCACTGGTCGAAGGTACCGACACCGCCGGCGAACCCGCCTGGCCGGACAAATCCACCACATCCATTATGGCGATGTGGCAGCAGGCGCTCATCGACTGCGCCTCCATCCGCCATGCCGCCGACGATGACGAACGTCTGGCCATGACCGGCGAGGCCAGCCGCATCGAATGGCTGCTCAAATGGCAGCTGCTCGAAAAACTGCGCCGCAAAATCACCACAACGTCCGCACCCGGCGTGGCCAACGGATGGAATGATCCGCGACTGAAGGTCATCGACCTGAAATGGGCGGCGCTCGACCCCGCGGACAGCATCTTCACCAAACTCGAACCCCGCACCGAACGGGTGGTGAGCGCCGCCGACATCGCACGCGCCACCACCGAACCGCCGGAAGACACCCGCGCCTGGCTCAGGGCAAAACTCGTGGCGCAATTCGGCGATGAGGTGGCCGCCGCCAGCTGGTCCCGACTCACTGTTCGCGACCCGCGCGCCGCAGACGAGGGCGAGGCGGTCGAATTCTACGGCAATGCCGGCCATATGGCCGCTACCGACCATCACCTGTTCTCCCTCGACATCTCCGATCCGCTCGCCTTCACCAAGGCGCACTGCGAAACCGAACTCAATTCAGCCGAACACGCCATCGATCTGCTGAAGTCGCTGGCCATCAACGCCGAACGATAGACTTGGTAGCTATGGAAGAAACACGCGAAGAGACCCCACAGGACCTGCGCAACCTTGCGCTCAAAGTCGCCGGCCTGCTCGAAGAAGCCGGCCAGCATGCCCTCCACGACCAACTCAATCCGCGTAACCTCGCCCAGCCGAGCACCGAGAACGCGGACCGTGGCCCCCGCTACAAGCTTGAAGTGGACAACAAGATCATGCGCTTCATGAGCGCCAGAATCGCCGACATCGCCCACTTCGACGGCTTCTGGACCACCCGCCCCGCCGAAAGCCGCCCTGGCCAGCGTTACTGGTACATCGGCAAGATCGACGGTGTGATCAACTACGTACGTCGCATGAGCGAATGGACGGTGACCGCCGCCCTGTTCGAATTCGGCCCGGACAACGAGCCCAAGCCGATCATCGGCATCGTGCACGCCCCGGCCCTCGGCCTGACCTACCTGGCCGCCAGGGGAGCGGGTGCCGTGCGCATCCACAAAACCGCGGTCGGCGAGAAGCGCGACAAGGTCGTGCCGTCGATGACCTCCTCGCTGGATGGTTCTGTGCTGAGCTACGGCATGTCCTTCTTGCCCGGCGAATCGCAGCGTGCGCTCGACGTGGCATCCTCGCTCGCCGGACGCCCGGCCGACATCAAGCGCGTGGGCCCCGTCTCGCTCGACCTGTGCAAAGTGGCCGACGGCACCTATGACGCCTACTTCGAGCCGATGCTGCACGTGTGGGATATCGCGGGCATCGCCGCCGGCACCGTAGTGGTCTGGGAGGCACAGGGCACGCTGAGCCGTTGGGACGGCGAACGCATCCATTGGCGTCACGATAACGATGTAGTGGCCTCCAATGGACTCATCATCCGCGAACTGCAGCATTACCTGCAGCAGTATCCGTGGCTCGACTCCATCAACCAGCGATAATTTTTTGACTCCTCCGGATCCCCTCGGGTGAGGGGAGCCGTCGGCCGAAGGCTGACTGAGGGGAGTTTGACAGCCCAAAAAGAAGACAACATGCCACAACAATTCGAACAACCTCAAGCACAGCAGGCCGCGACCCAGGAAGACGACGCCCTCGCCACCACGCAGGCCGCCGCCCAAACCGAGTCCACCGACCAAGCCGACGTGTTGGACGACATCCTCGACGACATCGAATCCGCCTTGGAAACCAACGCCGAGGAATACGTCAACAGCTTCGTGCAAAAAGGCGGCGAGTGATGCCCCAACTGCGTGACAGCGGCACCCGCTCCCTGCACGCCACGGAACCCGTACCATCCGCCGAGATGGACGGGTTCTGCCGTATTTTCGGCGTCGAAACCGAATACGGCGTGGCGGTCACCGGTGCCGAACGCCCCGTGGACGCCGGCCAGGTGGCGATGACCATGTTCCAGCCCATCGTCTCCCGTTCCCGCTCCACCAACACGTATCTGGCCAATGGCTCACGTCTGTATCTGGACGTCGGATCCCACCCCGAATACGCCACCGCCGAAGCGCGCGACCCGCGCGAGGCCCTGGCCCAGGACCTCGCCGGCGAACACGTGATGCGCAACCTAGCCCTGAAGGCCCAGCGCAAGCTGCGCGAATCCTACGGCGCACACGCCACGATCCATGTGTTCAAAAACAACGTCGACTCCGCCGGCCACGCCTTCGGCTGCCACGAAAACTACCTGGTCCGCCGCTTCGTGCCGTTGGAGACCATCGAACACCAGCTGCTGCCGTTCCTCATCACCCGCCAGCTGTACACCGGTGCCGGCCGCATGACCCCGGACGGCTTCCAGATCACCCAGCGCGCGGACTTCCTGGACGAGGCCGTCTCCTCGGCCACCACCCGCTCCCGCCCGATGGTCAACACGCGCGACGAACCGCACGCCGACCCCGACTCCTTCCGCCGGCTGCATGTGATCATCGGCGACTCGAACCGTTCGCAATGGTCCACATGGATGAAGCTCGCCGTCACGCACCTTGTGCTGTGCGCGATCGAAGACGCCTTCCGCCACGGCACTCCGTCCGGATTCGAGCAGTATGCCTTTGCTGATCCGGCTGCCGCCAATCGCACGGTCAGTCGATTCCTTGACAATCCGCACGCCGAACTGACGCTCGAATCAGGCGAATCCGTGTCTGCACTGGGTCTGCAGCGCCGGTATTATGCGGCGGTCAAGGCCTTCATCGAAACCCATGTCGATGCGCTGGCAAGTTCGCTGCCGGCCACCACGATCGACACGATTATGGGGGAGTGGAGCCGCGTTCTGGACGCGCTGGAGCGTGGTGCATACGATGCGCTCGCCGACCGCGTGGACTGGGCCGCCAAGAAGCGTCTGTTCGACGCGCTCAAACGCCGTCGCCCGGACGTCACCTTCGCCCAGATGGAACAGCTTGAGCTCGACTACCACGACATCGCCAACGGTCGCCTGTACGGTTCGCTCGTAGCCCGCAACCAGATGCGTGAGCTGCTGACAGGAGACAACGTGGAATACGCCGTGCACAATCCGCCGACCGACACCCGTGCCGCCCTGCGTGGCCGGTTCGTGGACGCGGCCCTGAACGTCGGAGCCCAGTTCTCCGCCGACTGGACCCACCTGACCCTGACCGCCCCCGAACGCCGGGAAGCCATACTCCTCGATCCCTTCGAGGCCGAGCCCACCCTGGGATTCGAGCAGCTTATGGAAGCGCTGAACTAGTCCGGAATAATACGGTTGGACAACACGTCACAGCACCACAACAAAAAGACCCCGACCATCTCGGTCGGGGTCTTTGTCGTCAGTAATGCTCGAAGTAATCGCTACGAGCAGAAGGTCACTCGGTGACGGCCTTCTTCAGCAGGGAGCCAGCGGAGATACGAACGCCGTAGGAAGCCGGAATGTCAATCTGCTCGCCAGTGCGCGGGTTGCGGCCGGTGCGAGCGGCGCGCTTGACGCGCTCAGCGGAGAACAGGCCGGTGAGCTTCAGGCCTTCGCCGGACTTCATGGCCTCGACGAACACATCCTGGAAGGCGTTAACAGCAGCCTCGGCCTGAGCCTTGGTCAGGTTGGACTTCTGGGCGATCTTCGAAACGAGGTCAGACTTGTTGTATGCCATAAAGCATCCTTCTTGGGTCAGGGGACAAGCACTTTTGCTTAGTCCATGTTGTCATCAATGATACTAGCGCATGTTTCTGCGAAAACCCGCGTTTTATAAGGGTTTTCACATCTATTTCCCCGAAGGGGGTATGAAAATAGACGAATCAGACAAGATTATGCTTGTCAAGCCACTTCATGGCCGCCGCGCCCAGCGGAATGCGCAGCCAGTAGAACACCACGCGGTGCAGCAAAGTGGCGGAAAGCGCCACGCCCTGCGGCACTCCGACCGCCACGAACGCGAATGTCAGCGCCGCTTCCACACCGCCCAGACCGCCTGGAGTGGGCACTGCGGAACCCAATGCATAGGCCAGCAGGAAGACGAACGTCGTTTCAATCGGATTCGATGAATGGCCGAACGCTTGCAGGGCCGCCCAGAAAGCGAGCCCAGTGGTCGCGTTCTGGAACAGCGCGCCCAGGCAGCTGACTGTGAGCTGTCGGGGCTGGGAAAGCACGTCCAGCAGCTGGTTGATATACGTCTTGGCCAGCGGCATAAGACGACGGGTCACCCAGTGGCGCAACGGCGGAATCATCATCGCAATGGACAGCACCACAACCACCACGCCCAGCACGATAACCAACGTGTTTGTCGGGATTGCGCCGGAGAACATGTTGCGGCCGGTGAACAGGCCGATGATGACCAGCATGGAGAAGTACACGGCGTAATACACCACGAGCGCGGCGCTCATGATTGCGGTGGCCGGGGTGTTGCGATAGCCGGATTTGCGCAGGAACTGCAGGTTGACGAACGAGGGGCCCACGCCGGCAGGCATGGATACGGTGGCGAAGCCGCCTGCCACCTGGCTCATGAAGACGCCCATATTGTCACGCTTGTGCCGCGCCATCAGGGAACCGAGCGAAATCGACGAGCCGATCCAGCCGCAGACACCGAACGCGAGCGTCACCACCGCCATCAACGGGTTGGCGTTGGTCAGCGCGGTGATGATCTCCTCGGGCTTCAGTTGGGTGAAGACCACGACCACGGCCACGATGACCAGCAGCATGGTGATCATCGAACGCCAGGAGAATCGGGCCAGCGTCACCGGTTCGGCGGATTCCACCGTCTCCTCGTCAGCCAGCGCGGTGATACGACTCCTCAGGCCCTTGAGCAGCTGCTTGTCCCAGGATTCCAGCGCGCGCGTGGGGGAGGGGACCGCGACCTTCTGAATGAACGGGGCCAAGGCCGTCAGAGTCGTGTCTCCCCACGCCTCGCGGGCGGCCTCCACCGCCGGTTCCACGCCGATCAGCGCGGCGAACAGCACTAGCAGCTGAACTTTGTCGAGCGCGGTGTTGGCCGGACCGGAAGCGTTGTCGCCGTTGAGCCAGCCGGCAATCACGGCGGTGCCGTCTTCAAGCCGGGCGAGTGTGTCCGGCGTGATGCGCCGGTGCGTATAGCCGCGCCGGCTCGCCACGGACAGGTAGCGCATGTAGGCCACGGCATCCGCCTTGGTAAGCGTGTTCAGGTTGGCGGGCAGTTCGATGGTGTGTGCATCCAGCACCAGAATCGCGGATTCGTCGGTATCGGCGATGCCGTAGGGTGCGGGCGCGGGCAGTTTGATATTGTGCAGACCCAGCAGCATGGCGAAATGATGCTGGACGGCGTCACGCACGGAACGGTCACGTCGGATGGACACACTGGTGAAACGCACCCAGTCCCACAACTGCTTCAGATAGCCGACGGTATGGGTCTGCGCGTCGATGACGGAAACGATGAAACGACGGTTGTCCGTGGTATCCAGATCGTAGATGCGCGAGCCTTCGGCCAGATCGTCGTCCAGCGTGACGGCCAGTGAACCGTGGCCGACGCCGGGCTCCTGATGCCGAATCAGCGAGGCGGTGTCCAGTCCGATGCCTTTCAGGGCGGCGACCAGATCTTGGCCCCACACGCCCTTGTTCTGCGTGCCGACCACGAATCGGATCAGCATGCCCACCGTGCGACCGGCGGCCATCGAAACCAGCATGCCGGTAACCGAATGCCACGAAAGCACCACCATCACCGCGGCGATGGCATACAGGATATTCCAACTCCATTTGACCGTGGAGCGGGTACGGCGTGGCCCGGCGGCGGTCAGGAAGGACGCCATGCCGGCGTAGATGTCGGGCAACAGCCCGGAGCCGTATGAGGTGGCGGCTGAGACCAGTGCCATTGGCAGGGTGAAATCGTTCAGACTGCTGATTGCCGTCGATATGACCCACACAATGCCGTATCCGGCAAACATGGCCAGCGCGGACACCGCAGCTTGCAGCCATTCGCGGGCCAAGAGCAACTGAGCGAGCACGATAACTACGATGACCGTGGTGGCCAGCTGCGTCAGTACGGTGGAGGGGAAAGCAGCCAGCCAGTTGATGGCTTGGGCGGCGGTATGCGCGTCGGATTCGACGCCGCGCGTCATGCCGCCCAGATACACGGCGAACACCATGACCACGGCGGCCATCAATAGCGACAGACCGGCTCGGGTCAGGTCGCCGAAGTCGCGCGTGCGGCGCGGAGCGATGTCGTCGATGTATGGTCCGGAATCGTTGCTGTCGTCGGTTGCCGGGCTGTCCGGTCCGCTGACAGCAAAACTGGCCGACCGGCCGTCACCAGAGGCGATCGGCCGGTCGGTAGTGGAGGAGGTCGCCTTGTCCGGGCGATCTTCCGTAGTGGACTGATCCTGTTCAGTAGTCATGAAATGGTTACCTGACGCCTGTCCTTGTTCGGTTCAGTTTGCGGTTCGGTTTGTGACTCAGCGCAGTAGTGTGGTGGATGCGAGGGATTCGAGGGGCTCGAGGGACTCAAGAGACTCGAGAGACTCGCATCGCGCCTATCTCAGCGGCCGAAAGCGACGAGCTGGCTGGCCACACCGGTGTAGGTGGCGGGGGTCAGAGCCTTCAAGCGAGCGGCGGTTTCCGGGTCGAAGGACTGCTGGTCGATGAACTGCTCGACCTGTTCCTTGTTGATGGTGTGGCCGCGCATAAGCTCCTTGACCTTCTCGTACGGCTTATCCATGCCCGGCAGGCCCTTGAGCTCGCAGGCGCGCATGGCGGTCTGGATCGGCTCGCCAAGCACCTCCCAGTTCTCATCCAGCTCACGCTCGATGACGTGGGTGTTCGGGTGGATGGACTCAAGGCCACCCATGAGGTTGGTCAGGGCGAGCAAGGAGTAGCCGAGCGCGGAACCGATGTTGCGCTGGGTGGTCGAATCGGTCAGATCGCGCTGCCAACGGGATTCCACCAGCGTGGCGGAGAGGGTGTCGAGCAGCGAGCAGCTGATCTCGAAGTTGGCTTCGGCGTTCTCGAAACGAATCGGGTTGACCTTGTGCGGCATGGTGGAGGAACCAGTGGCACCCTTGACCGGCACCTGGGCGAACACGCCGCGGGAGATGTACATCCACACGTCCACGCACAGGTTGTGCATGATGCGGTTGGCGTGGGAGACGGTGGAGTACAGCTCGGCCTGCCAGTCGTGGCTTTCGATCTGCGTGGTCAGCGGGTTCCAGGTCAGGCCCATGCGGTTCGTGACGAACTCGCGGGAGACAGCGATCCAGTCGACATCCGGGCATGCGGCCAAGTGGGCGCCGAACGTGCCGGTCGCGCCGTTGATCTTGCCCAGGTACTCCTGGTTTTCGATGTGCTTGAGCTGACGGTTCAGACGGTAGACGTAGACGGCGAGCTCCTTGCCGAGTGTGGTCGGCGTGGCCGGCTGGCCGTGGGTGAGAGAGAGCAGCGGCATATCCTTGAATTCCTCGGCCTTGCCGGCGAGGTGGTCGATGATGCGCTTGAACTCCGGGGTCCACACGTTTTCCATCGCGTTCTTGACGCAACGGGCGATGGAGAGGTTGTTGATGTCTTCGGACGTGCAGGCGAAGTGCACGAGGGTCTTCAGCTCGTCGTTGATGTTGGTCAGCTCGGCCGGAGCCTTGTCGATCTGATCATCGATGTAGTACTCCACGGCCTTCACATCGTGGTGGGTGATGGCCTCATGAGCGGCGTGCTGCTTGATGCCTTCGGCGCCGAAGTCCTCGGGAATGGCGCGCAGGAAGGCCTGCTCTTCGGCAGTGAACGGCTTGACGCCGTCAACGATCGGCTGGTTGCCGTTGCCCTCAAAGCCGTTGGCCAGAAGAATCATCCATTCGACTTCGACACGCATGCGTTCGCGGTTCAGGGCAGGTTCGCTCATGTATTCGACGAGCGGGGCGGTGGCCTTGTGGTAACGGCCGTCGAGCGGGGTCAATGCGATTGCGGGGGAAATATCGGTAAGCTTCATAACCTCCAAGGGTACTTCCAGCCGTGAACCGAGCGGCTATACTGTGGTGCGGCGTTCCCGCCCGAGCCGCACAGGTCAAGGAACGCCCGTGGTTCGATTACTGTGTGCGGCCTTTAAGGCTAGGAGATCACCATGCCTGCAACCACCATTCATACTCCTCCGAAACGTCCGATTGCCGTATCGTCACTGAAATGGCAGCCGTTGGATATCGCGGTCGGTGCCACGCTGGGTGCGGCCTGCGGCGTGATCTTCTGGGGATTCAACTTCGCGTACATGCCGATCTCTTCGGTATTCGGCGCGATTCTGCCCGGTTTCGCCAGCATCGTGCACGCCGTCTGGTACTTCTCCGGTACGCTGGCGGTGCTGATTCTGCGCAAACCCGGAGCGGCGCTGTACGTGAACCTTATCGGCACGCTGGTCGAAACGGTGATTGGTAGCCAGTTCGATTTGGGCTTCGTGATTATCTCGGCGCTGTTGCAAGGTGTTTTCGCTGAGATTCCGTTCGCCTTGACCCGTTACCGCATGTTCAATCTGCCGATTTCCATTGCATCCGGTGCGTTGGTCGCCTTGGAATACGGCACATATCTGATGCTGTTTCGTTACGTGGGTGTGTCATTCGTCAGCCCGCGTGGCATTGTGCACATGATTTCCGAGGTCACCGGCGGCGTGCTTATCAGCGGCGTGATGGCCTGGTATCTGATGCTGGCCATCGCCAAAACCGGTGTGCTCGACCGCCTCGCATCCGGCCGCGCACTCATCGAGCGACGCGCCTGACACTCTTTGCGCGCCACTCTCCCGGGAATGTTGCGCTGATAGAGGGGGGTTTCGGGCATGCTAGCGCAACAATCCCGGGAAAGTGGCGCTAGCCGCGTCTCTGCGGTGATTGCATTGTGGGGTAGCCGATTGATGCTAAGCATTGACAAGTTGATGTGCCCGTTGCCGTGAGACCCCGAGTATATCGCCTATTTGCTGTAGGGCGAGACCCATGCCATGTAGTTCTTGTGCCGCGGCGCGAGTTTCCCGCGCTGCGTTCGATCTGCATTCCGCTTCTTCCTTGCGCAGTCGCCGAGCTTCATCAAGATGCTCCTGCACGGATTGCGGCAGCTTTGTCTCTACGGTGAGTGCGAAATCAGCATCTTGCGTCATGACGGTGATAAGGTCGCGTGCCATACTTTCAATCTCTGCTGTTGTTCTTGCCTGCGTGAAACCGATACCGGGAATCTCAAGAATCCAGTATTTTTCGCCAGGACGAACGATGACCTGATATGTTTTCACTGCTGATACCAGCCTTTCCCGAGTTTGGCTTCTGCTTCTTTGCAAATAATGTCCGCGAGGTTGTTGTCGATTTCGTTATGACGTGGGATGGGGAATCATAAGTCCATCGAGTTGGAATATCTCATGACTCCCTCCTTGCCTGATACTTTCAAACGTGACATTCTTGCGTTTCGCCGCTTGCTTCATCAGTTTGATGAGCCATCTCCTACTCGTCATTATATTGTTAACTCCTTTCTTGACAACTCTGTCAAGTGTGGTATTTACTTTTAACCGCCGAACGTGCTGAACTCGGTGGTGCGCTCGCCGGGAGCAATGGTTGTGGACTGGGTCATGCGGCCTTGGTAGTAGCGGGTTTCCTTGAGCTCTCCGTTGATAACTTCCTGGAAATGGGCTTCGTGGCGTTGCACGGCGGGGGAGCCGAGGTCGGTGGCGTTCTGATAGGCGGCCTGATGGTATTTGATCCAGTGCGACAACTCCCTGCCGTTGGTCGAACCAGCCACGGGTGCGGCGTCATATGGGGTCAGACCGGTGATGGGCGTTGCGCCGGGAGTGCATGAGCCGTCCGAATGCACTGTGGATGGTGTTGCCGCGGGCGCGGGCGATACATGCCCTTGTACGGTGAGCCAGTTATCGGTGACCGGGTTGGCGGCACCATCCAGTGCGGCGACCAGTTCATCATCGATTTCCACGCTGGTGACCCACGTGCGTTGCGGAATCGGATGATTGGCCACCGGCGATCCGGCTGTCACCACATGCTCGATGGTATATTCCTCCGCCCAATCCGAGGCAAGCGTGGCGGCAACGATACCGCCCTGGGAATGGCCGATCAGCGCCACGGGCTCATCCTTGCCGATGCCTGCCTGACGCATCGCCTCGGCAACCATGCGAGCGCTGTCCGCTTTCCTGCGGCGCTCCTGATCGGCGCTCATCAGTTCCACGTTCTGCGCCCAGCCAAATGGTGAGTCAGGCTGTCCATCGGTACCCGGGATGGTGACCAGCCAGGAGTTGGTTCCATCAGATCGTTCATAGCGTTGAATGGCGATGGTCCCATATTCGAGTCCGCTGTTCAGCTCGATTTTGCCGAGCCGCTCTTCGGCGAGCCTGCGCAGATTCTCCATTGACTCGGCCACCGATCCGCTTGCGCGGACAACGTCGGCATTCGCCTGCACCTCGCGCACGTCCAGATGATTGCCTTGGACGACGTCTTTCGCCGGGCCGGAGAAATTGGCGATTTTCCCCGCAGCCTTGTTGACCTCATCGGTGTGCGCAATGCTCTTGCCGATAGGTACGCCGCCAATGATTCCGCCCGCGCCGCTAAGCACTCCTTCCTGGAACGGATAGGTGAACGTGGACATCCATGCCGGGTTCGGTTTGCCGTCAATAGTCCAGCCGGCCAGAAAGCCGCCCGCCGCCACAGCGGCAACACCCGCCGCGGCATATCCCGGTTTGGCCTGTGTGCCGGCCTGCAATAATTCGGTAAACATGCGCCGAGCCGTCATCTCCGCCTGAGAATACAGAGAGTGTGCGCGAATCAGCAGATCGGCCGCGCCACGCAGATCATCGCTCAACCGCTGACATGCCGTTGCATGGTCATAACACCGATTGCCCAGCGCGGCATATGGTGCAGTGACATGGCCGGGAACAACGGCGCTCGGATCGCCCGACTGCAAGGTGACGCACATCGGCGCACTATGCCGATGTGACTGCAACTGTAATGCGGCCGATTCCCAAGCCGTGGCTATGGCCGCAAATCCTGCCGCCTCGTCATCGAGAGCCTTGGCTATGGCGGCATATTCTTCAAGAGTGGCTGGCGCATATCCCACTCCGCCGTAAACGGACGATTCCACTTGCCAGTAATCGTGCTCGCTCATGACGACCCCCAAGCCAATCGGTGGGTGGTCTCCATGTCTTGCGCGAGACTGGCCGAATACTGTGCGGTGCGACTGAGCCGCGATCGGAATAGATCGGCGGCTTTACCGGTCCACACGATGTTGCTGGAGCGGTTCACGGCCACCGCCGTCTGGTCCGATTGCGCCAGTGTGGCCGCACGCTGGACGGACACGAGGTCGCGACTACGCTGTACCGCCGCATGGCAAGGGCAAGTGCCGTAATCGAACGGCGTCACCGTATTGCCGGCAAAGCCGCCGGTGGGATCGATGGGTGCTGGGTTGCTGGTGTAGGTATTCATATATCCAGCTAAAAGGACAAGACTCATGCTTGTCCAGCCGGAACGACCAATGTGGTTCTAGCTTGCCGATTTTGGGTGAAGTTATCCCCAAGTGTTGTGCATAGTCGTAACGATTATCCACAAATAGCCTGTTTGGACATACCTTGGATCAGCCATGGCCTATCGAAAATTGGATAAATGCCAAAGCCGACAGCCGAAACCGGGAAACAGCCGCGATAAAGCCATGACCCGTGAGGGTGTGAGAAAAAAGAACAACCGTGAACGACTGCTTACCACGGCTTGGTAGCCCCGGTACCCTTGTTCTGCGTCGCCTTCTGCTCGGATTGGGTGGTGTTCGACTGGGTATCGGTGGATTGCTGATTGGCCTTCATCAGCTCCTCGACCTGCTTCTTCTGCTCGTCGGTCAACGCGCCGCCCTTTTTGGCATTGGATGAGGAACTCTCGGATTGCTGTGCCGACTGGGCTTGCCCGGAATCGGAACCGCTGTTCTGCGCCTCGGCCTGTTTCAGGGTGATCTTCGTCAGCTCGGAAGAAATCGAAGCATTGGTGTCGATGGCGTCCTTGACTTGCGGCAACAGAAGCGTGCGCATTCGCCCGGCCTCGTCGAATTGCGCATCGGTCTGCTGCTGTTGCGCCTTGAGCGTGGTGATATCAGTCGACTCGTCCTGAGCCGCTTTGATATTGGCGTTCAATGATGCGGTGGCCTGATTGAACGTAATCGAAGCGGACAGGTTTACTGCCGCCACGCCGGCAACCAGCAACAGCAATACGGCGCCACAAGCCAGGACGATACGTGCCCAAAGCGGACACTTCGCCCGCATCCGAATATTCGCCGAGCCATCGTTCTCGTGGATTTCGTTACTGTTTCTCACAGCAGTCTCCTTGAGGTTGCGATCCATGCACCGACTTCCATGGCAAGCAATATCGCCAACGCAATGGCCAACGGCCATACCACCGGCGTGGTGCGTGTGCGTTCCCTGACCGTGGTGGCCATGCGCCACTGCTTCGACGACTTGGCCGAAACCGCATCCGCCAAAGTCTGTGAAGCGTTCACGGCCACATACGTGCCACTGATCTCGTCGGCAATGTCTTTAAGGTTCTTCTCATCCATCTTGGAGATGCCGGGTTCGCCGGTATCCGGGTCGACCACCCAGTGGTCCGTGGTGTTGGAATCGCCGGCACTGACGCCATCGGCGATGACGGGAATCTTGCCGCCCTCGGTCGAGCCGACGCCCACGGTAAACCCATCATTGAGATACTGGCGCAGTGACGAGAACGTACGACGCGTCACATTCGAGGTCTGTTCGCCGTCAGTGATGAGGTACAGCACAATCGCATCATCCGGGTGCGCTTCACGAATCGACTTCACGGTCAGCAGCAATTGATCGATCGGAGCATCCAGACTGGAGCCCGCCGACACGGATGTGGCTTCCACCGCCAACGTGTTGGCCCAATTATCGATGGCCGGCGCATCCGGGGTCAGCGGCACATCAAGCGTCCCCGAAGCACCGAACCGTAACGCCGCGAAACTGGCGTCCGGATAAGCGGCGGTCACATCATGCACGGCCTGGCGTGCGGCATCGATGCGGGTAATGGTCTTCTCGGACCCGTATGTGGCGTCGGCCACCGCCATCGACCCGGTGGTATCCACCGCCACAATGACGTCGGTGGCATTGATGGCCTGTGAGGTGGTAGACGATACCACGCTGGGAGTCAGTACCATCACCGCGACGATGAGCAGCATTAGCGTACGTCGTATGCAAGCCCACGCGGTCTCGTCACTGGAAGCACGGCGACGAACAAACAATACGATTTCGAGAATGGCCAGTACGGCGAGCCCGGCCGCCAGCAGTCCGCCGGCGCCCCAGCCCAAGGCGGGGGAGAAGGTGAATCCGTTCATCGCCTCAACCTCCATGCACATACGATCCAGATAATGAGTATCACGGCCAGAGCAAGCGTCCACAGACCGGGAGCGTCCACCATCGAGGATTTCGCCTTGTTCTCCACATCCGTATCTCTACGCGACTGAATATCCCGTACCAGCTCATCTATCGACGCGCCATTCGATTGGGTGAGGAAGATGCCTCCATGCGACTCGATCGCGGACTTCATATCCGTTGTGGTTTGGTCCGATTCACTGGCTTTCGGCCCGGAATACAGGCCGTCCACGGTGATTTTGGTCTGCTGGGTCAAATCCAACGCTTCGGTCAGCGAATAGGTGGGCTTGCCCGACACGACGTTGTCGGTGGCCAGCACGATGGATGCCGCACGCTGACGGTCGGCATTCGCATGATTGGCTTCGCCATAAGCGAAACCGGGGAGCATCGCCGCGCAAGACACCACGCCGTCGCCAATCAAGGAGGTGGCGTCCTTGCGGTTCTGCGTGCCTTCGAGCCAATTGGCGATGTCCTGATATTCGGCATCGGACATCTTATCGATGTCATCCTGCGACTCGACGCCTTTCAGCGCCTTGCTGGCGGAGGTCAACTGTTTGGTGACCAGTTCGTAGTCGTCGGTCAGCGGGAACACCGTGCGTGAGGTCGAGTTGAAGATACTCAAACCGATACGTTCCCCCTCGAAATGCTTGACCAGTTCCAAATAGGTGTCGATGACCTCGCGATCATAGGGGAGCGTGGACCCCGACACATCCAGACACAGGACGATATCTCGGCTGGAAGCGCGTTCGTCACCGGCATCCACTTGGCTGGGGCGAGCCACCAGCACAATGGCCAGCGCCAGCGCAAGCACCAGCACGCTGATGGCGAGACGGCCCAAAGCGCGCCATTGACGGAACAGGCGGGAAGCGTGCTCGGTATTGAGATCGTCGTCCATCGAGAATACAGGGGTGTCGTCGGCGGCGTTACGGCGGGCGAACACGACAATCAGCACGATAATCGCCAGCGTCGCCAAGACGCCGGCCAGAGCGGCCCAAGGCCAATGCCATGCCAGCATCATGAACGCCACCTTTCCACCAGATTCGCCACCCACTCGGCGGCCTGCTGCACGCTGGTCGTCTGGGCGATTCGGTTGCGGGCATCATCGGCAAATTCCGGTGGATACAACGCGCCAATGGTCTGCTTCAATGCGTCCAATCCTTGGCGATTCGCGGGCGTGCGATTCAGGTACGCCAAATCGGTCAGCGTACTGGAACTAAGCTCCTTGCCTGATGCGGCACCGGCGAAATCACGGGCGATGACGGACAATTCGACGAAAGCCTCATGCCGGGGCAGTGCTCCGGATTCATGACGGGCCACCACATCGTCGATGCGGGCACGCCACTCGGCCTTGGAGCTGGCATTGCTATGAGCGCCACGCGCGCGGTCGCTGTTCCGAGGTTTGCGTGCGGGGCGAGACAGCATGATGATCAACGCGATCAGACCTACCGCCAGCAACAGGCATGCGACGATGGCCACCACCAGGGGAGTGGTCAAGGCCAACGACTCCACGGGCCTGAGATCGCCGGGATCAGTGGCGAGCGGGATGATGGGGAACATGCTGTGCATCATAGATCACCAGCCAAAGTCAGTCCGACCAGTTCGGGTGCAGTACCCAGTCTATTGCGTGTGGTGCGGGCCAATGCCCGGGACACCAGGGCGACGAAACGATCGAACATGGATTCGCTGGATGCGGATCGAATGATATGGGAACCGGCACGGGTGAGCTCCTGTTCCAAAGCCGCGGCCATATACGCGCGATGAGTATCGACCTCGGCCGCTGCCTTGGCGTTGCGCAGGAATGCCGGCACACGCCGTGCACTCAAGCCGTCGGTGGGAGCGTGGCGGGATGAGACGGCCTTGAACGGATTCATCGTCGCCACATCGATCAGCACCATCGGATGGGTGCGGGTAATACGACGGATCGTGGTGATATGCCGCTCCTCCATCGCATGCTCATCGGTGGCCAATACGATCAATGCCTCGCGATCCTTGATACGGCGCGCATATTCCAGCAGCGCGTCGATATTACGGTGATGATCCCAATCACGGTCAAGCGCCTTGTCCAGCGTGCGTTCGAACTGCGCGAACCCACCGTTGAACGGCACGCGGGTGATACTGGACTCATCGCCGAACACCAGCGAAATATCGTCCGACCGGCGCAACGACAGTGCGGCGAACATACGCAGCGCATTGGCGGCAACCTGCCATGCGCGTTCTCCGGAAGGGCATACGCCAGTCATCTCTAGGCCCACGTCCATCAGCAACCAGACCCGTGACGTCGACAGGCGCTCGCGCTCGACCACCATGGGGCGGCCTTGGCGGGCGCTGGTCTTCCAATCGATAAGACGGGATTCGTCGCCTGGCTCATAGGCATGCACATCCATCGCATCGCCGCTGCCGCCGCGACGCCCGGATGCGTGTTCGCCCTCCAGCGCGCCCAAAGCCTTCCTTACGGTAGGCAGGCTCAGCTGAGTGCCAAGGGCCTCGATCTTCTTGCGAACGGAATCGGAACTCACGGAACAGGAACCGTTTCGACGATCTTGTCGACGATCTGATCGCTGACCACGCCATCGGCCAGTGCCTCGAACGTCAGCATAATACGGTGGCGCAGCACCTCATGAGCGAACGCCTTGAGGTCCTCGGGTACACATAGTCGCGCCCGGACAGCAACGCCTTCGCCTGGCCGATACGGGTCAAGGCGATGGTGGCGCGCGGCGAGGCGCCCAAACGCACCAAGGACGACAGTCCCTTGATGGGGCGGGAGCCGGCACCTCGTGACGTGGCGGTGATATCGACCGCATAACGCATGATCGCGTCGGAAACATGCACGCGGCGTGCCGCCTTGCGCAAAAAATCAACGTCGGACACGGAAATGCGTTCGCCGGTGATGGTGTCGGGACCGATCATATCGGAGCCGCGGCGGGTGAGCATGGCCAGCATCCGAGCCTCTTCGTCGGGCGAAGGATAGGTCATGACGGCCTTCATCATGAAACGATCCATCTGGGCTTCGGGCAGGTTGAACGTGCCCTCCTCCTCGATCGGATTCTCGGTGGCGATCACCATGAACGGCTTGGGCAAGGCGATACGCTGCCCGCCGATGGTCGTGGCACCCTCGGCCATGGCCTCAAGCATGGCGGACTGGGTTTTGGCATTCGAACGGTTGATCTCGTCCAGCAGTACGAAATTGGCGTGAATCGGACCGATCTGCGTGGTGAACTTCTGCGACGCAAAATCGAAGACCTGCGTGCCCACCAGATCAGATGGCATGAGATCAGGAGTGCACTGCACGCGCTTGAACGAGCCGGATACGCAGGTGGCGAGCGTCTGGGCGGCCGTGGTCTTGGCCAAGCCCGGCACGGATTCGATAAGAATATGCCCGCCGGCCACCAAGGTCACGATAAGCGATTCGCGTAGATTATCCTGACCCACCAGTGTCTGGGCGAACCTCGCCCGAATGGCGTCGGCCAGGATACGTGCGCGTTTGGCGTCATCGGCACCCAGCGGAGCCGACACGCCGGGCGCGGGAACGGCGACCGGTCGTGCGGCGGTGGTCGGCGAAGGTATGTTCGGTTGCGTGGGGAACAAAGTCATGCCCCCCACTGTAACTACTCACAATGACTGTTGGCCTGCCTAAAGAGTCCAATCCACCGGGTCGGCACCCATGGTGACTAGGGCTTGATTGGCTCTGGAGAATGGTTTGGAGCCGAAGAATCCGCGGGAAGCGGACAGCGGACTCGGATGAGGCGATTTGATAATGAAGGCATTGGTCAGCAATGGCTCGAGGCTTTGCGCATTACGCCCCCAGAGAATCGCCACCAACGGCTTGGGCTTGCCGTCGGCGTCCGTGCGCGCGTTCAACGCACGAATCGCGGCCTCGGTGACTTCCTCCCAGCCTTTGCCTGATGTGAATTTGGCCGTCCGACGCGACAGTCAGACATCTGTTGAGCAACATCACCCCACGTTCCGTCCACGGTGTCAGATCGCCGTTGGTGGGCATGGGCACCCCAAGGTCGTCAACCAATTCCTTATAAATATTGATCAGGCTTTTCGGCAGCGGGTGAACATTTGGCGCCACGCAGAAGCTCAAACCCACCGGGTGACCCGGGGTCGGGTAGGGGTCCTGGCCGACAATCAGCACCTTGATGGAATCGAACGGGATGGTGAACGCGCGCAGAATATTGTGGCTTGCCGGCAGCCACGGGCGCCGGCGGCGTTTTCCGCACGAAGAAAATCGCCCATATGGTGGATGGTGGGCTCACGTCGGCCAAGGCATGGGCCCACCCTGGCTCTACCAGTCGCTCAATGGTTTGATCATGACTCACCACTGTAGTCAAACGTGCATATCCGGTGCATGGGGCGTGGTGTGGTGGACTGATGAGTTGTTTGCCGATTACATCATGGGTAGTTTTGATAGGAAGAAAG
>ENA-OQCF01000007-OQCF01000007.1-human-gut-metagenome-genome-assembly--contig:-NODE-7-length-70837-cov-24.900933_pt1 | contig 70837 bp, 66 predicted proteins | sample MGYA00242756_ERZ504573 | MGnify/ENA primary metagenome ERZ504573 (study PRJEB26092, sample SAMD00036240) | human gut metagenome | host: Homo sapiens | study: EMG produced TPA metagenomics assembly of... | reverse complement strand
GACAAGGACTCCGTGCCGTACCGCAACGACTTCACCGAGCCGGAGATCGACACTGGATCCGCTTCCGTGAGGAGCACGACGAGCAGATCAAGGCCCTGAAGAAGCTCATCAACCTCGCAACGAGTACGGCCTCGACCTGTCCCGCCCGGCCCAGACCGCGCAGGAAGCCGTGCAGTGGACCTACATGGCTACCTGGCCTCCATCAAGTCCCAGGACGCGCCGCCATGTCCTTCGGCCGCAACTCCGCCTTCCTCGACTGCTACATCGAGCGCGACCTCCAGGCCGGCAAGATCACCGAGACCGACGCCCAGGAGCTCATCGACAACATCGTCATGAGCTGCGTATCGTGCGCTTCCTGCGTACCAAGGACTACGATTCGATCTTCTCCGGCGACCCGTACTGGGCGACCTGGTCCGACGCCGGCTTCGGCGATGACGGCCGTTCGATGGTCACCAAGACCTCGTTCCGTCTGCTCAACACCCTGACCCTCGAGCACCTCGGACCTGGCCCCGAGCCGAACATCACCATCTTCTGGGATCCGAAGCTGCCTGAGGCCTACAAGCGCTTCTGCGCCAAGATCTCCATCGACACCTCGGCCATCCAGTACGAGTCCGACAAGGAGATTCGTAGCCACTGGGGCGACGACGCGGCTATCGCCTGCTGCGTGTCCCCGATGCGTGTCGGCAAGCAGATGCAGTTCTTCGCCGCCCGCGTGAACTCCGCCAAGGCCCTGCTGTACGCCATCAACGGCGGCCGCGACGAGATGACCGGCATGCAGGTCATCGACAAGGGCGTGATCGAGCCGATTACCCCGGAGGCCGACGGCACCCTCGATTACGAGAAGGTCAAGAACAACTACGAGAAGGCCCTCGAATGGCTGTCCGAGACCTACGTCATGGCCCTGAACATCATCCACTACATGCACGATAAGTACGCGTACGAGTCCATCGAGATGGCCCTGCACGACAAGGAAGTGTACCGCACCCTCGGCTGCGGCATGTCCGGTCTGTCCATCGCCGCCGACTCCCTCGCCGCCGTCAAGTACGCCAAGGTCTACCCGATCTACAACAAGGACGCGAAGACCCTGGAAGGCCACGAGTACGAGTACGTTGAGGGCGCCGACGACGACCTGATCGTCGGCTACCGCACCGAGGGCGAGTTCCCGGTCTACGGCAACGACGACGACCGCGCCGACGACATCGCCAAGTGGGTCGTCTCCACGGTCATGGGCCAGGTCAAGAGGCTCCCGGTCTACCGCGGCGCCGTCCCGACCCAGTCCATCCTGACGATCACCTCCAACGTCGAGTACGGCAAGAACACCGGTTCCTTCCCGTCCGGCCACGCCAAGGGCACCCCGTACGCTCCGGGCGCAACCCGGAGAACGGCATGGACTCCCACGGCATGCTGCCGTCCATGTTCTCCGTCGGCAAGATCGACTACAACGACGCTCTTGACGGCATCTCGCTGACCAACACCATCACCCTGATGGCCTGGGCCGCGACGAGGACGAGCGCATCGGCAACCTGGTCGGCATCCTGGACGCCGGCAACGGCCACGGCCTCTACCACGCGAACATCAACGTTCTGCGCAAGGAGACCATGGAGGACGCCGTCGAGCACCCCGAAAAGTACCCGCACCTGACCGTGCGTGTCTCCGGCTACGCGGTGAACTTCGTCAAGCTCACCAAGGAGCAGCAGCTCGACGTCATCTCCCGTACCTTCCACCAGGGTGCCGTCGTCGACTGATGACCAACCCCGCGAACCGCGGCAATGACTAACTGAAGGGGTGGGGCACGGCTCCACCCCTTCCTTATTTCCCACAGACTTTCGCATCATTTGGAACAGGAGGACAACGATGCCCGCAACACCCACGTTCCGCACCACGACCAGGCATATGCTCAAGGAATCGAAGACCTATGCCTCGCAGACTTTGATGGGTGGCCTTTCCGGCTTTGAATCCCCAATCGGACTCGACCGACGTGACCGCCTTTCCGCCCTGAAATCCGGCGATATCGGCTTCGTCCACTCTTGGGACATCAACACCTCCGTGGATGGACCGGGCACCCGCATGACCGTGTTCATGTCCGGCTGCCCGTTGCGCTGCCAGTACTGCCAGAACCCGGACACTTGGAAGATGCGCGACGGCAAGCCCGTCTACCTTGACGCCATGATCAAGAAGGTCGATCGTTACAAGGACCTGTTCAAGGCCACGCATGGCGGTATCACCTTCTCCGGCGGCGAATCCATGATGCAGCCCGCCTTCGTCTCGCGTGTGTTCCATGCCGCCAAGGAGATGGGCGTGCACACCTGCCTCGACACGTCCGGCTTCCTCAACACGAGCTACACCGACGAGATGCTCGAGGACATCGACCTGTGTCTGCTCGACGTCAAATCCGGCGACGAGGAGACCTATCACAAGGTCACCGGCGGCACCTTGCAGCCCACCATCGATTTTGGCCAGCGACTGGCCAAGGCCGGCAAGAAGATCTGGGTGCGATTTGTGCTCGTGCCGGGCCTGACCGACTCCGAAGAGAACGTCGAAAACGTGGCGAAGATCTGCGAGTCCTTCGGCGATGCCGTCGAACACATCGACGTGCTGGGATTCCACCAGCTTGGCCGCCCGAAGTGGCACGAACTGCGCATCCCATACCCGCTGGAGAACCAGAAGGGACCCAACGCCGCCACCCGCGAACGGGTGGCCAACCAGTTCAAGGACCACGGCTTCACCGTGTATTAAATTGCAGGGCCGAACCGCGCGTAAATACCACGATTCGGCCCGTTCGCCCATACCCTAGAGATATGGCCGACATCTACGCATTTCCTACGGGAGAGTCCAACGACGGACGCCCCGTGCGCCCTCAGGGTGTGCCGGATGAAGTATGGGCAGCCGTCGAATCCGTCAGCACCATGAAGCGCATCCATGACGTGCGCTATCGGGAGATTCCCGTGCCTTCCACCTTGGCCGATTATGGTATCGGCGTGGAATTCGAAGCGGGAGAGCGTGCCCTCGGCGATGCCTTTTCCGCCGGTCTTGGCAGCGATGCCGAATCACGAATCGCCACAGGCTGGATCATGATGCTTTATGCTCATGAGCTGCGCATTGACTGGGATTCCAACTGGCGTTGCGTGGCGTTCGCGCGACTGCCGCTGGAAACCGCCGAAAACGATTCTCTGACCCCCGGCATGTACTGGGATGACATGTGCGACTATTTCGACGGCATCGAGCCGGATTCGGTATCCGGCACAGTCACCGTGACCCAAAACACGGCTTTTGGCTCGATGGCCGGCTCCACCAGCGCCGGGTGTGAGATTCGCGTCTCATGGACCCCGCTTGACGGGACCGGGCCGGACGGTACTATGGACGCCGGCGCACAAGTCCGCTCGTGGGCCGCATTCATCAGATCCACCATCCGTTTTGAGGAGGATGACGCCAGTTGAGTGACGTCCGTGACACCGAACCCCGACTGCTGAAAGAGCCTCGCGGGGGAGTACCCGATGTCACTTCGACGCTGGACGGCTATCATCGTGTCTGCGATGCGCTGGCCGAGGCGACGGGCTCGCTGGCCGCCGACGCCGAACGGGCGTCCGGCTTCCGCTATGGACACGAGGATTGGCTGATTCAGTTCAAACGTGAGGGTGCAGGCATCGCCTTGCTTGATCCCGTCGCCCTGACCCGGGCCGGAGCTGATTGGAATGAATTCAATGACGCCGTGGGCGACGCCACGTGGATTCTGCATGATTCTCTGATGGACTTGCCCGGATTCGCCGAAATCGGGCTCAAACCCAAAGCCCTGTTCGACACGGAAATAGCGGCGCGATTGCTCGGCCTGCACCGCTTTGGTCTGGCCGCCGTCACCGAACACTACCTCGGCATCACGCTAGCCAAAGAGCATTCCGCCGCCGATTGGTCCTACCGTCCGCTGCCGCGCGACTGGCGCAACTATGCGGCGCTCGACGTGGAGGTGCTTATCGAACTTGAAACCATGATGCGTCGTGACCTGAAAGCCGCAGGCAAGGACGAGTGGGCCGCTGAAGAGTTTTCTCACGCTTTGGTTGCGGGCCTTGCCCCGCGCAAACCGCATCCGATTCCTTGGCTGCGTATCTCGCGCATCACCCAGCTGAGTCGTGATCCAAGGGGCTTGGCCATCGCCAAATCCCTATGGGAGGAGCGCGACCGACTCGCCCGGCAATACGATATTGCGCCCAGCCTGTTATTGGCCGATTCATCAATCATCGAGGCGGCGACCAACAAGCCGCACAATGCTGCCCAATTCCGCGCGCTCCGATCCCTGAACGAGCGTGTGCGCATCCATACCGGCACCGAGCAGGACAAAATGTTCGAGCGGTACGCGCCGATTCAGCGTGCGGTCAAACCGAAGGTCTGGAAGCAGGCCATCGATCGAGCCATAGCCCTGAAGCCCACCCAATGGCCTACCATGCCCGCCCCCGAACAGGACGAAAACGGTGTGGTGAACGCGCCCCGATCCATGCGGCTGTGGCAACAGCGCCATCCGGAGCGTTATGACCGTCTGCAACGGGTGCGGCGTGTGATCAACCGCATCGCCGAAGACACCCGCACGCCGGCCGAGATGATCATCAAGCCACAGATCCTACGCAACCTGTGCTGGGTGGAAGACCCGGTGGAAGTGGACGTCGAGACGTTCCTGATCGAGCAGGGCGCAAGGAACTGGCAAGTGAAACTCATTGCACCGTCCGTAAGTGGCGTTATCATGTAGAGGTTGCCTTACGGCAGAACTGTAAGAAATAACGACTTTTGAGGAGTCATTAGCGTGAAGATCAGCGTTCGTAACCTCGAGCCCACCAAGGTGAAGCTCACCGTCACTGTTGAACCGGAAGAGCTCAACCCGTATCTGGATGCGGCCCGTAAGGAAATCGCCAAGCAGGTGAACGTTCCCGGCTTCCGTAAGGGCCACGTTCCCGGCAAGATCATCGACCAGCGCATCGGTTTCGCCGCCGTCGCCGGTGAGGCCGTGAACGACGCGGTCCCGGAGCTGTACTCCAAGGCCCTGGATGAGAAGAAGATTCGTCCGATGGCTCAGCCGGAGTTCGACGTGCAGGATGTTCCGCAGTCCGCCAACGACGAGACCAAGCTGAAGTTCACCGCCACCGTCGAGCGTCGTCCTGACATCGAACTGCCGGAAATCGACGGTCTTGAGATCGCCATCTCCAAGCCGGAAGTCAAGGATGAGGACGTCGACAAGCGCCTCGAGACCCTGCGTCAGCGCTTCGGCACCTTGGTCGGCGTGGACCGCCCGGCCGCCAAGGGCGACTTCGCCAACATCGACCTGACTGCTGAGATTGACGGCGAGACCGTCGACTCCCAGGAAGGCGTGAGCTACGAGCTCGGCTCCAACACCATGCTCGACGGTCTGGACGAGGCCCTTGACGGCCTGTCCGCCGGCGAGGAGACCACCTTCGAAGGCACGCTGGAAGCCGGCGAGCACGAGGCCAGAAGGCCACCGTGAAGGTCAAGGTCAACTCCGTCAAGGCTGAGGAACTGCCGGAGCTGAACGATGAGTTCGCTTCCGAAGCTTCCGAGTTCGACACTCTGGACGAGCTCAAGGCTGACATCCGCAAGGCTGCCGCTCAGGACGCCGAAGGTCGTCAGGCCACCGAGGCTCGCGATGCCTTCATCGCCAAGCTGCAGGAAGGCCTCGAGATCCCGGTGCCGAAGGGCGTCAAGGCCAACATGGTCGAAGAGCAGCTCAAGGGCATGACCCCGGACCCGGAGAAGGCCACCAAGGAGCAGAAGGCTCAGGCCGAGGAGACCGTGGAGAAGGATCTGCGCGATCAGATGGTGCTCGACGCTCTGGCCGAGAAGCTGGACGTTCAGGTGTCCCAGTCCGACGTGTTCAACTTCCTCGCTTCCATCGCCCAGCAGTACGGCATGGATCCGAACAACTTCATCCAGGCCATCATCAAGAATGGCCAGCTTGGCTCCGCTGTGCAGGAAGTCGGCCGTTCCAAGGGCCTGCTCGCCGGCATGCGCGCCGTCAAGTTCACCGCTGATGGCGAGGTTGTGGACCTCTCCGCCTTCCTGGGCGAGGCCGCTGAGGACGAAGAGTCCGAGTCCGTCGAGGCCGCTTCCGCTGCTGCCGCCGTGGCCGACGAACTGTCCGCCAAGGATGACGCCAAGGATGCTGAGTGAGCATAGCCTCATCGCGTTAGCGTGATTGTTTGAGCCCGGAATCGTGTTTCATGGTTCCGGGCTCTTCCTATTCTGGCAAAAGGACTATTTCTTTGGCTCCCCTCTTTGAGGGGAGCTGTCGAGCGTGGCGAGACTGAGGGGAGTTCCCAAGGCATACTCGTTGCATAGGGTGCGGAGGTTGACATGCAGCCAACGGTTACTATCAAACGCCTTGGTTGGCTCGCTGCGGCGACCATTGTGCTCGGCGTGCTCATCGGTGTGGGAGCAGGTCTGCTGACCCTGTTGCTCTACGGCGTTGAACATGTGCTGCTCGGCTACATCGAAGGCCCAGAATTGTCTGGTCCATTCGGCGTGCCCGCTGCACGCCGTGCGATATCGGTGACCGTGGGACTCAGCATCGCAGGCATTATCTGGTATCTGCTGCGACACAAAACGACTGCGGTGCCCTCAGTCAAGAAGGCCGTGGCAGGAAAGCGAATGCCTTTCTGGCAAACCATTGCGCATGTGGTATTGCAGATTTTCATCGTCGGCTCCGGTGCTCGATCGGCCGAGAAGTCGCCCCACGCGAACTCGGCGCCATGCTCGCGCAACGTTTCTGCGACCTGTTCCATATCGAGGGCGTTGACGGCATCGACCGGCGCATGGTGGTGGCAGTGGCTGCCGGTGCTGGTCTAGGAGGCGTCTATGACGCGCCACTGGCCGGCATGTTCTTCGCCGTCGAAATCCTGTTGGTAGATGTGACAATCGAAAAAGTTGCGTTTGGACTGGGCATGTCTGCCATTGCCGCATTCGTGGCGGTTGCGATCAAAGGGCATCACCTGTTCTACGACATTACCGCCATGCAACCGGAATCCACGCCAACGTTAATGGTGTTCGCTCTGATCTGCGGTGCGGCATGTGGAGTGGGCGGCGCATTGTTCCGAAAAGGTTCGCAATGGGCGGAAGCGCACAAGCCAACCGGTAAGGCTATTCTGTGGCAGATGCCGCTGGCTGGTCTCATCACCGGTTTGGTGGCGACTGTTGTGCCGCAGGTGATGGGCAACGGCCGTGCCGCAGCGCAACTTGGATTCAGCACATTCATTCCTGAAACCGCCGGCACTGCTGGTGCCATGCAGTCGGCATCTTCAGCGGCCGCCTCTCCATGGAACTTGCTGACGGGCGGCGGTAATGTATCCGATTCGGCCTCTGGCGGGGGAGCGGGCTCTGGAATGGCATCGTTCTGGGCCATGCTTCAGGGTGGGAGCGGCCCTTCTGGATCCGTGATGAACGCCGGTTTCCCGCTGTCCCAGTCCAATATCTGGATGTTGCTGGGTGTGTTGGCACTCACCTTTGTTGCCAAAGCGCTGGTGACGCTGATGACCATTCGCTCCGGTGCGTCGGGCGGTGTGCTGCAGCCCGGCATCGCATTAGGTTCCACGCTGGGTGCGATGCTCGGCCTCGTATGGATACTGATGTTTCCGACCGATTCGGTAACCGCGTGTGCCTTGATCGGTGCGGCTTCGTTGCTTTCGGCCTCACAACAGGCACCGCTTATGGCCATGTGCTTGGTGATGGAGCTCTCTGAAGCGCCGATTACCTTCTTTGTGCCGGTCGGCATGGCCGTGGCCACGTCGTCACTGATATCAAAGTGGTTGCTGAGTCGTAAGTAAATACATATATTCTGGCTCCCCTCTCTGAGGGGAGCTGCCCCGGTCGAAACTCCCCTCAGCCGCCTATGGCGACAGCTCCCCTCAGAGAGGGAGCGAGGTAAAGAAAGCTATGTCAGAAAATACAGAAATTCGCTCGGCACTTGAATTGCTTGCCGCTGAGCCGCTCACTGAGCAGATTGACTACTATCGAAAGCCATTCATGGTGTTATGGGCCGCCATTCAGGAGGCAGCCAGCGATGTGGCCGAAGACTACGACTTACCTGCGGATATGGCCCAATTATGGGTGGCCGAACAGATGCGCCAAGTCGCCGATTCACTGGTCGATCGGCTCGCGGAAAAAGCCGTGGCCCATGGTGCCAGCAAGTCCAACGTAGCGCGAGCCGCCGGTGCCAGCCCCGCCAATGCCGCCCGTCGCTTCCCGCGTCTGGGCGACGATGCCGCCTCCCAGACCCGCCTCCTCATTGACGACGTCCTCGACACCTTGGAATAACCCGAAATCCCTACGCTACCCGCCAAAAAGCACGCGAAAAGACGCCTTCAGTCGCTTCAAGGCGGTAGTCTGAACAATGTTCGAGTAATTAGAAGGAGAATCAAGGTGAGCAATACCTTTGCGACCTTGCCGGTCATGGCGGGCGATGACGTCCCGGCCGGCCCCGTCGACCCGATTTTCAACCGTCTGCTCAAAGACCGCATCATCTGGATGGGTGAAGAGGTCAAGGACGATATGGCCAACCGCATCTGCGCTCAGCTGCTGATGCTGGCCGCCGAAGACCCGAAGAAGGACATCTGGCTGTACATCAACTCGCCGGGCGGCTCCATCACCGCCGGCATGGCCATCTACGACACCATGCAGCTCATCGAGCCTGACGTGGCGACCGTGGGCCTGGGCATGTGTGCTTCCATGGGCCAGTTCCTGCTGAGCTCCGGCACCAAGGGCAAGCGTTACCTGACCTCGCACGCCCGTGTGCTCATGCACCAGCCTTCCGGCGGCATCGGCGGCACCGCCACTGACGTGCGCATCAACGCCGAGCTCATCATGGACATGAAGAAGACCATGAGCGAGCTGACCGCTGAGCAGACCGGCCACACCCTCGAGGAAATCTACCGCGACAACGAATACGACCACTGGTTCACCGCCCAGGAAGCCCTCGACTATGGCTTCGTGGACAAGCTCGTGACCACGCCGGACACCATCGGCAACAACCAGCAGGGGGAGTGAGACTCATGGCAAGTGAAGAAGCAAAGTTCGCCGCCCGTGCCGACCGCTTGGCCGGCCGTCAGGGCGTAGCCGGTTTCATGCCGGCCTCCGCCCGCGCAGCCCAGCCCGCGCCGACCAACCGTTACATCATGCCGCAGTTCGTGGAGAAGACCCCGTATGGCATGAAGACCCAGGACGCCTACTCCCGCCTGTTCGAGGATCGCATCATCTTCCTCGGCGTGCAGGTGGACGACGCCTCCGCCGACGACGTGATGGCCCAGCTGCTGGTCCTCGAATCCCAAGATCCGAACCGTGACGTGATGATGTACATCAACTCACCCGGCGGTTCGATGACGGCCATGACCGCCATCTACGACACCATGCAGTACATCAAGCCCGACGTGCAGACCGTGTGCCTCGGCCAGGCCGCCTCCGCCGCCGCCATTCTGCTGGCCTCCGGCACCAAGGGCAAGCGCCTGATGCTGCCGAACGCCCGTGTGCTCATCCACCAGCCGGCCATCGACCAAGGCTTCGGCAAGGCCACGGAGATCGAGATTCAGGCCAAGGAAATGCTGCGTATGCGCGAATGGCTGGAGGAGACCCTCGCCAAGCACACCGGCCAGGACGTCGAGAAGATTCGCCGCGACATCGAAGTGGACACTTTCCTGACCGCTCCTGAAGCCAAGGAATACGGCATCGTGGACGAGGTGTTGGAACACCGCCAGTAAAACTTCCGGACATTGCAATACCCTCGGTCGGCAACGACCGGGGGTATTGTATTTCAAGGATGACAATGATAATGCGCAGCGTGGCGGTTCGACGGTGCGGCGTAGTCGGCAAAGGAGAATCATGGGACGTGTGGTGAGCTACAACGAGGACGTACCCCGTTGCACGTTCTGCGGCAAAACCGAACATCAGGTACGAAAACTGGTGGCCGGTCCCAATGCCTCCATCTGCGATGAATGCATCGCCCTGTGCGTGGACATCATCTCCGAGGAGCGTGTCAAAGATGCCGAGGTCAATTCGCTGAGCCTGCCCAAGCCCGCTCAGATCTTCGATTATCTCAACCGCTACGTCATCGGTCAGGAGAACGCCAAGCGCGCATTATCCGTAGCCGTATACAACCATTACAAGCGCGTCAACATGGAGCTTCAGGAGTCCGCTGAGCAGCTTGACGGGAATAACGGGCACAGTGGCCAGACCGGCAAACAAGCCAAGCAATCCGTTCCCACCCAGACGCGTGCTGCCCGCCGCAGCAATGACCCTTTGGCTGACGTCGAGGTCGCCAAGTCAAACATTCTGTTGCTCGGCCCCACCGGCGTGGGCAAAACCTATCTTGCGCAGGCGTTGGCCCGCGTAATGAACGTGCCGTTCGTCATCACCGACGCCACCACCCTGACCGAAGCCGGCTATGTAGGCGACGATGTGGAAACCGTGCTCCAACGTCTCCTCCAAGCTGCGGATGGCGACGTAAGCCGAGCCCAGCACGGCATCATCTACATTGACGAAATCGATAAGATCGCCCGCAAATCCGGTGAGAACACCTCCATCACCCGTGACGTGTCCGGTGAGGGCGTTCAGCAGGCGTTGCTGAAGATCTTGGAAGGAACCATCGCCTCCGTGCCGTTGGAAGGCACGCGCAAGCATAAGGAGCAGGACGTTGCGCAGATGGACACACGCGGCATCCTATTCATCTGCGGCGGTGCGTTCGTGGGGCTGACGGACATTGTTCGCAAGCGATTAGGCCGTCGAGAGACCGGCTTCGGCGCGAATTGGCACGACGCCGACATGAAAGACGAGGAATTGCTCGAACAGGTCAATGCCGATGATCTGGCCGAGTTCGGACTGTTGCCTGAGTTCATCGGACGTTTGCCGGTCACCAGTGTGCTGAAGGAACTTACCGTAGACGATCTGACGGCGATTCTCACCCAGCCAGCCAACGCGCTGATCAAGCAGTACCGTAAACTGTTCGCCGTCGACGGCGTCGATCTGCAATTCACAGAACAGGCCATTCGGGCGATTGCTGATATCGCTATCAAGCAGGGGACCGGCGCACGCGGTTTGCGTTCGATTATCGAACGTACGTTGCAGGACACGATGTTCCAGTTGCCGAGTTTGGATGATGTGAGGCAGGTGATTGTGGACAAGGCGTCCGTAGAGGGTTCCAGCACGCCCAAACTCCTGCGCGAAGCCGTGGATGTGCCGCAGGGACGTCTCAAAGTTGCGCAGTCGGTTTTGCTTGACCGAGTCCGTACACACGAGGCGTGAGGCCAGTAAATACGCCGTTGCGGTAGTGGTCGGGATGGTGCGACTCGCCGCAACACGCCGAGTTGCATTCAGCTGAACGGCGTGTATTATATATCGAGTTGTCTGAAAGACAACATGCGCCAGTAGCCCAGCGGATTAGAGCAGCTGACTACGGATCAGCAGGTCGCAGGTTCGAATCCTGTCTGGCGCACTCCCGAACCACGGGGACAACAGTGGTATGCGCCAGTAGCCCAGCGGATTAGAGCAGCTGACTACGGATCAGCAGGTCGCAGGTTCGAATCCTGTCTGGCGCACAGTAAGCCTCGAAAGCGAAATGCTTCCGAGGCTTTTCCAATTGTATTGGCCCGTTTGAGTCGGTTGAGTCGGCCACACAGGGTTGGGCTAAGGTTGCCCTTCGCGACTCAGCCCGGAGCGGAACGTCCTGAGATATTCCGTACTATTACATACGGTTCATCCAAGAGAGTGCAGCAAGGAGACGCGATGGCCACGACCGCCGGCGCGAAGAAGGGACTTTGGTCCACCATCAGGCGAATCGCCGCCTCAGACCGTATTTCCGGACTCATCATGCTTGGCTTCGCGCTCACCGGCCTGGTGCTCGCGAATCTGCCCGCCACCGCGCATGCGTTCGAGACCGTAGCGGAAACGCATCTGTTCATCCCCTACACCAATCTCGACCTGCCTATTGGCCACTGGGCCCAGGATGGTCTGCTTACCATCTTCTTCCTGACCGTGGGCCTCGAACTGAAGCAGGAACTCACCACCGGCTCGCTTGCCAATCCGAAAGCGGCCGCCGTGCCGATGCTGTGCGCGGTGGGCGGCATGATCGCCCCGCCCATCCTGTTCCTGGCCGTCACGGCATTGTTCTCTCAGATCGGGCCTGGTGAACCCGGCACGCTGATTCTGACCACCACCGGCAGCAGCATCCCGTTCTCGGAGATGTCGCACGGCTGGGCAGTGCCCACCGCCACGGATATCGCGTTCTCGCTGGCCGTGCTCGCCCTGTTCGCCAAGGCCCTGCCCGGTTCGATCCGCGCGTTCCTGATGACGCTTGCCACCGTCGACGACCTGCTGGCCATTATTCTGATCGCCGTATTCTTCTCCTCGATTAACGCCTGGTATTGGTTCATCGGCATCGCCGTATGCGCCGCCATCTGGGCATACCTCGTGCGACTGAAAAAAGTGCCGTGGATCGCGGTTGGCATCGTCGGTATCCTCGCTTGGATCATGATGTTCGAGGCAGGCGTGCACCCCACACTGGCCGGCGTGCTGGTTGGCCTGCTGACCCCCTCTCGTGAAATGCACGGCGAACTCTCGCCGCGTGCCGAACGCTATGCCAACAAGCTCCAGCCATTCTCCGCACTGCTGGCCCTGCCCATCTTCGCCTTGTTCGCCACCGGCGTACACTTCGAGTCGATGAGCCGCTATTGTTGGCCTCGCCGCTGGTCATCGCACTGATTGTGGCTTTGGTGGTCGGCAAACCTCTGGGTATCATCACCACCGCATGGCTGTCCACGCATGTGGGCGGGCTCAAGATGGCCAAGGGGCTGCGTGTGCGCGACATGATTCCCGCTGCCGTCGCCTGCGGCATTGGCTTCACTGTGTCCTTCCTCATCGCTTCGCTGGCGTACAAGAACGCGGAACTTTCCGCTGAGGCGCGCTTCGGCGTGCTGGTGGCCTCCCTGATCGCCGCCGCGATTTCCGGTGTGCTGCTGAGCCGTCAGTCCAAGCGATTCGAGAAGACCGCAGCCGCAGCAGCGGCTGATGCGGAGGATGACGAATCGATTGATGGTGATGGCATCGGGCAGCCAAGCCACACCACAGAGCCCACCACGCCCACGGAACACCCCGGCACCCTCGCCGACGGCACCGCCAGTGTGGAAATCGACTTCCGCCACTGATGGCTTAGATGGTCCCTACTCCATTGTTGGCCTTGTTTCGTGAAAACCGTACGCTGAGACGCGCTCAGTGTACGTTCTTCACGAGATGAGGCCTTATTTCGCGGAAAACGTACGCTCAGTGTCACTCACCGTACGTTCTTCACGAAGTCAAGGATGATTTCGCGGAAAACGTACGCAGAGCTTCAGGCGCTAGAATGCGAAGAGTCGATAGCGCCGTACAGGAGGACATTGGATGGCAAAGAAGCAGAAGAAATCCAAGAAGAACGACGGCAAAAAGGCCGCTGAAGCAAAGAATCTAGCCGAGGCCGCATCCAAGTCCGCAGTCGTGGACGATATGGAACCATTGGAAGCCACAGCCGCGAATGATGCGGCGGCGTTGGAGGCTGAGACGGCAACTGAGGCTGTGGCCACACCGGTGAACCCGGTCGATCTGGAGGACGCCTCGCCGCTGGGCGACACCTATCATCGCGGCCCGGTGATTCTACGCGGCCAGATGATTCCCTCGGACAACACCACCGCCAACCTGCTGAAATCCGATCAGGACACCGACTGGCTGCACATGGACCCATGGCGTGTGCTGCGCATCCAATCGGAATTCGTGGACGGTTTCGGGGCGCTCGCCGAGCTCGGACCTGCGGTCTCTATTTTCGGCTCCGCACGCACCCAGCGCACCGAATCGATCTACAAGGCAGCACGGCGCATGGGTAGCCAGATAGCCAAGCGCAACATCGCCGTCATCACCGGCGGTGGTCCCGGCATCATGGAAGCCGCGAATAGGGGAGCGGCACTGGCCGGCGGCAAATCGGTGGGACTTGGCATCGAATTGCCGCACGAGCAGGGGTTGAACCAGTGGGTGAACCTCGGCATGAGCTTCCGGTACTTCTTTGTGCGAAAAACCATGTTCATCAAGTATTCCTCCGGCGTGATCGTATGCCCGGGAGGCTTCGGCACACTGGATGAGATGTTCGAATTATTGACCTTGGTCCAGACCCACAAGGTGGCGAATATTCCGGTGGTGCTCTACGGCAAGGAATACTGGCAGGGGCTCTTTGACTGGCTCAACGGTCCGGTGGCCGAGCATGGCATGATCTCGACGATCGACCCGAAACTGGTCACCGTAACCGATGACGCCGACGAAGCCGTGGACGTGGCCGTCAGCGCAATTGTGAGGTAAGCGAGATAGAGTGGCTCCCCTCGGAGAGGGGAGCCAAGGACAGAGTTACTTTTTGTAGGCGATGAGCAGGCCGGTGCCGTCAGGGGTGAGCGTGGACTCGAAACCTTCGTCATCTTCGACGGTGGTGAGCAGCTCACGCATGGCGATGGCCTTGTCGCTGCGGTCGGCCGGATTGATCACGCCGCCCTGACCGTCCTCCAACGCCAGCACATCGGTGAACACGATCACGCCGTGCACGCGCAGCAGACGGGAGGCCTGGGCGAACGTGGCGGCATAGTTCTCGGCGTCGCCCGCCACCACGATCAGATCGTAATCATTGGCGTTGAGGCGCGGCAGAAACACGCTGGCCGGGGCGTTCACCGCACGCAACGTGGTGTCGGTCTCGTCCTGCAGCTCGGCGAACGCCTTGCGAATCAGCGCGATGCCCTGGGCGGTGGAATCGACCGCAGTCAGCAGGCCCTTGTTATCCAGTGCATGGGCGAGCTGCAAGGTCTCCACCAGCGAGCCGGTGCCCACGGCAATCACCGAAGCGGCGCCGGTGATGCGCACCAGCATGCCCAGCAGACGGGCCTGCGCCGCCGAACCCTGCAACTGGCCGGACTCGTCGGCGGCCGTACGGGTGTCGGTCAACGCATCGGATTCACGTTCGCGCGCGTGTTCCTCGGTGAATTCCCATGCCTTGGCGAGGTTGGTGTACTGCGTTCTGTCCATAATTCGTTCTTTCATGTCTTCTCTCGTGCGGGCACCCAGCGGATGCATCGACGCATGTGCTTAGGCGATCGCCGCAGCCAGCCGCGGCGCGGCTTAGCGCTCGCGGACCTTAGCCACGATCTGCCACATCTCCTCGCCCACATCGATGCCGCGCGGGCAGTGGCGGGAGCAGGCGCGCACGGACTGGCAGGCGGCCACGCCGTCGGCGGTGTCGATGGCATCCATACGCTCCATGGCCTTGGTGTCGCGCGAATCGTTGACGAAACGGGAGGCCCAAATCAGCGCGGCCGGGCCGATGAAGGCGTCGCCGCCGGCGTACACCGGGCAGGCGCCTTCGCACACGCCGCAGGCGATGCAGTTGCTCAGCAGCTCGTATTTGGCGAGTTGTTCGGGGTTCTGCAGGTATTCGAACACGTCCACCTTGCCTTCGGCGGTGGTGGCGAGCACGCCGTCCGCCTGAAGATACGGGGTGAGCTTCCTGATCTGGTTGAGCATAGGGTCGATGTCGGCGATGAGGTCGCGCTGCGGCGGGAAGCCGGGCAGGGACGCCAGTTCGATGACTCCCAGCGAACCGTTTGCGGCTGAGTTCTGGGCGGCCGCCGCGTTTGCGACGTTTTCCGCGGAATCGTCGGATTCCTCAGCCTCGGTGCCGGTGTGTCGGAACCCTTCGTCATCGACTTCGGGCATGGCGCCGGGTTGCTTGGCCCAATCGCGGATGGTGGCTGTGCACAGCAGGGTGGGGGTGCCGTTGATGGCCACGGCGTCCGAACCGCACATGCCATGACCGCACGAATAACGGAAGGCCAGCGTCGGGTCGACGGTGCGTTTGATGGTCAGCAGACAATCCAACACAGTATCCGAAGGGCGCGCGGGAATCGTGTACTCCTGCACCCACTGCTTGCCGCGCGGACGACGGCGCGCCGCCGAATCCGAGCCGCCGCCGAACGGGGAGCCTTTCTTGGCAAACGGGCTGCCACCGCGTGCACGTTCGGCACGTTCGGGTCGCGGCGTGAAACGATGCACTTGCAGGGTAACCGTCGTGTTGCTCGCCTCAGCCATGTTCTGCCTCCATGAAACAGTGGGATGTCAAGTCCAATATTAGCCAACCTATTGTGCCACAAGCCCTAGGCGGCTTGGGTATTACCACCAGCGGATCAGTACTCGCGCTTCTTGGGCGGATAGTCGGTGATGTGCACCGGCTTGAAACTTACCGAACCATCATCGGCGACCATCGAGTGAGCAAGGAAATGCTCATCGTCGCGTTCGGGGAAATCAAGGCGTTGCATGGATCCGCGAGATTCCTGACGGGATTCGGAAGCGTGCAGCATGACCTCGGCCAGTTCGATCAGATGACGGACTTCCCAGATGGCGGTGACCTCCTGATTGAAAGCGGCGGTCTTGTCATGGGCCCGCAAGGTATCGGCAACCGGTGTGATGTCACCGTTGATCTGGGTCAACGCCGTATCGATGGTCTGAGCGGTGCAACGTACGGCCAGAGCCTGCTCCATCACTGATCCGAGTTGGGCCATGAGCTGATAAGGATTGGCGGTGGGCACTCCATCGTCTGAATCATCTATTGGCCCGGCGAGCAGTTCGTCAAGCTCCGCTTTGCGAGAATCGGCAGCCTGATCGGCGGCATCGGTCAGCATGTCATCGGCCGAATCATCGGCCATGGGGGAGTCAACCGGGTTCTCGGCGATGCGTGCGGCCATCGTCTGACCAGCGCGTGTGCCGAACAGGCAGGCGTCGAGCAGAGAATTGCCGCCCAGACGATTCGCACCATGTACGGAGACACAAGAGCATTCGCCAGCGGCGAACAGTCCATCGACTACCTGCACGGCACCGTCGGCCCAACGGTACACCTCGCCGTCGGTGGTGATGGGGATGCCGCCCATCGTGTAGTGTGCAGTGGGCTTGATGGGTACTAGGTCCTTGGCCGGATCGAGGTTCGCGTACTGCTCGATGGTTTCGACCACCTGCGGCAGCACTTCCTTCATACGTTCGGGGTCGATGCCGGTCATATCCAGCCAGACGCAGTCCTTCGGACCATCCGGGTCCTTCGGGTCGGCGACGCCGCGACCGGCGTCGATCTCCGCCATGATGGAGCGGGAGACCACGTCTCGTGCGGCCAGATCCTTATGCTCCGGAGCGTAGCGTTCCATAAACGGCTCACCGTCGGCGTTCCTCAGAATGCGCCCTCGGCGCGGGCCGCCTCGGACAGCAGGATGCCGGTGTGCGCGAGCCCGGTGGGGTGGAACTGCACAAATTCGATGTCCTCCAGCTGCAGACCGGCGGCCAAGGTCAAGGCCATGCCGTCGCCGGTCAGATCCCAGGAATTTGACGTGGTGTGGAACAGTCGGCCCGCGCCACCGGTGGCAAGCAGCACGTTGCGCGCGTGGATGGCCTGAATCTTGCCCGAATGCGTGTCAAAGGCCACGATGCCGGCCGCCTGCTTGCCGTCGTCGGCGAGCACCAGGTCGGTCACATACCATTCCTCGGCGAACTCGACGCCGGCGGCCACGCACTGCTGCCACAAGGCGTGCAGAATCTGGTGGCCGATGCGGTCGGCCGCATAGGCGGCGCGCTTGACCGGGGCGCCGCCGAACTCGCGCGTGTGGCCGCCGAACCGGCGCTGGGCGATATGCCCGTCCTCGGTACGGGAGAAGGCCACGCCCTGACGCTCCAGGTTGATCACGGTCTGCGGCGCGTATTCGGCGAGCAGTTTGGCCGCATCCTGGTCCACCAGCCAGTCGCCGCCCTTGATGGTGTCGTAGTAATGCCAGTGCCAGTCATCGGACTCCACATTGCCCAGGCTCGCGGCGATGCCGCCCTCGGCTGAACCGGTGTGCGAACGCAGCGGCTGCAGTTTGGAGACCACGAGGATCTTCGGGTCCACGCCTTGTTCCTTGAGCTCGGTGATCTCGGGGGAGCGCAGCAGTCCCAACGCCGCCGACAGGCCGGCCGCTCCGGCGCCGACGATCACCGCATCATACATATCTTCCAAACGTTTCGGACTCATGGGTTCGATTCTCGCACACCCGCCGAACAGCCTTCGAGCCGTGTCATGGAAGCCGATTAGCCGACACGGCTGCTCAGCTTGAGTATGCCGGCATCCCGCTCGATCACTCCCTTCAGCTCCAATGCGCCGAGTAGCTCAAGTATGGTGCCGATATTGGGAATCTCGTCGGGTACCGTCTCTCGCGCCACACGCAATAGTGCGTCCGGGGTGACGATGAGATGTCGTTTACGGCATTCACGAATCAATGCCACTAATGTGCGTTCCATTTCCGGCAGCTTGGCGATAATGATACGTTGTTGGGCTTCCTTCTCGGGATCGGGCTTCGGCTTGACACGAAGATCCGGCATCTGATGTGACGAGGGAAGCTCTTCACCCTTGCTTTTGTCGTTACCGGAATCGGCAGTTGCGCTCGCCGGCCCATCCTTGGATTGAGTGCGCGTAGGCTGAGTATGCTTGGTCTTCGAACGTTTCGAATGACCTGAATCTTGTGACGACTCCTGTGACGCCGATGATTCCGAGGATGCTGGCGATAACGGAGTCGTTGCCGGCACTTCCATGGCCTCCTCGTTTTCGGACGAGTCCTGACCTGTGGATTTCGATATGCCTGGGCATGCTGCCATAACGGCTTATGCCGTTCATGCATATATCCTCGGTGGATGTGGCGGCACACAGAATCATCGCTCGGTGGTCGCCGATCATCTTATTGCACCCGGCGTTGCAAGGCTGATTGATGTCACCGGGAACCGCATACACTTCGCGCAGCAATTCGCATGCCCATCCCGCGGTGTTGAGCGCTCCGGAACGCAACCGGGCTTGCGTCACAATCAATGTGGAAGACATGGCCGCGATAATGCGGTTGCGAAGCAGAAAACGACGGGCTTCGGGAATCGTCCCGGGGCACAGTTCACTGATCAGTGCACCACCCTGCGCCTCGATGCGTTCGAACAGCGTGCGGTTACGCATCGGTCCGATATGGTTGAGCCCGCCGGCGAATACGGCAACGGTTTTGCCCACATTGGCGGGCATTCTGCCGTGCAGCGCATTCAACGCTCCCCAATGTGCCGCCGCATCCGTGCCCATCGCGCCTCCGGACACGACCAGATGCCCGGCAACGGCTGCCTGTTCGGCTACGGTGTGTGCCACATACCGGCCATATTCGGTCACGTCCCGTGAACCGACGATGCCGACCGGTTTGGCGCAACTGGTCAATGCGCGTGGATCGCCTTTGATCCACAAACACAGCGGTGGCGCCCAATCGGAGCGAATGGACAGGTCGGCCAACTGCGAGGGCCAACATGGATGGCCAGGGCCGATAATCCATTGCGTGCCATCCATAGTGAACCAGTCGGCCAGTTGGATGATGTCTTGCGAGGGCAGGTCCATCATGCGGTTATGCCAGCAGGCCAGTGCATTGCGGAAGGAGCGCATCGCGTTCGCCGACGCCTTGCGGCCCCATCGAGTGAGGCCGTCCACGAACATGCGGTCAATACGTGACAGCGCCGGGCCGCAGATTTCAGATGGCTGGCTTGGATGGGATTGCGCCAACGCATGCCAGAGGGATTCGGCGTTTTCCGCGCCTTTGAGCGTGGCGTACATCATCACATCCGCGCCATCAAGACAGAACGTGAGCGCGGCACGATACAACGTATCCGTGGGAGGTACGGGAATAGTGCGCGAAACGGCGAGACTCGTATCGGTGTGATCCACACTTCCTGCGGTGCCGCCAGATTGCCGGATATCAGTAGCGTTACTCATGTCATCCTCGTTCTCATTTCGATGCCCTGATGGACGTCCTGTTCAGTGGGGGATACGCGGCCGGCCAGATCGGCGAGCGTCCAAGACAGACGCATGGCGCGATCAGCCCCGCGCAATGTGAGTTGATGATTGGACAGGGCCCGATTGACCAATTCCATCGCTTTCAGCGATGTGTTGGCGTGCAGCCATTTGCCCGAAGCTTGCGCGTTGCACACCCATCCATACTGTCTGAACCGGTCTTTGGCCACTTGACGGGCACGAATCACACGAGCTTGTATCCCGGCACTGGACTCGCCGATTGGCTCGCTTTGCGCGGCAATGCGCGAGACTGGTGGCACCGCCATCTGAATATCCACACGATCCAGTATCGGTCCGGACAATCGCGAGAAATAACGTATACGGTCTTTTTCCCGGCAAGCGCAACGTTCGCCGGTGCCGTAATAGTATCCGCACGGACAGGGGTTGGCCGCCATGATGAGTTGGAATGAGGCCGGGTAGTAGGTGCTGCCTTTTGAACGGGAAAGCGCCACATACCCGGATTCCAATGGTTCGCGCAACGTCTGCAGGGCGCGTGCGCTGAATTCCGGTGCCTCGTCCAGAAACAGAATGCCTCGATGCGCGCGTGTGATTGCGCCGGGAACGGCGATGCCGCTGCCACCACCCACCAAGGCCGCCGTGCTGGCGGTGTGGTGCGGTGCCTCGAACGGCGGCATGTCGGTGATGCCGTACTGAGGCAGTATGCCGCACAGCGATCGAATCGATGCCACCTCCAGCTGTTCCGCCTCGTTCAACGGGCACATGATGCCGGGCATACGTGAGGCCAACATGGTTTTGCCGCTGCCTGGCGGGCCGGTCATGATGAGATTATGCCCGCCTGCCGCCGCCACTTGCAGTGCCCATTTGGCATGCTCCTGACCCAGAACCTCGTTCATATCGCCACAATCGTTGGGATGACTTGTGGGCGATTGATCCGTGGTGGTCTCGTCGGTAACCGGTGTATCGGGAATCGTATAGGTGGCATCGCCGCCCATCAGTTCGATGAGCTCACCCACATGCCTCACGCCCACTACATCCAGTCCATCCACCATCGAAGCCTCGTCAAGATTGCGATGGGGAACAATCATTTTGCGCACGCCACGTTCCTCGGCATGCAGCATGATCGGGAGCAGCCCATGAATCGGCAGCACCGAGCCGTCAAGATTCACTTCGCCGAGCACAATGGTATCTTCTAGCAATCATGCCCTATGGCACCCGCCGCACATAGGACGCTGGCCGCGATGGCCAGATCATGCGACGAACCGCGTTTGGGCATGGCCGCAGGGCTCATGTTCACGGTCACACGGGTTTGCGGCCAACCGAATCCAGTGGCTTGACACGCTGATTTCACGCGCTCGCGGGCTTCGGACAACGATGCATCCGGCAATCCGATGATGCTGAAGTACGGCAAGCCAGGGCTGATGAAAGCCTGCACTTGGACGATGAAGCCTTAAGGCCGATCAGTCCGACTGAGAGGGTGCTGCCGATAGCCATGTCTACTCCTTTCACAATGTGTTTCGCAACGTGGCTGTTTTTTTTTTGGGGGGGGGCTTCAGAAGGCATTTTCAATGTGATGCACGAGCGGCCTGCCCACCCGAAGCACGATGGTGACGACATCGAAACGGACCGCCGAATGCGGCACCCGATTACGCCGGTCAAGCAGCCAATCGCAGGCGGCTTTCCTGAGATTGTGCTGTTTCGCCGGCGTGATGGCCTCTTGCGGATATCCGTAATGCATGGACCGGCGTGATTTCACTTCGACGAACACCACCGTGTACTCGGGATTGAGCATCACGATGTCCAATTCGCCGTAACGGGTATGCCAATTGCGGCTCAAGGTCGTCCAACCGTGTTCCTCCAGCCACGCGGCGGCATACTGCTCGCCGAGCGCACCGAACTGTTTGGACGTCAGATTGCGGTCGCCCATCGTGGCCGCAATCCGTTCCGAAGGCAGCGTCGCCTGCGGATCAGGTGAAGCCAGCATGGGCTGGTGAAAGGCAAGACCGGCGTCGATGCCGGACTTCGTCGTCGGCTGGGTAGGTGGTAAAGCGTTCATGATTCCACTGTGCGGGTTACTTATGTAAGAGCACAAGCGCAACCGGCAAATGTGGATACTATGACGCGGTTTGGCGTGTTGTGGATAACGTGTGGATGAAAACCCGGTTATCCACCATTAGTTCAGAAGGTTTACCAAGCTCCCCAGTCGGCTTCCCTGTGACGACAGACAACCCGCCGAGTTGTTCGCTGAATACGTCAGACCCAGTGAGCGGAGAGGGGAGCCAAGGTGCGGTCACTTCACCAAATCGGTGAGTTCGCCGAGGTTCAGTTCGAAGCTGACGCCACGATCCTCGAAATGCGGCTGGTTACGGGTGCTGACCATGGCGTGTCGCACGAACTCGCCGGCGATTTCGGCCGACTCGGCCAGGCCGCGGCCGGCCATCACCGCGCCGCACAGGGCAGATGCGAAGGCGTCACCCGTGCCGTGAATCATGTATGGCAGCTTTTCATGAGCCAGCTCGATCTTGCCGGCAACACCGGTGGAAGCGCTGGCCATATAGTTGACGATTTTGCCATCGCCATGGTCGATGCCCTTCAACACCACGTTCTTGGCACCCAACTTCAGCAGAGCACCAAGCAGCTCGTTAACCGTGGCCTCATCAATATCCTGGCCGGGATAGTCACGCTTGGTGAGAATACTCGCTTCGGTGAGGTTCGGCATCAACACGTCGGCACCATCGGCCAGAGCGCCCATTGCCTCGCACAGCTCCGGTGTATACGTGGGGTACATTTCGCCGGCGTCTCCCATCACCGGGTCGACCAGACGCAGCGCGTTCGGATATTCGCGGTAGAGACGCTGAATGATCGCCACCTGATCGGGGGAGCCGAGGAAGCCTGAATACACGCCATCCAGCTCCACGTCTTCCTTCTGCCAGGCATCCAGATAGCCGGAGAGGATATCCGTGGTGTCATGGAACGTGAACACTGCATAGCGCGTGTGCGCCGAGAACAGGGCGGTCGGCACCGAGCACACATCGCAGCCGGCGGCCGAGAGAATCGGAATCGCGGCGGTCAGCGAGCACTTGCCGTAGCCGCACATGTCGTGCACGGCGGCCACGCGCGGAATATAGTTCGGATCACGGTCATACAGAGTTACATCGGTCATGTCTGTTCGAATCCCTTCACCATGTTGGCGGAATAATTCATTGGCGATGTTTGACTGTAGTCGTTCGTCATGTAAACCATGTAACCGGGCGGCAGAAAAATGAAACAGACGTCATCACCGAGCGGGCAAACCGTCTTGGTGACGGGTGGAACAAGCAATCATCACGGACACTTGAGCCATGCGCGAAAGGCATGGCAGCGATATCACCGTGACCGCAGTCGACCTTGAAAGCGCATGCGTGCGGCCCGGCGTGTCGCGATAATTTCAACGACTTTTTCGTGACTTCTGACAGTCGCTCACGTCAATGATTCCAAGGCTTTATAAGCCTTATAGGCAAGTCCGATAACGTTCAGCTTGCGCCGCGCGGCCCAAGCGTCGTAACTTCATAACCAACACCTCGCCAACCGCCCGAACACGGCAGGCGGGTGGCAAGGAAAAATCCTCGCGACCTAGCACAACCAAGGAGAATACCATGGCCGAGAACAACAAGAAGTACCGTTTTGAAACCCTGCAGCTGCACGTCGGCCAGGAGCAGGCCGACCCGGCCACCGACTCCCGCGCGGTGCCGATCTACCAGACCACCTCCTACGTCTTCCACAACTTCGACCACGCCGAGGCCCGCTTCGGACTGGCGGACCCGGGCAACATCTACGGCCGTCTGACCAACTCCACCCAGGCGTGTTCGAAGACCGTATCGCCGCTCTTGAAGGTGGTACCGCAGCCTTGCCGTCGCCTCCGGTGCAGCCGCCGTGGAATACGCGGTGCGCAACATCACCCAGTCCGGCGATCACATCGTCGCCGCCAAGAACATCTACGGTGGCACCTTCAACCTGCTGCGCCACACCCTGCCGCGCGACGGCATCACCACCACCTTCGTCTCCGCCGAGAACCCGCAGGAGTTCGAGGACGCCATCCAGGAGAACACCAAGCTCGTCTACTTCGAGACCTTCGGCAACCCGAACGCCGACCTGCCCGACTTCGAGGCCATCACCGCCATCGCCCACAAGCACCACCTGCCGGTGATCGTGGACAACACCTTCGCCTCCCCGTACCTGTTCCGCCCGCTGGAGCACGGCGCCGACGTCGTTGTGGAATCCGCCACCAAGTTCATCGGCGGCCACGGCACCACCCTCGGCGGCGTGATCGTGGAAGGCGGCAAGTTCAACTGGGCCGAAGTGCCGGGCAAGTTCCCGACCCTGACCGAGCCGGATCCGTCCTACCATGGCCTGAACTTCTATGAGGCCCTCGGCGGCGCCGCTTCGTGACCCGCGTGCGCGCCATCCTGCTGCGCGACACCGGCGCCACCCTGTCCCCGTTCGCGGCCTTCCTGCTGCTGCAGGGCACCGAAACCCTGTCCCTGCGCGTCGAACGCCACGTCCAGAACGCGCTGAAGGTCATCGATTACCTGAAGACCGTTCCGGAAGTCGAGTCCATCTCCCACCCGTCCATCGAAGGCCGCAAGGACAACGAGCTGTACAAGAAGTACTTCCCGAATGGCGGCGGCTCCATCTTCACCTTCGACATCAAGGGCGGCAAGGACGCGGCACGCGTGTTCATCGACAACCTGCACCTGTTCAGCCTGTTGGCCAACGTGGCCGACGCCAAGAGCCTCGTGATTCACCCGGCCTCCACCACGCACTCCCAGGAGACAGTGGAGGAGCTCGAGGATCAGGGCATCCACCAAGGCACCATCCGCCTGTCCATCGGCACCGAGAACATCGAGGACATCCTCGATGACCTGAAGGGCGGCTTCGAAGCCCTTCGCGCTTCCGGCTTGGCCAAGTGAGGTCGACAGGAAGGTTGACGGCCCGATGAGAAGGGGCGCGATGCTAATGGGGTGCATCACGAATCATCGAGCCGCATGGGGTGCCTTCCGCCTGATCGCTTGACCCAAGGAATAGAAAGCTCGCACTGATGTCATGCAGTGCGGGCTTTCTTGCGTCTGTATGCCTCACACTGTTTGCGCAGAGGCATGAATAGTGTGAGACCTGAGACGACATAATCCTCAAGGATGAGGGCCGGCGCGTGGCCGACCGCCCAATTCAGTCTGGCGCACGATGGGGCGCGCCGTTATTTCTTCATAAGTTGGAATCATCATCCGGGCATAAGGCCCGGCCAAATATGGAGAGACATTATGAACGTGCAGAACCCGGCCGCATCGCGCGGCATCGCTATTCAGGCCGTCGACTTGGTCAAGAACTACGGCGCTGGCAGCAATATGGTCCATGCCCTGCGCGGCGTGAACGTGAGTTTCGAACGCGGCAAATTCACCGCCATCATGGGCCCGTCCGGCTCCGGCAAATCCACGCTTATGCACACGCTCGCCGGCCTCGACTCCGCCACATCCGGGCATATTCTTTTCGGCGGGGCAGACCTGACCCGCATGGACGACAAGCAGCTCACCTTGCTACGTCGCCACAAGATCGGCTTCATCTTCCAAAGCTTCAACCTGTTGCCCATGTTCACCGCCGAACAGAACATCCTCATGCCACTGACTCTCGCCGGAGACAAGCCCGACCACGCCTGGTTCGACCTGCTCGTCGATACCCTGGGACTGAAGCAGCGCCTGAACCACCGACCGAATGAACTGTCCGGTGGCCAGCAGCAGCGCGTGGCCATCGCCCGCGCGCTGATTACCAAGCCGAAGCTGGTGTTCGCTGACGAGCCGACCGGCAACCTCGACTCCGTTTCCAGCGCCGAAGTGCTTGGCTTCCTGAAGCGTTCGGTCAACGAGCTTGGCCAAACCATCGTCATGGTCACGCACGATGCGGTGGCCGCCTCCTACGCCGACCGTGCCATCGTATTCGCCGACGGACAGATCGTGGCCGACGAGGCGAATCCCACTGCCGAAACGATGAACGAGCTGCTTATGGCCGAACGCGAACGCGCCACGCGCACTGCCGTCACCAGCACACGCGCCGACACGCTCGCCCGTCTTGCCGGTGTAAAGGATGTGCCCAACCTGCCCATCACCGACGCTCCATTGCCCCCAGCTGGGAGAACCGGCACCATGCGCCATGCCCGCGCCGCCGCCCAGCACGCTCGCTGAGCCGGAAAGCGAGAGACAGGACACCCCCATGTTTTCCATCACTCTGAAACTCATGAAGAAAAGCGCCAGGATGCTGATTCCGGCAGGCATCGCCATCCTGATCGGCACTGCGTTCATCGCCGCTACCTTCCTGTTCGGCAACGCGATGAACGATGCGCTTGCCGCTCAGAACACCGCCCAGCTCGGCGGCGCGAACTACGTGATCAGCCGGATAGCGGCAAGGACCTGACCGATAAGGACCAGGACTACATCTACACGCGCACGGTTAACGACTTCCAGCTTGACCGCATCCGCGCCACCGAAGGCGTCAAGGACGCGCGCGCCAGCTACGCGGGTTCCGTGACCGTAACCCGTGGCAACAAGCATGCCAGCAGCTACGTCATCACCACCGCCGCAAAACGTACGCTGCTGCCGGTCACCATCACGCAAGGAGACCAGCCGGCGGACAGCAACGAGATTGCCCTGACCAAGTCCGTAGCCGACCAGCTTGGCGTCAAGGTAGGGGACCGTGTGACCGTCAACTCGCAGGCGGCGCAGTATGCGGGCAAGACCGGCGATTCGGCCGGTAATACCGGTGACGCTGGTGATGAGTCGGCCCAGAACGCCGATGGCACGAGCTCGCACGACGGTGATTCCGATGCCGCGTCCGGTGCGTCCGTCTCATCCGATGGCGCCAACACTGCCGACTCCGGCATGACCGTGCGCGTGGTAGGCCTTACCGACGACCCGAACGGTGCCTACGCCTACTACGGTGGCGCTTCCGTGCTTTCCGACAACGTTATTACCGCGATGGCCGGCAGCAACGATTTCGGCAACCTGCCTGTCTACCTCGTCTATCTCGATATCGACGATGCCAGTGACACGGCTGCGGCATCCACCGTGAAACAGGTCAGCACACTGCTCCCTAAGCATTTCAGCGTGCAATCCCGTGCCGCGCTCGTCGAGGAATCCGTCAAAAGCATGAGCTCGGGCGAAACCAGCATCACCACCATCTTCCTGCTGAGCTTCGGCATACTTGCCATGCTGGTCGCGGCACTCGTCATCGCCAACACCTTCCAAGTGCTCGTGGCACAGCGCCGCCGCACACTCGCCCTGCTGCGCACCATCGGCGCGAACAAAAGCCAGCTGTATGTCTCCGTGCTGTTTGAAGCCGGTGTGCTGGGACTGATCGCCTCCGCACTGGGAGTGGGCCTGGGCATCGGACTCATGGCCGCACTATGCCAGTCGGGCCTGATGAAAGCCACCGGCATGACCATGCGACTGGTGCTATCCGGTCCGGTGTTCACGGTGCCTATGGCATTCGGCATCATTATGACGGTGATTGCCTCGCTAGGCTCTGCGCGTTCCGCTACCGCCGTCACCCCGCTGGAAGCGTTGCGACCCATCGAACTGACCGACACGCGACGGGCCGGTGTGGTCCGCGCCGTGATTTCCGTGCTGCTGATTGTGGCCGGCGTGGCACTGTGCGCATTCTCTGTATGGCAGATGTCCGAGAACATCGCCGGACGTGATTCAATGGCCGACAAGCAGTATCCGCTGGTGCTGCTCGCCGCCATCATCGGATGTGCATTGATCTTCCTTGGACTGGTGCTTTCCGCCACGTTCTGGCTACCGGTGCTCATGCGCGGCGTGGGCGCGATGGTTGCACTGGCCGGTCCGTCCGCCAAAGTGGCACATGCGAACATTCAGAAGAACCCGCGCCGCGTGGCCGCCACCGGTGCCGCACTGCTTATCGGCGTGACGCTGGTCTCCACCATCGCCACCGGTGCCGCCAGCGCCAAGCAAACCATGAACGAGGCGCTGACCACGCGCTACAGCGTCGACATGATTGCCGCTGGCACCGATATGACTGGTAAACAGGCCAGCGAGGCAGCCAAAGTCAAGGGCGTTCAGCGCGGTATCTACGCGCCGACCCGCATGATGACCATGAAGGATGCCGACGGCAAGAGCCTGAGTGTGCTGGTCGTGGGCGTGGATGGCGTCGACGCGCTGCGCAAGGTGGTGCGCTCCGATTTGTCCGGTGTGACCATTGATGGCGATTCCGTACTGATGCCCAAGTATTCCGCCGCTACAGGCAAGGATATTCCGCTGGACAAGAGCGTTACGTTCACGGCTGGAGCGGCCGAAGCACAAGCCGATGCCGCCAATGGTCCGTCCGGCAATGATGCGAACGGCAGCGCCGAAAACGGCAATGGACAATCCGGCGGCACACAGACGCTGACGCTCAAACCGCGGAAGGTGGACTATCGCCGCATCGCCTCCAACTACGCCGCGGTCGCCTTCGTGGACGCCAGCCACTTCACCAACGGTGGGATCAAGGCCGACGGCATATCATGCTTATGCGCATTGACGCCGAAGGCGCGGGTGTTGCGTTGAACGACGTATTCACCAACGTGCAGAATGTGTTCTCCGCCAGTGCGGGTGTTACCGTGACCGGTCCGGTGGCCGAACGTACTCAATGGGAGACCATGATCAACGGCATGATGGCATTGTTGGTCGGTTTGATTGCGGTGGCTGTGCTCATCGCCTTGGTCGGTGTGGCGAACACGCTGAGTCTGTCGGTGATCGAACGCACACGCGAATCCGCCACCTTGCGTGCCATCGGCATGACGCGCGGCCAACTGCGGCGCTCGCTGGCGGTGGAAGCGTTGCTGCTTTCGCTCGTCTCCGGCGTGGTGGGAGTGGTACTGGGTACCCTGTTCGGCTGGCTCGGATCCTACATGGTGTTTAGTTTGTACGGCGACACCGTGTTCCCGTTCGAATGGGCTACCAACGGTGTGGTGCTCGGCGTCGCCGCGCTCGCCGCTCTGCTGGCCAGCGTGGCTCCCGCCCGCCGAGCCGTCAAGACGCCACCCGTCGAGGCTTTGGCCGAGGCGTAGGGCAATAAGCTCCCTCATCAGAGGGAGCTTTGTTACACCAGCCCGTTATCGTACGCGAAGACTACGGCTTGTACGCGGTCGCGGGCGTGATTTTGGCCAGAATATGTGCCACATGGGTTTTGACGGTGGGCAGAGAAATGAAGAGCTTGTCCGCGATCTCCTGATTGCTCAGACCATGGGCGATCTCCACCAGCACCTCGCGTTCGCGGTCGGTAAGCAGATCCAGTTCGGGATCGGTGTATGCCGGGCGTGACGTATTGGAACCGTCGGAAGCGGCTCCGGCAGGGGAGGGGAAGCCGGTCATCGAGCCAGCACCGTTGCCGGCCGCACCGCCAGAGACGCCGCCGGCGGAACCGTACACGGCACCGGAGTGTGTGGTTTCTCCACCCAACGAACCATGCTGCGCGTAACCGTCCTGCATCATCTTTTCGATGAGTCGCTTCGTGGCGGAAGGCGCGATAATCGCATTGCCTTGGAATACAGTACGAATCGAATTGAGCAACGTTTCCGGTTCGGTGTCCTTGAGCAGGAAGCCCGAGGCGCCGGCATTGATGGCCGCCATCACATACTCGTCCAAATCGAACGTCGTCAGAATGATTACGCGCGTCGGCCGGTCGTCAGCCGATTCGGCCGAGACGGTCGCGTCGGCGGCCAGACTGGCCGAATCGGCCGCGTCGCCCGGCGCGGCGGAGAGCGAGGTAATACGGCTCGTGGCCTCAATGCCATCCATGCTGGGCATGCGCACATCCATCAGCACCACGTCGGGATGCAGGGATTCCGCCAACGCCACGGCTTGGGCGCCGTCGGGTGCCTGCCCGACCACCTCCATATCCGGCTGCGAACCAATGACCATGGCAAAACCGGCACGCACCAGCTCCTGGTCGTCCGCAATAATCACGCGAATGCTTCTGCTCTCGTTCATGCTCTCCACTGTATCCGTTTCCTATCGGAGCGCCGCTCCATGGACACCCTGATTGTTCCCTGAGTTCATGTTCGTGGACGAATCCGTCTGAGATGTGGATTCCGCCTGCCTCATCTGGCTGGACAGAGGAGCAGCCGGTCGCAGTTGCATGTCGGGTTGTGCGCCTTCATGCATCTCGTCGCTGAATCCGGTTTCACGCAGCACCGTCAGCAATTGCCGCATGTGCGCCAGAGCCGCACGCCCGCGTTCCCCGATGACCGTGAACGCGGCGATGATCTGCTCGCTATCGGGAGCCGGTTCGGAGTTCAGCATGGCCAGCCCATCATCGGCTTGCGTGATCACCGATTCCAACGTATTCAATACCTCGGCCTGCATGGCCGTGCCGATGCGATTGCGCTCCAGATTGGCGGCCAGCACCTTCTGCCGATCCTGCTCGGCCTTGAGCGCTTCCTCGCGTTGCATGAGCACCAGCGCGTTCGAACCGCGTGAACGGCTCCACCGGGCCATCGCAATGCAGGCAAAGCCAAACAGCATCACCACGCCACCCGGCATTAGACCGGAAAGCACCAGCAGCCAGCGGGACATCGCCGATTCGCCGTTGAAGGGCAGCAGCATCTGAATCAGCATCCCATAGCCGTTCCAGCCGGACATTATCTTGATGCCGGCCAGCCACGAATCCGCAACCAGTGCCACGCTGACCCAGCGCCACGCATGTTCGCGGCCATACAGCACGGCGGCATGCACGGACACCAATGCGAACATGTTGACGGTCAGGATGGATGGCAGAAACAGCAGCTGCACGGCGGACAGAATCGCCATGACCAGTGCGCTGCCCTCTGGGAAGCGGCGGCGGAACGCCAAAGGCGAAAGCATAATAATAGTCAGCACGCGGTTCGGCGAATACGGGGCATTGCCGATCATTTGCAAATCGCCATACGTGGCGGAATCAAATAGCGCAATCAGCACGATAGTGGCGATAACGTCCATCAGAAGATAGTGCCGCTCGGTCCACTGCGCAAATCGACCCACCCAGTTCGACTCACGCGTATCTCCTTGGTCGAGTACTTTGGGGCGCGCCCGATTCATCAATCCTCGTATACGCGAGATAATGGTTAGCACCGGATCCTCCGCATCGGTGCCAGACTGTGGGGCGGCAGAGGAGAGCGGAATCGTAGCCTCCACAATAAAGCCACCATTCGGCCCTGGGCCGGCCTGCACGCTGCCGCCCAACGACTCAATGCGTTCGTGCATACCAACCAATCCGTATCCGGCTTATGACCGTCTGCTGCAGACGCCGCGCCACGGCCGTTATCGGATACGGTAATCGACAGCACATCGTTTGACCAGAATTCATCGATGGTGGCTTTAGCACCCTCGCCCGCATGTTTGCGCGTATTGGTCAGCGCTTCCTGCACAAGACGGAACACGGCGGTTTCCGCGTCGGCGGACAGCCGGTCAGGTTGCGCTTTGCCGGTCATATGCCGGGACACCACCAGATGGCCATCAAACAGCGAATCGATGTCGGCATATCCGGTACTGCCACTCGCACCGAACACATTGAACAGACGCTGCATATCACGCTGCGCGCGTTCCGCTTCATGGCGAATCGTGCTCATCGTATGCCTGGCGACGGCAAGATCATGCGCGCCCGCATATCGGCCGCCATCCGACTGCACAATAATCGTGGAGAGCGTATGGGCCACCACATCATGCATATCGCGGGCAATGCGCGCACGCTCGGCCAGCGCCGCGATATGCGTCTCCTCTGCTTCCCGGGCCACGATGGAAGCATTGCGTTCGCGCATGGCCGTGAGCGTGGCCTTGCGCGCACGCTGCCACAAGGCCATGATGATAATGCTCAGCACGCTCGATTCGATGAGCGCCGCCTCCATGCCGACGTCAGCGAGCATCTTGGCCCCGCAGTTGACGGCGGCGCTTGCCCCCACGACGCCGGTGACCGCCGGGCATGTGGGCATCGTGATGGCATCGGCCAGCCAGCCGTCGCGGATGGTGCGCGAACCGGAGGAAGGTTCGGCAAACAGCGGACCCACGTTGAAAGACACCGACCAGACCGTCGCCGTGATCAGTCCCATGACGAACGCCGTGACGATGAACCGCCAGGAATGTCGGGGACTGCCGTACAGAATCACCGAATACACCATGATCAGGGCGTAGAAATCGAAATACGTGATCGCCGGGCCGAACACAAGATGCGTGATGGTCAGCGCCACGAACAGCCAGGCCGCCGGCTCCGGGCAATACCTGCGCAGCATCAGCGGCACGAAGACCGGCAGCGACCACAGCGTCATCGACGCCTGAGTTGCGGGAAACAATATGCCGCCCGTCGAATCAGGTTGGTGACGCCGTTGAACGGCACACAACCGGCGATCAGCACCGCGGCGAGCAACGTGTCCCATAGCAGTGTGCGGGTCGACTCCCGTGCGCACCATGCCCTCACGCGCGCCATCATCTCCATAACGCACAATGCTAGCGTGTCCGGCGACGAACCGGTATCACTCTTCAGGAGGATTTATGGACTAGAGTCTTGAACCATGACAATGCTGAGCAAATACTATGTGCCCGGACTGGCCATAGAGGACCATTCCATCGATGTTCCGCTCGACTGGACCGGCCACGAGCCCGGGCGGGCGTTCGACGGGGAAACCATCAAACTGTTCTATCGCGTGGTCACCACGCCCGAACACGTGCATGACGACCTGCCCCTGCTGATCTTCCTGCAAGGCGGTCCCGGCGGTGCCGGCCCTCGCCTCAACAGCCCGACTTCTGATGGCTGGATTGAGGAGGCAACCAAGCATTTCCGCGTGATTCTGCCCGATCAGCGCGGCACCGGCCGCTCCTCGCGTGTGGACACGCACGCCATGGCCCGCATCGCCGCCGCGCACGACGATGATGCCGCGGCCGGCGCACGAGCCCAAGCCGACTATCTGAAGAAGTTCCTTGCCGATTCCATCGTGCGTGACTTCGAACATCTGCGCCTGACCGAATTCGGTGGCCGCAAGTGGGTGACGATGGGCCAAAGCTACGGCGGCTTCCTGACCCTGACCACACTGTCCCTGTTCCCGGCCGGCGTAATCGCCAGCTTCACCACCGGCGGCATCCCGCACGTGCCGGCCGACGCCGCTGAAGTGTACGAGCATACCTTCCCGCGCATGGTGCGCAAGACGACTCAGTTCTACGAGCGCTACCCACAGGACAAGGAGCGCGTGGCCGCCATCGCCGACAAGCTGCCGACTACTGCGGAAGTCGCCGAATTCATTGGCAAACTCACCGATTCGGTACTGAATCCGATGGCTGGTACCGATGTGGAGCATCGACTTGGCGTGATCGCCGGCATGGCCGCCCACGGCTTCCCGCTGATGCCGAACGGCGACCCGCTCACCGTCGAACGCTTCCAGTGCTTGGGATCCGACTTTGGCATGAAGCCGAGCTTCGAGCGTGTCCATTGGATTCTTGACGACGCCTTCCTTGATGGCGATGGTTCCGCTTCTGCCGACTCGCCGTTGTCTGACGAATTTTTGACCAAGGTGATGAACGCCACTTCGTCGCGCCCGCTGTACTGGCCGCTGCAGGAGTTCATCTACGCCAACGGTGAGATGGAACAGCCGATTCGCTGGGCCGCCCAGCGCGTGCGCGATGGCAAGCCCGAATTCGGTGCTGATGAACGCCCGCTCAACTTCACCGGCGAGGCCATGTTCCCGTGGATGTTCGAACAGGAGTCTGCGTTACGCCCGTTCAGGCCGGCCATGGACCTGCTCATGGAAGACACGCACTTCGGCGTGATCTATGACGAAGAACAGCTGGCCCGCAATGAGGTGCCGCTGCAGGCCGCCGTTTACTTCGACGACATGTATGTCGATTCCGGTATGCAGCTCGACACCTTGAGCCGCGTGGGTAACAGCCACTACTGGACCACCAACGAATTCGAGCATGACGGTCTGCACGGCTCGCTCGTCTTCAAGCACCTCTACACCGAAGCCCTCAACCGAGGCGACCTCGAAGAACTGTTCTGACTCAAGGAAGCAAGCTCCCTCTGATGAGGGAGCTCTGTATACATGCACGAAAGGAAAACGTATGACTCAGAACCTCACCATCGGTTTTATCGGATATGGCAACATGGCCCAGGCCATCGCCCAGGGCTTCGTTGACGCGGGCGTGGTCACCGGCGGCCAGATGGTCGCTTGTGCTGCCCACTACGACAAGCTTGAGAAGACCACCGCCGAACTTGGCGTGCGCCCGCTGCACAATGCGCTGGAAGTGGTGACGGCCGCTGACGTGGTCATCATCGCCATCAAGCCCTACCAGATTGCCGCCGTTGTCAAGCCGCTGGCCGACGAACTTGCTAAGCCGGGCAAGATCGTCGTCTCCATCGCCGCCGGCTGGAATCTCAAGAAGTACCAGGACCTGTTCGCCACCGAAGACGGCGAATCCGTTGACTCTTCGGACATCCATATCCAGTGCACCATTCCGAACACTCCGATGGCTGTGGGCAAGGGCGTGCTCGTCACCGAATCCGTCAACACCCTGACCGACGACGAAACCGAAACCTTCGAGCAGCTGTTCGGGCCGATCAGCCTCATCGAGCGCGTGGACACCGCGCATATGAACATCGCCATGGTGGTGGCCGGCTGCGCGCCCGCCTTCACTGACATGTACATCGAGGCCTTGGGCGACGCCGGCGTGCAGTACGGTCTGCAGCGAGCCACCGCCTACCGGCTCGCCGCCAAGATGGTCGAAGGTGTCGGCGCGCTCTACATGGCCACCGAAACCCATCCCGGGGCCATGAAGGACGCCGTGTGCTCGCCCGGCGGCACCACCATCAAGGGCGTCGCCCAGCTCGAAAAGGACGGTTTCCGCGGCTCGGTCATCGACGCCGTCGATGCCATCGTCGGCTGACTGCCAATCAGAGTTCGCGTATATTCGCATATCACAGTCAAAGCCTTCGAGCCGTATGCTCGGAGGCCTTTGCATATGGCCGGTTCACCACATGCAGGTTCAAGGTGTCCAGCTTCTCCCTAGACTTGGAATCATGTCTCTTACTATCGGAATCGTCGGACTGCCCAACGTCGGCAAGTCCACCATGTTCAACGCACTGACCCGCAACAACGTGCTGGCCGAAAACTACCCGTTCGCCACCATCGAGCCGAACACCGGTATCGTGCCGCTTCCGGATGATCGTCTGCCTGTGCTGGCCAAGCTGGTCAACACGGAGAAGATCGTGCCGGCCACGGTGACCTTCGTGGACATCGCCGGCATCGTCAAGGGCGCCTCCGAAGGCGAAGGCTTGGGCAACAAGTTCCTGGCCAACATCCGCGAGGCGGACGCGATCTGCGAGGTCGTGCGCGCCTTCGAGGACGACGACATCGTCCACGTCAACGGCAAGGTGGATCCGGCCGACGACATCGACACCATCAACACTGAGCTGATCCTCGCCGACCTGCAGACCATCGAAAACGCGCTGCCCAAGCTGGAGAAGGATCTGCGCGGCAAGAAGATCGAGCCGGCCTACATGGACGCAGTCAAGCAGGCAAAGACCATCCTTGAAGCCGGCGAGACGCTCGACAAGGCCGCACGCGAAGGCCGCTTCGACAAGGATTCCGTCTACGACCTGCATCTGATGACCGCCAAGCCGTTCATCTACGTGTTCAACGTGGACGACAACGAGCTGGCCAACAAGGACCTGCAGGCTAAGCTCGCCGCATCCGTGGCTCCGGCTCCGGCCGTGTTCCTCAACGCTCAGTTCGAGGCAGACCTGACCGAGCTCGACGAGGCGGATGCCCGCGAAATGCTGGCCGACGCTGGCTTGAGCGAGTCCGGTCTCGACCAGCTGGCCCGCGTGGGCTTCGACATCCTCGGCCTGCAGACCTTCCTGACCGCAGGCGTCAAGGAAGTGCGCGCCTGGCAGATCCACAAGGGTTGGACCGCCCCGCAGGCCGCCGGCGTGATTCACACCGACTTCGAAAAGGGCTTCATCAAGCCGACATCGTCTCCTACGACGATTTCGTGGCCGCCGACGGCTCCATGGCCAAGATCAAGGAGGAAGGCAAGCTCCGTCAGGAGGGCCGCGACTACGTCATGGCCGACGGAGATATTGTGGAGTTCAAGTTCAATGTGTCCAAGTAGGGTGTGAACACCCCAGAAAACGGCGTGATTCCAACGTTTTCGAGTTTTCGGAACTGTGGAATTGCGCCGTTTTTCGATTATTGAAGAATGGCCGATTATGCCCCGTATCTGGCCGTTTGTGGCCCGGATAGTGTGCCAATAGAGTGCCCTTTTTGAGGGCGCTTGTAGCGGATGCTCGAAGGCGCTCCCGACAAGAGGAACATCATGGCGACGAACGGCAGACGACGCACGAAGGGTGCGGGAAGCATCATCCACCGCAAGGATGGCTCGTGGGAGTTCCGGCGTGAGGTCGGCCGCGACCCCGCCACGGGCAAACGACGCTATGTCTCGGCCAAGGTCGCACGAAGGCCGATGCCCGCGAACGGTTCGACGCGAAGGTCGCCGAGATGGAACGCACCGGCCTGCTGCCCGGCGCCAAGAGCCCGTACCTGAAGGATTACGCGGAGCGTGGCTGGAGGAATACCGGCTCAACGTCAAGCCCACCACGTACCGCACCCGCGCCGGCAGGATTCATGCGTGCATGGAGGTCATCGGCTGTATCCGCCTCACCGAGCTGACCCCTGACCATATCCGCCAATGCATGCGCGTGCTTTCCAAACGGCTCGCGCCCTCCACGCTCAAGGACCATTTCGTGAGCCTGAAGATGATGCTCGACCAGGCGGAACTCGAGGAGCTCATCCCCGTGGATCCGTGCCGCAGGGTCAAGCCGCCAAGGGTGGAGCCCACCGAGACCAGGATCCTCTCGCCAGACCAGCCGAAGCAGCTGATCGAGGCCGTGCCCAACCGGGGAGCGAAACGACGCGGACCGGCCCTGACCGTGGACGTTGACGAATCCTGGATGCTGCTGTTCGAACTCGCGTTCACGGCCGGCATGAGGGAAGGCGAACGCTACGCGCTCATGCCCTACGAGCTCGAACAACGCGACGGCGTGCCCGGCATCAACGTGCAGCAGCAGATCCAGCAATACGGCAAACCGGAGGACGCCGTGATACCCGCCTGGCTCAAAGCCGAGCACCTGTACGGTATCCTGTGGCTCACCACACCCAAAACCCACGCCGCCCACCGGTTCGTACCCATATCCACGAGCCTGTGGCAACGATTGTGGGCGCGCATCAAACGACTCGACATAGGCCCACGCGACCTCATATTCACCAACTCACGAGGCAACCCCGTGCGCAGCAGCACCGAACGCTACAACTGGAACAAGGCCTTGAAAGCCGCCGGCCTCCCGCCGGTCACCATCCACAGCGCACGCCACTGGACCGCCAGCATGACCGCCCGCGCCAACATGCCCGACGACGCCAGAACCGCCATCATGGGCCACACCAGCATCAGCATGACCAACCACTACACCCACAGGGACGCGGCCAGTCTCGCCGCGCTCCTCGACCGAGCATCCCTGACCTGCACGACGAGAGGGATGTGATAGACGCGCAGGTCATCGAGGAGGGGAAATGACGAACGTGACGCATAGTAGACTTGTCCGCATGAGCATAAAGAAAGTAGACGGGCCACAGGACCATCATCGATTTATCGATGAGGCCGGTGACATGACCTTCCATTCCGGGAAGCGGGGCCGCAAAACCTCCTCCATCGGGATGGACGGAGTTTCCCGATGCTTCATGATCGGGCTCGTACATGTGAAAAGTCCCCTCGACGATGCTCGTGCGACTATCGACGGTTTTTGTGAGGAGATCAACAGCAGCAAATTCTTCCAGAGCTTTCCCAGCGTCCAAAAGAGAACAAAGGAGGGATGGCACGGCTTCTACCCGCATGCCAGCAAAGATCCTGCGGAACTACGCTATGAATTCCTCAAACTCATGGCGCAGGAGATCGACTTCTCCGCACGAGTAGTTGTGGGCCGTAAGATACCGGCGATCTATCAGCAGAGGCACAACGAACAACCACGTGAATTCTACGCCGACCTCATGTCCCATCTACTCAAATACTCAGGGAAGATAGATCCGTTGATTCTCGACGTCGCGGAACGAGGCAGCAGCACATCGAACCTCAACCTTCAGCATGCCGTGGACATCGCGCAACAGCGCAGCCGTCGCGGCACGGTAACGCATGAATTGCGAAACACCACCAAATTCAACGTCCAACCGTATGATCACGAAATTCTCTTGGCGCTCGCCGACTACAGTCTATGGACGGTCCAGCGAGTGTACGAGAAGGGAGACGAAAAGTTCTTCGGGCTTCTTGAACCGAAGATTGTGCTGGTCCATGATGTTTATGATTCCAGCAGATATTTCAAATCAAAGAACTATTATCGGCCGAAATACAATCCTCTGACCAGAGCATCCATCAACTTCGACGGATGGGCGCAACCTGAATGGTAGAAGGAATAGATGGCCCGTCTCAACTCTAGTCGTGCTGTGACGACGACGGCATGAAGCCGACTTTCGATGAAGGACAGGCCAAAATCCAATAATACGACCAGCTGATCCTTCGAGGGGAAGGATACCTGTGTATTCTTGTCGCTGATCTATAAATGATGATAGACGGTCATGTGGGCGGCAGTCAAGAAAATGCGACAGATTGTCTAATCGTCGATATGTCGCAGGGCCGCCCCGGCGCTCGCAAAGAGCGACCGGGGCGGTTTCGTGTTTAGGGCTTGATCCGCCCGACACGGGATTTATTGCTTGGCCGTCTTGACGGTGATGGTGGTACCGAGCGCGGTGGTCTCCCAGCTCACGCCGTCCGCCTCACTGTAGGTGAAGTCCTTGGTGGCATCCTGCGAGGCGAGGAGCGCGCTGGCCATGGTCTCGGTGTCGCCCTAGCTGGTCCATTTCCAATCGCCGGCTGCGGCCGGTGCCTGATAGGTTCCCTTCCAGTAGAGGCTCTTGGTGTCGGTGCCGATCCAGTCGACCTCGATGGTGTCGCCGCTGATGGTAGCTTCCATGTATGAGCTCGGGTCGTTGGAATTGGTCTGCTTCCATGTGCCGGTCAGATCGGCCGGCTGGGGTTTGGGCTCTTCCTTATTGGTCTCGGTCTTTGACGTGCCATCGGATTTGGCCGGCGCATCGGCCGTAGTGCTTCCCCCGCAAGCGGACAGGCCGGTAAGCAACATCGCCGCAACAAGCAGCGCGATTGCCTTTTTCATGATTGGTCTCCCTTCGTGCCGGACATTGTCGTCCGACATGACTCAATCATATGGCGAAACACAAGAACCAAGGACTCATCCCGGTGCTCGCGGTGAGTCGTCGGGATGAGTCTTATATGGCTCGGAAGCTACGCGGCGAGTTCCACGGGAGCCCGCTCTTCCAATTTGGAGTAGGGATAACGGCACACCGTAGTTGCGGAACGCGGTGAGCGCGCCGCGCTGCAACGGCGTCTGCCGGTCGTCGCCGATGACTATCAGCCGGGAATCCCTGCGCTTGGATCCTTCTTCGTGTCATCCCAACCGAACATGATGTCTTTCACGGCGTCCTTGTCGAATCGGTTCGGTGCCTGGCAGAACCGGGTCGGATGGTTAGCGCTACGCTGGAACAGGAAATCGAAGTTGTGCTCGTAGCTGGATACGCCTCGGATCCCCACGTTCGGAGTGTAGAACACATGGCATGAGTCGAGTTTCAATGCAACGTCGTCAGCAAAGTAGGACAGCACCCTTTTCTGTTCTGTAACGGCATCAGTACAATGTTCGTAATGAACAGTTGTTCGCGCAAGGAAATGCCGGCATATGGTGCGTCATGTTCAAAGCATAGAGATTCATTATCCGGCCTCAACGAGAATGATTTGGTTCTAGCGCAATACATGCTTTCACGACACATGCCTTCGTGATACATACGTTGGTCAGAAGATATTGCGCTAGAACTCAGCAGTCACCGCACGTGGTCCACGATGTCGTTGACCTTGGTCATATCGATATCGCGCTCGCCGAATGCCTGCCGCTCGTAGGCCAGGTCGATGTGGTGTTCGTGTGCGTAATCGATGATACGGCGAGCCAAATCGGCAATGTCGCCGGACTTGTTGAAGGAACGACCACGCAGCAGCACGCGTTGCATAAGAGGGCGCATCGCCTTGACCAACTTGTACCGGTCTGACTTCACCTTCACCATCCAACCGTCGGCAAAATATAGCACCACGCCTTCACGCGGGCTTGCCTTGGCTTCGCCGATTGCCTGGGCGACTTCTTCCGGCGAATGGCAGATCGCCACCGTTTCCGGCCGCACGAAGCCGCCGGCAAGAGTGAACGTTTCCTCGTGAGCGGCATCGATGGAGAACGATTCGGCATTACGAATCAGATGCAGCAAGCGCAGCCCGGATGATTCGTATCCAACGATGTGCCGGTCGGACTCGCGATCGATGACTTCAAACGCCGCCGTGACATTCCACTCATGCAACATACGCCACAATTCGGCACGTACCGCTGAATCTGAAGGAAACGGGCGCTCGATAAGCGCGGAATAATCCGTTTGCCCCGACTTCGACCAGAAGCGGAACAATCCAGGAGTTCCCGCCGCGCCCACGAGCCCGAGAAATCCGTTCTCCTTGCGCTCAACGCGCACGGGCAACGACTCTGGATGTTCTTGAGCGTGATTGACGACTTGGGCGAACGATGTCCCCTCCGTCTCGTCCACAGCAAAGAACTTCTCGAACCCGCGTTGCACCACCTGACCGTTGCCGCCGACAAAAAGCCCTCGCGCATTGATGGTGCGATCCGTCCACCGATGTTCACGAAATGCCTCTGCAGTGAAATTGCACGCATACACGTCTGTTTCGCCGCGCACCGGAATAACCCGAACGTAAGGATCCGCGCGCATACGCTCCAACAGGTTTCCATTCGGATCGCCCGGTTCCAACGGTCGGAACATCGCGGTGTGAAAATGCTTCCAGGACGAACGAATGTAATCTTCCGGAACACGGTCAGCGGTATCACGCGCCGCATTGCGACGCAACAATTCGTCTAGAGGAACGTCAAAATCCCTCGTTTCCCACAGTGCGCCATGACGTTGAGCGAGTAGCGCCAGTTCGGCTGCATACCGGGGATTAGCGTGTTGCGCATCCGCCACCACATCCCACCCCGCATCCAATGCGTCGGCAATCATGTGCCGTCCCATGGCAACCACCATGTCATTGAATCGCTTGCCGTGCTCGGATTGCAGTCGGTTTCGGACCTGTGCCGAGCCGGCGATCATGAGCCGAATGTCATCGAGAGAAATCACGCAATGCGGCCACGTGTTGGCGGGGTCCTCACACCATGAGCGTGCCCACGTGGACTTGCCCGAAGCGGGCAGTCCTCGCAGAATAATGAGCTTTGCCATAGCCAAGCTCCTTTCGTTGTGCTGTGGGGCGAGACAGGTGCCAGCGATGGCATAAGGTTCTGCTCGCCCCAATATTGCTTGTATTATGATTCGGCTGCCGAAACCGAGCCGCCTGGTTCCTGCTGTGCGGCGGAGTCAATGGGCGCCGGCCCGGGGGAGTCGGGCATATCCAGCGGTGATACGTGCGTTGAATCGGTCGCGTGTGCATGGAACCAGTCGGCAATCTGTGTTTCGCTTACCGGTTGCAGATTCCATGCGTCCAGTCCAACGTTGAGGCTTCGTGGCGTGCGCCCTCCGGAGACAGCTGGTGCGTGTGACCATACAGCAGACGATGTCCGTCGAACGGCAATGCCTGATCGCGGAAACGTACGGCATCATCCGGCCAGCCATAGGCAAGATCCTCACGGTAGGGGAAATGCGATAGATTGACGGTCTCCGTTGCCTGCGGGCGGCCAATTCCGAGACCGGTCAGCTCCGCCGTGCTGTTCGGCTCAATCGATTCGAACAGATCTCGCGCGGGTGCATCGTCCAGCCACCAGTCATCGTGATTGCCGATAACCGCGTGCAGATGCCTGCAGCGCAGCTGACGCAGGCAGCTCTTCAGATGCCGGACCGATGTTCGGTATCCGATATCGCCCAAAATCCACAGCTCGTCGTCCTCGCCGACAATCCGATTGATATTGGCCACGATTGCTTCATCGTGCGCATCGGTGTCTGCGGCCTTGCGGAAATTGAGCCGGGAATCGTCAAGCACCACGCCCTTCGCCCAATCCTCGGCGGCCTTGCGTCCCTGCGAGGAGAGGAGAGCGTCATACTGCGTGTGCCCAGGGTCGAACGTGGTGAATCCGCGCAGCACGCTGACCAGCGGATGCCCGAAATGCGTGTCAGTAGTGAAATACTTCATGATCTGTTGTTCTTTCTGAATATGTGATGGTATGCAATGGGGTTTTGTTGCGGTGCATTGAGTTGCGACGATGCCAAGAACACATGCTCGTACAGGTGCGTATATGAGGCATGGCGCGAATGAGTCGGCTCGATATCACCGGCAATGATTCAGCTATGCGCCAATGAGTGGTGTACTGATCAGATTTGTTTGGCAGCGAGCAGGCTGCGCTTGTTTCCGGTTATTGGCTGGAACTGAGCAGTGCGCAAACCCTGTTTGAAGGCGCATTCGAGCATCGCCGGCAGGTTCGTCTGCTGGCGCTTGGCGTGTTCGTTCACGCCGTTGCTGCTGAATGCGATACGTTGAATCATGGTGCGCACACCATAAGGTCTTACGTCCAAATCCGTCAAATCACGGTGTGTGTAAGCAAGTTACGTTTTGGTCATTCATGGGGGCTTCTTCGCGAATCCGTCAAACTACGCAGTGTGCATGTATGGTCATGTACCGCAGCTACGTAATTATGAGTACACTTGGCCTATAAGTGCAACGAAGCACTTGCCGTCGATGACGGACATCATGGCAGGTGCGTGAAAAGGGGAGCAACAACCATGGGCAACATGTTCGATAATTTGGGCAAAGGTCTTAATGATTTCACCAAACAAGCCGGTAAAATAGCCGGAAATATCGGTGACACAGCGGGAAAAATCACGAAAGATGTTGCCAAAGGGGCAGGTAAGATCGTCAACGATGCGGGTAAGCTTGCCGGCGATGCGGGCAAAATGACGGCAGCTGTTGCAGGGAGCGTGGCACAGTCTGCGGCCGTCGCAAGTGGCGAAGTAAGCAAAGCGGCTGACAGCATGGCAAAGGGTACCGTCTCAATCGCTAAAAACGTCAAGGATAGTGCCGATAAGGTCGATTTGTTTAATTCCAAACTAAGAGCTAAGGCTGTCGAGGATTACAACAATGCCGTAGAACGCTATGAAAACGTAGCGGATGATTTAGCTAAAAGTACGCAAGCGCTGTATGACTTGAGAAAAATCGCTATTGTGCATGTCAAGTATGTTGAACAACATATCAATCAATTGGCTAATACGCCAAAAGAATTTGCCGTTGAACTGCATAAGATCAATACCGAAGTAACGACGTTCGAGAATAAAGAGGATGAGATTAAGGAGGCAGAAAAGCAAGCAAAAGCAGCTGAAGGAGGGTCTGGAGCAGGGGCCACCCTCAGTGCTTTGGGAATCGCAGTAGCAACCATGGGACCTACGGCTGCAATGGGTGTGGCCACCACCTTCGGTGTAGCTTCGACCGGTACTGCCATTTCTGCATTATCCGGAGCTGCAGCAAATAGTGCTGCTCTGGCTTGGCTTGGTGGCGGTGCATTGGCTGCAGGTGGCGGTGGCATGTCAGCCGGAACCGCGTTCCTGGGCCTGGCTGGTCCGGTTGGATGGACCATCGCTGGCGTGGCGGGCGCTGCGGCAATTGGTTCTGGTATTTATGCGAATCATAAAAACAAAGAAACTGCTGACAAGCTTTTGCTTGAGCGCCAGAATGTGGAAGTATTAATTCGCAAATTCAATGCGAAGAATGCCGAAGTCGCGGCATTGACTGAGGCAACGCAAACTCAGATAGATGGTGTACAGCGTGCGAATGCTGCGGTGACAGGCGCCGATTACAGCCAGTTCTCCCACGAAGAGAAAATGCAGGCGGGATTACTGGTCAATATGACGCTCACCTTAGCGCAAATGATTAACAAGGAACTGGAACTCGATGACTGACAAGAATACTGCTGACAAGCACGCCATCGATAACAATGTTGCTCAGGGCATTGCCGCGTATATTGATTATTTGAATCAGCTACGTGTGTCTACTCTGATGGACACATTGAGACAGATTCTTAATAATGAAACAGGTCAGCTGAAAGATCTCGCCGAGCGACAAGCTAATGCGCTAAGGAACCTTGATTTAGCGAATCAAAATGTCATGAACATTGTCAACAGTGGGCGTGGTGGTGAAAATGGTATACATGGATTTATCGCTGAATTCGCGCAGACGGGAATCGCTAACGCCAGACGAGCATTTGAAGGGTTGGAAAAATCAACAATAACGCTTAATGATAATGGTCCTGCTGATTTGTTGATTAACGGCAAGCCAGTGCAGGTAAAGTTCTATGCGAACCTAATGAACGAGCTGAAGACATCTGCGGAATACCGTTCTATGGATATGATGTTTTCAAAGGACCACATGGACATTTTTCGTGCGGTCATGCATGGCGATAAAGAAGTCTTTCTCAACGGACAACCGCTAACCAGTAACCAAGTGCAGAAAATTAAGCAGCTTATCGAAGAGGAAAGTAACATCCGGGGACTGTCCTGGGACAAATGGATGCAATCATCGGTATTGAAATATGATCAGGTCCAAAGAGAAGCGATTGACCGGACTTTTACTGAAGAAACCGACAATATTAAACGGCAGACATCCGAGCAAAAGAGCGAAATCTCCAATAAGGCCAATACGGATAAGGCTGCTGCATATCACAAAGCTCAGCCGAATCTAGGCGAGGCTAACAAAGCTGCGGGGTGGGTGCTGCTATCCAAGGTGGATTGAACTTCGGCATTTTCGTGTATCAAAAGCACGACGAAGGCAAGGAAATATGGCAGTTTACCGCTGAGGATTGGAAGGAAGGAGGCGTCAAGACAGCAGAGGGTGCCTTCAAAGGCGGGTTTTCGGGCTATGCAATTTATGGATTGACCAATGTCTGTCATCTTTCGGCTCCGAGCGCAGGGGCGATAGCGTCCGGAACTTTTGGACTCATAGATGCTGTCATGAAATTCCGTTCCGGAGAGATTGATGATGACGGTTTCTTGAGCTTGGTAACTATCAATGCCCTTGATGCTACCGGCGCGGCGGTAGGAGCGGCGATTGGTCAGACGCTTATTCCTGTTCCCGTTGTGGGCGCGCTTATCGGGTCAATTGTCGCTTCGAATGTGCTTGGTCTTGGCAAGAACATATTGAGTGCAAGAGAGCGGGCAATCATCGCTGAATATCAGCGCAAAGCGGACTTGTTCGTCGCGAATCTCGACGTGCAATACGCGCAAATATTGGAAACTCTTCTCGATAAATACCGGAAACTAGGGGAGCTGCAGACTTATGCATTCAATCTTGATTTAAATATACAGCTACGTTTCGCCGCATCTGTTGATTTGGCAAGATTCATTGGTGTCTCTGAAACCGAGATATTGCACAATGAAGCAGAGATTGACGACTTCTTCCTGTAAGGGGAGATGTTGCCGTAATTGCTGTACCAACGACTAGACGTTGGTACAGCAACAATCTTTGGTTTTGTAGGTATGTGATTTCGAGTAATTCACAAACTGTAGATCTGTGCGCCGAACGGCCAGAGCGCGAGCTTGGCCATTTTGAACGACTGGATGCCGAACGGAATGCCGATGATGGTGATGCAGTTGAGCACGCCTGCACCCAGATAGCCGAGCGCCATCCAGCAGCCGACCAGCACCACCCACAGGATGTTGGCCAAGGCAGAGCCGACTCCGCCGCCGTATTGCACGGTTTTGCCAAACGGCGTCAAGGTGAGTCCCGCCATCTTGAACGCTTGAATGCCGAACGGGATGCCGATGATGGAGATGCACAGAATCAGTCCCACCAATGCCCATCCGATTGCGATGGCCAATCCACCAAGAATGATCCACAGGATATTGCCGAGAACTCGCATGATTAGTCCCTTTCCGATTCCGGTCGATTCCGCGCATGTTCAGCTTCACTATTTTGCCAGAAATCATGACGGAAACACGAGATGCAACCCTTAGCTCGCCCCTGATTCATCCCCGGACCGCTATTCAGGCGGATCGTATGCGGTAAGCCCAATCCTTTTGCGAAGATTTTGTGTATTGTCAGGCATGCGTGGGTTTCACCGTCGATTTGAATGATGATAGGCTTCTCGATGTCCGCCGTACGAAGACCCATCAAGGAGGTGCCATGAACCTGTATCGCTACGCGATGTTCATCGCACGCGCCTGCCGTGGGTCGTTCGTCGGCAATGTTCTGTTTGCCAATCCACAAATGGCCCTATTCTCGATGCTGGTGTAGCGGGGACGTGCCTCATGCGGATGTACCGATGGCCCATCCGCAGTCGACGTCGCATGAATCGCTCACCATAGCCATCAACTTACGCAAAGCCGCGAATCGTTTGCCGTATATGAATGCGGAACGGATGGCGGCTTTTCCTTTACGTCCGGACTCATCGGTGTCCTCGTGTCTTGACACAAGCATGGGGCCGGATCGCCCATACATGACGTTACCAACAGAAGGAAATGCTGTGACCTCACAGAAAACCGCGGAATTCGGGTCCGCCGCCAGTTCCGTAAAGCCTATTGATCCGCACACCCGATTCATCATCGTGGGCGTGATCGTCGTCGGCTCGTTCATCGCGCTGCTCAACCAGACCGTCATGTCACCGGCCTTGCCGGCACTGATGCGTGATTTCAATATCACCACCGGCACCGTGCAGTGGGTGACCAGCGTCTACATGCTGGTCTCGGGCATCATGGTGCCGATTTCAGGCTATCTGATTGATAAATTCTCCACCCGAAAGCTCTTCGCCGGAGCTCTTGCCACTTTCATGGTCGGCACACTGCTGTGTGCCGTCGCGCCGAATTTCATGCTGTTGCTCGTCGGACGCATACTGCAATCCGCCGGCTCCGGCGTGCTGCTGCCATTGGTCGCCGTAGTGCCGATGCTCGTCTATCCGCCGGATAAGCGCGGCACCGCCATGGGCATGGCCGGTATCGTCATGGCCGCCGGCCCGGCTATCGGCCCGGTTGTCGGTGGTCTGGTGATTGACAGTTTCGGATGGCGCCCGATGTTCATTGGCATCGCAGTCGTGGCACTGGTCATCCTTGTCGGAGGCACGATGATGCTCAAGAACGTCGGCGAGTTGAAGAACCCAAAGCTCAACATCCTGTCCGTGATCCTTTCGACCATCGCGTTCGGTGGCCTGCTCTATGGCTTCTCGTCCGCTTCCACGATGGGATGGAGCAGTCCGGTCGTCATTATCTCAATCGTCGTTGGTCTTGTGGCCTTCGTCGCATTCGTATACAAGCAAGTCAAGCTCGATGAGCCATTGTTGCGCGTTGACACCCTTGCCACCCGCAACTTCCGCAACTCCGCGATTCTGGTCACTCTGATCAACGCCGCAGTCGCCGCAACCAACGTGACGTTGCCTATCTTCATCCAGAATGTGCTCGGCCAATCCGCCACCGTCACCGGCATGGTCATGCTGCCCGCCGCGGCGGTCGGCATCATCCTGAGTCCGGTCGCCGGTGCCGCATTCGACAAATTCGGCCCGCGAGGCGTGGGCATCGGCGGCCTTGCGCTCATGACCATCTCTCTTGGTCTTCTCGGCACCATCAACACCGGGACATCAGTGCTGTTTGTCGCCGTGTTCTGCGCATTGCAGGCATCCGGTCAGGCTATCGCCAACATGCCGATCAACACTTGGGGCGTCAACGCTTTGCCGAACGACATGATCGCCCATGGCAACGCCATCGCCAACACCGGCCGCCAGATCGCGGCAGCCATTGCGACCTCGCTTCTGGTCACCGCAGAAACATCCATGACCGCCTCGCACATGTCCCAGGGTGTGAAGTCCGCCACGGCCAGCGGCATCGCGTTCTCCTACCTGCTGTGCGCCGCCATCTCGCTGGTCGCCCTGATCATCTGCATCTTCACCGTCACCAGCCGTGCCAAGGAGAAGGCCGCACGCAACGCCAAGCCTCCGAGGCGCAAGCCTCCGCCGAAGTCGCGGCCGAAACCACTGAAGGCCAGCCCGCCGAGCATCACTACGCCGGCGCATACGTGGCCCCCGCCGCCTCCCTGTTCAAGCAGGCCCAGGAACAGTCCATCGGCGGAATCATGGACGATCAGCCCTACAGCTGCCTGGACAGCGATGACATCACGCATGTGGTGCGCGAGTTCATCCGCCTCAACGTCTCCAGCCTTCCCGTGGTGAACGGCGATGGCAGGCTCGTCGGCTTCGTCAGCGACGGCGATGTCATGAAATCGATTGCCACCTATGAATCCCGTACGGTTTCCACCGGCACCGGTTCGACGATGGTGGTGTTCGACGACGAGACCGTGGCCTCCAAGGTGCAGGCGCTTTCCGGCAAGAAGGTGATGGACATCGCCACGCGCAAGGTCGTTGCCGCCACGCCCGACCAGCATGTCGGAGAGGTGGCCCGAATCCTCGCCAAGAAGCAGTTCAAGAAACTGCCGGTGGTGGATGCTGATGGCAGACTCGTCGGTGTGATCCGCCGTAAGTCCGTGATGGAACATGCCTTCGATGCGCTGTTCCCAAAGGATGATCGGTGATTAGGCGCCATCATCGCTGAATAGAATGAATGGAATATGAGGCTTCCCTTCTCGCGGGGAAGCCTCATTGCTTTGTCCGCGGAGTCTTACGGCACCTGCGCAAGGGCAACGTCACGCCTTCATGATTATACTATCGAATAGTGTGTTCCTATCGTTGCATGGTGACGCTAACGCATGGCGTCACGATACTGAAGCCTGCCATCTAACGGCGGGTACGGCTCGTTGCTGGAGTCGTGCACGCATACGCGCGTCGGCGTGCGTATGCCGTGATGTGACCTTTGTAGTGGAATTGAAGAATTGAGAACACTCGTATGTCTTCTAGTAGTACAACAACTGAACCAACTGTGCGCGAAACACCCGAGGTTTCCGGCGATGACAATGCGAATGCGCGCGCAGCGGTCCATAGCGCGAACAAACCCGGTGCCGCCTATGCCGCAGCAGTGGCCAACGGGGAATCCGAGCGTGCGTGGATCCGCCGTGTAGTGCTTCTACTCACCGGCCAGGCGTTCTCGCTGCTGGGCTCCAATATTGTGCAATATGCCATCTGGTGGTGGATCGTATTGCAGACTAAAACCGGTTCGGCCATGCTGCTGGCCACGTTGTTTGGCGTGGTGCCGCAGGCCATCGTCTCGATTTGCGGCGGCTCCTGGGCCGACCGTCACAGTCGCAAGTTGCTGATTATGCTGCCGGATATGGTGATTGCTGTGGTCACCGTCGTGCTGTCGCTGAGCTTCGCGATGGGATGGGCGAGTCTGACCATGATTTTCGTGGTGCTGTTCATTCGTTCGGCGGGAGGCGGGGTGCAGACGCCCGCTGTGCAGTCGTTCATACCGGATGTTGTTCCCTCGGGCAAACTATTGCGCGTCAACTCAATATACGGCGTGATTAATTCGGCGAATATGATTGTGGCACCTGCGGTGGCTGCTGTGCTTATCAACACAGTGCCGCTGTGGTCGATTCTGTTAGTCGATGTGACCACGGCCATTATCGGCGTCGGCTTTGTGGCGTTGATCAAAGCGCCGAAGAAGAGCGCGGAACATGTTGCGAGGCGTATGGCTGAAGCGGAGAATAGCGGGCAACCCACACTCGAACCGATGTCGGATGCCAATGCTGATCGTTCGCTGATTGCCAGCGTCCGTCGTGTGTTTGCTGACTTGAAAGATGGTTTCAGCTACACATGGCGCCGGGCGAACCTGCGCAACGTGGTGCTCGGTGACGCCTTGGTGTGCTTCGTGGCCGTGGCGCCGATGAACCTTACGCTGTTGCTCATGACCCGCGAATATGAGGGCATCGATTTGAATCTCGGATTCATCAACCTGACCACCGCCTCCGATAAACTCGCCGCCAACGAGCTGGGATGGAGCGTCGGTATGCTGCTCGGCGGCGCGCTGATGTCTACCATCGGTGCCAAGCTCATCCGCAACAACATGCGCGTGGTCGCCTTCGGCATCGCTCTGGTGGGCGTCTCCGTCGTTGGTCTTGGCGTGGTTCACAATCTGCTGGCGTATTTGCTGATTGATGTGGTGAACGGTTTGGCTTCGGCCATCTGCATGGGCCCGATGCGCACCATCATCCAGACCGAGGCCGATGAGAAGATGGTGGGCCGTGTATTCGGCCTTGACACCACCCTGAGCACGCTCGGAATGCCGCTCGGCATGTTGATCTTCGCGCCACTGGCCGACGTGATCCCGATTTCGCTGGTGTTCATCATCGGCGGTGTTCTGACCCTGCCCATCGGCATCTATCTGTTCGGCCAGGCGCGCCGTAACGTCAGTGCGCAGGTGACGCGAACAGCGGCCTGACAGGCACCTGACGGCCACCTGCCAGACGTAAAGTCAACTACCAGATTTGCGCATACAGATCGTAAGACACATACTTCGGCAGATCGTAGACGGTAATCGAGAATGGCGTGGATCGGCCATTGCCCGGCCAATCCACGAATGCGATATCTCCATAGATGATTGCGTTCTGTGCGTTACGCAGTACTAGGGAAATCTTGATTTGCTGTCCATCAGATGGCTTGAATCCATCTGCCACGGCGCGGACCTCGCCATTGAACGTCGTGCCGCCGTCCCTGTTGTCTATTTTGGATATTCCACTGATGGGGAAGGCGGCGGTTCCCTGAGCCTTGGCGACGTTGTATGTATCCGGATTGAGCACAGTAAAATCAACCGTTTCTGGGGCGGTGCCTTCGCCTGCTTGACCGGCGTCATATACAGTCTGATTCGGGAATGCCATATTCAGTGCTTGCGTCTGCGAGAACACGATGGAACCGTCTTTGGCCCGCCCCGTAATGGTAATCTGCGGATACTGCACCTGCTGGGTCTTACTGGTGTTGCGCAGGGCGAAAGCGTAGTGGACATACCCTTGCTGGTCCGCCGACCAGCCGGATTCCACTATTTTCAGAGGATTGTCGGTGACGGTGTCTTGATTGTCTCCATCAGCGCCGTCAGTGCCGACTACTCCGCCCGTGCCATTGGCATTGTCGGTTCCTGACCCGTTCGAGGAGTGCCCGCCATCGGCCTTATCGGTTGATTGGCTGCTGGATTGTGTCGAGGAATCGGGTGATGTTGCCGACCCGATAATGCCAAGTTGGCCTGCCAACACAATGCCTCCCGCAATGGCGGCGATTATCAGTGCCGCTCCGGCAATGGACCACAGCACGATGGCGCGTTTGCTCAAGTGCAGACGCCGGAATAGTCGAGACGCCGACGCGCTGCCGTTCGTTGTTCTCGTTGATGGCGGATTTGCCGATGATGCGTTCGGTATGGGCGGATTGGACTGGGAGAACAGCGCCTGGCGAAACTCTTGGACGCTCTGTGGCCGTTTGCTGGGCTCGAATGCGCACGCATAGCCGATGACGGCGCGTAGTCGAGCCGGTACTGCGGCATCATCGGCAAGTCGCTGCTCGTAGTCGCTGGCATCGGGATATACGCCGGTCAGCATGAATCCGAGTAGCCGGCCCAGCGAGAATACGTCGGAACGCGCGTCGGTTTTGGCAAAGCCATATTGCTCAGGCGAGGCGAATCCGTAGGTGCCAAGCGCCGTGGTATCCCGTGAACGGTTGCTTGCCTCTGACCGGATGCGCGCGATGCCGAAATCGATGAGATGCGCGCCATCCTGGGCCACGATGACGTTGGCCGGCGTGATGTCGCGGTGGATAACGCCGTGCTGGTGAAGCTCCTGCACGGCTTCGCAAATTTGGTCGATAAGCTGCACGGCCACATTCGGTGCAAGCCGCCCGTTTTCCTCCGCAATTTGCGCAAGCGTGCTGCCCGGCACGTAATCGTAGACGATGACGAACCGGTCGGGCAGCTCGTACGTCGCTTCCACACGCGGCAGACGATTACTCTGGCAGGCGCTGAGCGCCGCCCACACATTGCGTTGCGCTAGGGGAGAGGGAATCTTCTTGCGTACGAACGGGCCGTTGCCGTCAATGCTCACCAGTTCGGTGACGCCGGAAGGTCCGCGAGCGAGCGTACGCTCGACATGGTACGCATCGTCGATGCTCATCGCATGCATCGCCTGCTTATCGTCCATGTCTCTCCTTGATGCCCTCTTACTTGCGTCTCACTGGTGAGTGTTGTTGGGCCGAATGTCGTCAATCGGCCGGTAGCAACGTCGCCTCTCCCATACGATACAACTCGTCGTCCGTGGCAATGCGGTCGAATCCATTGCGTATACACCAGATGATAATCGCGTCGCGTCGCTGTTTGCACCACAGTTCGGAAACGCCTGCAAGACGAAGTAGCCGTTGGGTTTCACGTAATGTGCACTTGAGACCAAAAGCCAGCATAATGCGTGATCTCGGCCGGGGCGGCTTTTGCCGGAGAAAATGTCATAAACCACTGTGGCGTTGAGGCCGGATGCCCGCACCACGTCGGCTCGTCTCAGGTCATGGGCTTCCATACGGTCGAACAGATAGTCGGTCAGCGTGCGTGCGCTGACGAGTCCCTCATCGAGATACTGCTCAATGCTGGCGCTGGCGAGCAGCCGATCCAACAGTTCCTCGGTCAAATGTTCTTCGGGGATGTCTGCCATTGCCCATGCTCCTTGTCGCTGTGTTGCGGGTGCTGTGCTGCGCCATCGTACGCGGTTGCTCGATTCCCAGCGTACAGGACGCCGACTTTTCGGAAACACGCCGAAAAATTCAGTTGTCAGCTGATGCATGGCCCGCGCGTGTCGTCGACAATGGTCGATGCCATCCGTGTAGGTGCGGTGGCGGAAAGGATGTTCATGCGCGGTATCAAGCATCGACAATAAAGCTAACATGAATACAAAATGCTAATTTGCGTACATAATAACAACGCCATACACTGGTTTCGATGTATCGCAGAGCAACGCGAGCAATAAGAAGGGACGCAATGATGAGCGAACGATACCGGCTTGCATGGCAGTCGGATTGACCGTAACGGTTGCCGGGATTGCCTCTTCTGTGCTGGTAATGCTGCTGCTTAAGGAAAGAAGGGCATCATGACAACGCCATTTGATCAACAACCTCAGCCGGTTCCACCGTCCGAAGGCACGAATGACGCACCGGAAGATCGCGCGAACAATGCGCCTACCGTGCCGAATGCTGTACCGGCTGGCCAGCCAAACGTAGCGTCTGATGGGGCCACCACTACTCCGATGACTCCGGCTACGGCACCGCAGCAGCCCGCCGGCGCGCCATTCGATCGTGTATATGCGGTCAGTCCGCAACAGCTGTTCCAAGTTATTCACGACCAGCTGACTACTGGCGCCACGTTTACCTTGGATAACGAAAACACCCAGACCGGAGCGTTTTCCTTCCACTCCTACGATGGAGTGAACTGCACGCTAACCGTAGTCCCGCAGGGTGCGGCTGGGACCGCCATTCGTCTGGAGGCGACTGGAAACGAAAGCGCCAAGCGCGTTGATGAGTTCCTCGCCTCTTTGGACAAGCGTATTGGTGTGGCTCCTGCACCTGCCACACACGGTGCCGGTGCTGCCGCTGGTTTTGCTGGTGCCGCTGCGCCTGCCGTGCTTGCTCCGAATGCGCAAGGGGTGAAGAAGACTTCCAAGCTGGCTGTGTTCGCCATTATATGGGGAGTGTTGTTCGTACTCGCCCAATTTGTGGATGTTTCTGGCCGATCCTGGGGCGGACTGCTGTTCGCCACGGTGCTTCCGGCACTGCTCTCAGGCTTCGCCGTATACGTGACTCGCCCGAGTGGCAAGGTGCAAGGCCGAGTGCTGGCCTGGGTGGCAGTCGGTATCACCGTTGTGGGTCTGGTAATCGGTGGCGTGTTTGTAATTCGTGACGGTGCGAAGGCCAAGGCTGATCGGGCGGAATTGGAAGCATCGCTCGCCACCAAGTGCGAAGCATATTCATGGCCGGAGTCGGATATCGCGGCGCTGCTGCCGCAGCCGAAATCCACAGAGGGTGAAATTAAAAGCGAGTCTTCGGACTATTTCTCCATCGAGGTGTGCGGTACCGACGCCAAGCAGTATGCCGACTACGTCAAGTCCGTGCAAGACAACGGTTTCACCGTGGACTATAACAAGTCCGCTGACAGTTTCAATGCCAAGAACGCCGATGGATACAGTGTGAGCGTTTCTCGTGACACTGACGACGAAACCATCATGTCCATCACTATCCAGGTTCCGGAGAAGAAGGAAGATACGTCTACGGACGGCGACGCCGCGAAGCAGGATGATAAGAGCACTGATACGGGCGCTGATTCCAGCGATGCCAACAAGCAGAGCGACCAGTCTTCGGATCAGAAGGCGCAGCAGAACACCAATGACAGTGCTGACTTCAAGTCCACGATGGACAGCTACGAGGCCTTTATCGATGAGTATGTTGCCTTCATGAACAAATATCAGAAATCCGACAACGTGGTCAGCATGGCTACCGACTATGCCAGCATGATGAAGCGTTACTCTGAGTTCTCCCAGAAGGTAGACGCCATTGACGAAAACTCCCTCAGCAGTGAGGATTTGGCCTACTACACCGAGGTCATGACTCGATGCACGCAGAAGCTCGCATCGGTGGGCCAGTGATCAGACTGGCGTATCGAGGTAACGGTTTTCCAAGAAAGGGACGATGACGGTATATGGGTATACGCGGCAGACAGTATACGCCAATGGATGAGCCGGCCTTCAACAAGGCCATCCCCGGAACGGAGGCTCTGGCCGGGACACTGAAAGACACTTTTGGCGCATTCCGTAGTGGGCTTGGGATTACCGAACCCGTGGTTTCGGTGAATTGCGAAGGTTGTGGCGCTCCGCTTTCCGGTCATCGCAAAGAAGTCGTTCGATGCGAATACTGCGATCGCGAAACGCAGCTATAGCCAACATGCCAGCATAACGGCCGTCTTGCGATTGCATAGTCGCAAGACCGGCCATATGCATTGAGATATCGAGGAAAAACAGATGGCAGTTATTAAGGCGTTCGCCGGCGCGCTCGGCGGTACATTCGCGGACCTGTGGCGTGATATCATCACCGCTGGTCCGTTCACGGAACACACCGTCGTTGTGCCGGGCATTCCCCGCGGAAGCAACAACGATCGCGGTTCGAATGAATACGGTTCCGAGGGAATAATCACCAATGGTTCGCGTATCTATGTGCCAGAGAATACTGCGGCGTTCATTTTCTCTGAAACAGGTATCGAAAACGTCATCACCGAGTCGGGCGGTTATGAATATCGCAACGGGGAACAGAGCGTGCTCGCCGGAGACGGCATCGGATCGTTCTTCAACCAGGTCGCCGATCGATTCACCTTCGGAGGTCAGCCTGGCCGCACCAAATATGTGGCCTTCGTCAACCTGCGTGAGATTCGTGGCATCAAATTCGGCACTTCTGCGCCGCTGGTGTATAACGACCGGTTCTATGGCGTCGATTTGGAAATTCGCGCACGCGGATCCATGTCGCTAAAGGTCGCTGATCCAGTTCGATTCGTTCGTAACTTTGTGCCTGCCACTACCGTGTCGTATTCATTCGATGATGAAGGGCCACGTAGGCAGATTCTGTCCGAATTCGTACAGTCGTTTATTGTGGCCATCAATTCGTTGTCCAATGAATATCGTATTTCGCAATTGCCCGGCAAGGCGAATGACATCGCAGCATGCGTGCGTGGCGATCGAGCCAATGCCGGTACATGGAATGATCGTTTTGGCTTTGAAGTGTCCAGCGTGGGCATCGAAAGCATCGAGTTCACCGAGCAATCACGTCAGCTCGTGCAGCAGTTCGCCTCGAATAAGATGAATGTTGCCGCATACGAGGGCGTTTCCCAACAAGCTGGCAATATGGCTGCCCAGCAGCGCATTGCGCAAGGTATTCAAGACAACGGCTTTGGCGATGGTGGCATGTTGCTTGGTATGAATATGGCGCAAGCATCAGTCCTATGACCGCCGCCCCGGTTCAAGCGCCGGCACCTGCGCCGGCACCGGAAGCCGCTGCTCCCGCCTCTCGCACGGCATCCATGTCTGTGGAAGAACAAGTCGAGGCGATGAAGAAATTGAAGGAATTGGTTGATATCGGCATTCTCTCCCAAGAAGAATTTGATGCAAAAAAGCACGAAATTCTCGGCCTATAAACGGTTCATTCATGCAACTCGAAACAGCTGATAATGAGGGAAACGCTGGTGCGACACGGACAAAATGGTGCTCAGGGCTTCGAACTGGGTTGTCCAATCCGTTTCGATATTTCGGCGACTCAGCGCTTGTTCGGGCCGCCGTCCGGGAACATCAAGTAAGTGATGATGCCGGCGGCGGTTCCACTGGCCAGTGCTCCGGTGATGACGGCAAGAGCCTGCATCGCCGTGCTGAGCGTAGGCTTGCCCGTTGCGGCAGTCTTTGAAGCCTTCAATGTGGCGGCACTGGGCTTGCGTTTCTCGGTGGCGGCGTTGTCGGCAACGTTGCCACGTCCGTATTGACTGGGGCATTGTCGGCAACGGCCTCGCCGTCCTGCTCTTGGGCGCGCCGTTCGCGAATGCGTTGCTCAATGGGATCGTCGACCAAAGTCTTGATGATGCGTGCCAGATCGCGGTCTTCACGACGCGCGATTTCGGCGCTGAACACCGTACGTAAAGCGAGATACTGCAGTTTGGTCATCGGGCTTTTGCCGGTCTCCAAGTTAGACACCGTCTGTCGCGCGACTCCCAGCTCGTCGGCCAGTTGCTGAGTCGTCCATCCGGCTACCTTGCGAATCGGACCCAGGTTCTCCTGAAACTTATCAATCCACCATTGTTCGATTTCAGACGCCGCCATTACGCACCTCCTTCCACGCTGTCACCAGTGTACGTTACCTGTACCGAAATCAATCCAAAAAACAGTGTTCATGTGAAATTCACTGCGTATTTGCGCTTTCGCCGGCTTACTGAGATTAGCCTTAAACAAGGAATAACAGAGTAGAAGCAGAAGGTATGCGCGTATTCGATTTCGACGGAACCATCTATGATGGCGAAAGCCTGTTCGACTTGTACCTGTATCCCGCCCGACACGACCCGAAAGTGTTCCGCTATATTGCCCCCGTGCTGCGGTACGCAGTCAAATACAAGCTTGGCCGGGCCACGCTTGAACAAATGGAATACGGCGTGGGTAAGATGACCGAAGGCTATCTCGCGGAACTGAGCCGATCCAAACGGGTGGCGAGCGTCGAACAGCTCGTGGACGACTTCTGGGATAGGAACTATTCACGTATCAAGCCCTGGTACCAGCCTGAATCGGACGATGTGATCCTCACCGCATCCTTCGGTCTGACGGTGGGGGAGGCCTGCCGCAGACTCGGCGTGAGGAATCTCGTGGCCAGCGAGGTGGATGTGGAGACGATGAAGGTCACGTACCTCAACTTCAGCACCAACAAGGCCAAACGGTTCCGCGAACTGTACGGCCCGGACGCCGTCATCGACGAGTTCTACACCGACTCCAAATTCGATCAGCCGATGATCGACATGGCCCGGCACGCGTTCATGGTCAAGGGGAACACCATCACGCAAGTCAAGTAGGAAACAACAGAAAACAACACAACGTAACCAATAACGAAAGGGGAACATATATGAGCATGCCGCTCGATCTATACGTAATCCGGCATGGCGAATCCGAAGCGAACGTCATCGTCCAGGCGGGCGAGCAGGGCGACAATTCCCTGTACACGCAGGACAACGTCACCGTACCCGACCGCTCCTGGAGACTCACCGCCACCGGGCGCAAGCAGGCCGACTGCATCGGTCGCTGGCTGGTCAGCCAGCAGCAGCTGTTCGACCGCTACATGGTCTCGCCATACGTGCGCACCCGCGAAACCGCAGCCACCATGCCCTGCCCAAGGCCAAATGGGAGGAGAACCGTGTGCTGCGTGAACGTTCTTGGGGTGAGATCAACACCATCACCAAGGACGAATTCAAAAACAACTACGCGCGCAACTGGAACTTCAAGAACACCGATCCGCTGTACTGGCGTCCGCCGGCAGGCGAGTCGATTGCCGATGTGGCCGAGGACCGTGTGCACAACATCCTGACCTCGCTGAGCCGCAAATCCGATTCGGAATCCGTGGTCATGGTCACCCACGGCGACTTCATGCTCGCCTGATGCTCACCATCGAGGATCTGGCCGACGAGGAATTCCTGCATCGCGCCGACTCGGACGACTGGAAGATCACCAACTGCACCTGCCTGCACTATACACGCCGCGACCCGGAAACCGGCCGCACCTCCAAGCGTGTGCGCTGGGAGCAGACCGCCCGGCCCGTGCTCGACGAGACGACCGGCCGCTGGGAGGTCAAAGGTGGAGCCGTGGCGCGAATTCAAGCGCCCGTATCTCTCCAATGGCGATTTGGTGGATGTGGTGCAGGCCGTCGATCCACACCTGCTGGAGTATTACGGCAAATAGCCTTTCCCGGAAGAGAGACTTCACAAAATCTTCGTGAGCTAGAATGGTGCGTGGTGCGGCTGGTTGTGAATGCCGTGCCCCAAGCGAGAGCGAGGAGAGTAGTAATGTCCAATATCTTCCAATGGCAATTGCATGGCGACGGCAAGACGCTGGCGCCCGGCGAGGTAGTCGAGCCCGATGAACGTCTGACTTGGGTGCGCACCGCCGGTATCGGCGCACAGCACGTCATCGCCATGTTCGGTGCCACCTTCCTGGTGCCGATTCTGACGGGCTTCGACCCGTCCACCACCCTGTTCTTCACGGCTATGTCCACCGCACTGTTTCTGCTGATCAACAGGAACGTGCTGCCGAGCTATTTGGCTCGTCCTTCGGCTTCATTGCACCGATCACCGCGGTCACCACCGCCAACAAGGGCATTGCGGTCGCCAGCTTCGGCATCATGGTCACCGGTATTCTGCTGGCCCTGGTTGGCGTGCTCGTGCATTACGCCGGCTCCAAATGGATCGACATCATCATGCCGCCCGTGGTCAACGGCGCGATCGTGGCCATCATCGGCTTCAATCTGGCACCTTCCGTGTGGACCAACTTCCAAGCCGCGCCCGACACCGCACTGGTTACCCTGTTGGCCGTGCTGCTCGTGGCCGTGCTGTTCAAGGGCTTGCTGGGCCGCCTCAATATTTTGGTCGGCGTGATCATCGGCTATGTATATGCCTGCATCCGTGGCCAGGTCGACTTCTCCGCCATCGGCGACGCCGCATGGATCGGCTTCCCGAAGTTCCACCTGCCGCAGGCCGATTTCTCCATCCTTCCCATGTTCATCCCCGTTGTGCTCGTGCTTGTGGCTGAGAACGTCGGCCATGTCAAGTCCGTGGCCCAAATGACCGGCCGTGACTACGACAACCAGATCGGCACCGCCCTCATGGCCGATGGCCTGGGCACCACGCTCGCCGGCTTCGGCGGCGGCTCCGGCACCACCACCTACGGCGAGAACATCGGCGTGATGGCCGCCACCAAGGTGTACTCCACCGCCGCCTACTGGTGCGCCGCCGCCTTCGCCCTGATCCTGAGCCTGTGCCCGAAGTTCGGTGCCGTGATCAACACGATCCCCGCCGGCGTGCTCGGTGGCGTGACCACGCTGCTGTATGGCATGATCGGCATGATCGGTATCCGCATCTGGGTGGAGAACAAGGTCAACTTCGACAAGCCGCTGAACATCATGGTGGCAGCCATCACCATGATCATTGCCATCGGCCAATTCGCGTTCACTGTTGGTGGCATTTCCTTCAACGGCATTGCCATTGGCACGATCGTGATTCTTGTGGCCTACCACGGCCTGAAGGCCATTGGCAAGGCAACCGGCACTATTGCCAAAGACGATCCGGATATTTTGTAGTGTGTTTTAGGGCTACTGGGCTGTATTTTGGCTCAGCCCTTTTGCACAATGGCCCCTACCTTCACGGGTAGGGGCCATTTGCGTGTTCCATGGAGCGGTGCTCGCCTTACGTGGTGGTAAAACCCATGGGGCGGCAAATATCCCATGGGGTGGTAAAACCCTCATGGGGCGGTAGGTGAAAATGGCTTTATTCTGCGGTTTCACAATTTCTTCAAACCGCCCCATGGGCAAGTTGCCGCCCCATGGGCGAGTTGCCGCCCCATGGGGTCATAAGTAAAGAGTGGGATGACAGTGTGGCGAGCACCAAGCAAAGTAGGGGGCTTACGCTAAGCTCGGAAAGCTTGCGTAATTTGCGTAACCTTTGACATGAAAGGCCACTGTGCCCCGTAATAATTTCGATGATCGTGACGATTCCGCTGATTTCCAGATGAACGACAGCGCGGAATCCCGCCCCCTTACCTTTGGCGAACTTGGCGTACCCGGACCGCTGGTGCGCGTGCTTGCGGCAGATGACAAGAAGACCGCATTCCCCATTCAGGCCGACACCCTGCCCGATTCACTGGCCGGCCGCGACATTCTCGGCCGAGGTCGCACCGGCTCCGGCAAAACCCTCGCATTCTCCATTCCGCTGGTCACCCGCCTCGGTTCCTACGATTCGTTCGGCGAAATCGCGATGGAGGAGTTCCGCAAGGAAATCAAGCGCCGCAAGAAGGCCAGCCTGGAAGAGCGCCGCGCCGACGACTTCCTACCGCACCCGCGCGGCCTGGTGCTGGCCCCCACCCGCGAGCTCGCGAACCAGATCAACGACGTGCTGATGCCGCTGGCCCACACGTTCGGCATGAACACCACCACGGTGTACGGCGGCGTCAAGTACATCCACCAGATCCGCGATCTGAAGGCCGGCGCCGATATCGTGGTCGCCTGCCCGGGCCGCCTTGAGGACCTGCTGCGCCAGCAGGCGCTCACGCTCTCGTCCGTCGAAGTCGTGGTCATCGATGAGGCCGACGAAATGGCCGATATGGGCTTCCTGCCACCGGTCAAGCGACTGCTTGAGCAGATTTCGCCCGACGCCCAGCACATGCTGTTCTCCGCCACGCTCGATCACGGCGTGGATGAAGTGGTGAACACCTTCCTGCACGATCCCAAGGTGCACGAGGTCGATTCGGCCACCGCCGAACCCGACCTGATGACCCACCACGTGTTCGAAACCACGCGCGGCGACAAGCACGAACTCGTGCGCATGCTCGCCTCGGGCGAAGGCCGCCGCATCCTGTTCACCCGCACCAAGTTCCAGGCCAAGAAGCTCGCCAAGAACCTGACGCAGAACGGCATTCCGGCCGCCGAGCTGCACGGCAACCTGAACCAGAACCAGCGCGATCGCAACCTCGCTGCGTTCGATTCCGGCGATGTGCGTGTCATGGTGGCCACCGACGTGGCCGCCCGTGGCATAGACGTCGGCGGCGTGGAGCTCGTGGTGCAGGTCGAGCCGCCGGCCGACCCGAAGTCCTTTGTGCACCGCTCCGGTCGTACCGCCCGCGCCGGCAAGCGGGCGACGTGGTCACCCTCGTGCTGCCCGAGCAGCGCCGCGAGACGCGCCGCTTGCTGAACCAGGCCGGCATCAAGACCAAGATGATCGAAGTGACCCACGATTCGCCCGAAGTGCTTGAGCTTGTGGGCGACCGCGCCGAGCGCGTAGATGGTTGGAGCCTCGACAAGTCGCAGCCCGTGGGCAACCCGCGCAAGGGCAAGAACAGGGGCGCCAAGAACGCGGCGGGCGACGAGTCCGGCCGCGGCGGCAAGCGCAAGCACAATCGCAATCGCAACCATGACGAGCAGAACGTTGCCGAGACCGAGTTCCAGCACGAGAACGCAGGCGGCGAGTTTGTTGCCGAAGGCGAGCCGCAGCGCAAGCACGGCGACAAGGCCAGCAAGAAGGCCGTGAAGAAGAACCGCAACCGTGCGGAACGCCGCGCAGGCATGAGCAACCCCGAGGCCGAGCGCCGCGACTATCTGTTCGAGCATGGCGATGACCGCCGCGAGGAGCGCCGCAAGGGCGACCGTCGCGACGGATACGGCAAGAACCGGTACGACGAGCGTCAGGACAATGGCCGCGGCCAGTACGGCAAGAACCGTCGCAATGATCGGTACGGCAAGGGCGACAAGTTCGATAAGCGAGACAGGGCCGGATACGGTCGCAACGATGATTTCGGCAGCCGCAGGCACAATGCGGGCCGTGATTTCGAACGGTCCGATTCCCGCGATTTCGAGCGTCCGCGCAAGCCTCGCCGCAATGAACGCAGCCACGAGGATTACGGCTTCTCCTATGACGAGCGCTCCCATGACGGCCGCAGGCAGTCCATGCGCAACACCCGTCAGGGCGAAGGCGGCAAGCGCATCCATCGCAAGAACGAGAACCGCATCGTACGCGACGAGCGTTCAGAAGGTGCCAAGCGTCACGAACGCCGCATGATCGCCAAATACGGCAACACGGAAGGCCCGAACCGCCGTCATTCCAAGAAGAATCGCCACAATGCGCCATTCCGTATGAATCTGGACGCCGTTAGTCCGACAGCGCGTATGAATCAGGCCCGACGACCTTTGATGGTCGTCGGGCCTGATTGTGTTATAGGCCGGTGTTTGCGATGCGGATGCCTGTTCGCCTGCCTAGCGGCCATGACGATTGCACTTATCGCCGCAGTCGTTGTGATCGTGGCCATGCCGAAACGGCGGTAATGGCCTGTACGCACCCTAGAATAACGGATATGACGCAATCGCAGCCCCGATCCAAACGCACGCCCACCCTTGAAATCCACGGGAGAATCCTTGACGCGGCAAGGCGGATCGTGGAACGGGACGGTGTGGACGGTCTGACCATCCGTGCGCTGTCCGCACAGGCCGATGTGTCGCCCACCAGCATCTACCAGCACATCGGCGGCAAGCAGGCGGTGTGCGATGCGCTCATCGACACATACTTCACCGATCTGCGCGAACAGCTCATCGCCATTGACGAATCCGACCCCGTGCTGCGCCTGCGCAGGGCGGGCATAATCTACCGTGAACACGCGCTGGACGCCCCCGGCATTTACGCGCTGGTCTGGATGGGGCAGGCGTCGGACTCGGCCCAGCACTGCCTGGACGCCATCACGCAGATCATTCGATACGGCCAGGCAGCATCTGTATTCCGCGGCGATGACCCCCATCTAATCGCATCCTCCATCTGGGTGTCCATACACGGGTTCATCCAATTCGAACTGCGTTCCGCACAACCCCGCACACGCGGCCGCGAGCGGGTCGACCGGTCGTACGGTTACCTGCTCGACCTGCTGATCCGAGGCATTCAGAGGTGAATGAGTTAGCTCCCTCTGATGAGGGAGCTCAGTATTGATACGCTGTACTGCCATCGGCGTTGCGGATGGTGAAAGTGGGGGATTGCTCGATGTTGAGGTCCACGGTCAGGGAATGCTGGGCGTCGGCGCTCGTCGAACGATAGACGAAGTGCTTGTTTTCCAGCTTCACGGCCTCGGTACGCGCATCCAGCAGCCATGGGTTGCGACGGCGCAGCGCGATCAGCGCCTGATGCAGCCGGTATGTCGGCTCTCCCAGCGTGGACAGTTCGGCAGGGGAGTCGGGGAACTTCGGACGTACGTCGTCATCGCCGCCGAAACGCTCCTGCTTGACGCCCACATAGCCCTGTTCGTCGCCGTAATAGATGCTTGGTACGCCGCCGACCGTCATGAGCACCGCCAATGCCAACGCCGCCTTGGCCGGGCCAATCTGCGATGCGATACGCGTCACGTCATGGTTGCCGATGAACGTCTGCGGCACGAAGGAATCCAGGAACGCGTTGTGCCGCTTCAAGTTCCAATCCAGCTCGAAGAAGTTCTCCGTCTCCAGCGCATGCTGGATCGACTTCCATAGCTCGTATTGCGTGATCGAATCCATTGTGGATTCCTCGATGATGCGCGGGTAATCGCCATGGATCACCTCGCCGAAAATCCACGAATACGGGTGTGCGGCTTTGACCTGCGGCAACACGCGCGCCCAGAACGGGCTCGGCACGGCATACGCGGCGTCGAGGCGCCAGCCGGCGGCTCCGCGATCCAGCCAATGGCTCATCACATGGACCACATAGTCAACGGTCTCGTCAGCCGAATGGTCCAGCGCCACCAGATCCCCGTGCCCCTCGAACACATCCAAAGCGGGTTCGCCATTATCACCGACATGCGCGCGGACCAGACCATGCCACGGGTTGTCGGCCGGATTCAAGCGTCCGGCGGTCTCGTCAAGCGCCGCCTGAACGGCCGGATGATTGCGGCTCACGTGATTGAACACGCCATCCAGCATCACCTGCAATCCCATGTCCCGGCAGGCCGCGACAAGCTGATCGAACGCGGCATCCCCGCCCAATCGCACATCGATATGCATATGGTCGAGCGTGTCGTATCCATGCGTCGCCGACTCGAACACCGGACCCAGCAGCAGGCCGGACGCGCTAGATCGCGCACGTACTCCAGCCAGGGAATTATCGCGTCAAGGCCGCGGCCATGGAACTGGCGCGGGCCGGCGGGCCTGATATCGGCACCGCAGAAGCCCAGCGGATACACGTGCCAGAACACCCCGTACTTCACCCAATCGGGCATTGTGCGGCTCGAATCCGTGCTTACAACCACTGTGCACCTCCTGATTGATACCGTGTCCATTTTCGCACATCGCGGTGCGAATCCCGGGTAATCGGCATGAAACGCAGTCCGTGAACATGTGGCCAAGCTCACATATTGGGACATTTTCCTGAGGCGCTACATGCCGTGGCTACGCTTCCAACCAGTGCCATAAGCAGACGAGAGATACCCCAAAAGGGTCGCAATGAAGAGAACCTTTCCCGCAAAGGTTATTGAAGAGGAACAGAGGGTTATTATGACCACCGCCGCAGCCCAGGCCCCGGCACCTGGCAAGTTGGAATTCAAGGACGATTACACGCCGGACGAAGCCGAACGTGTGATTCGCAATTCGAAGGGACTGCCCGTAGGCGTGCGTCCCAAAATGGTATGGACATGGAAGAAGGCCCTGCTGTGGGCCGCCATCGCCATCGTATGTGCCTGCGGATGGGCGATTCTGGCCGTCTCGCGCGGTGAGCAGATCTCCGCCATCTGGTTCCTGGTCGTGGCGCTGAGCTCCTACGCCATCGCCTACCGCTTCTATGCCTATTACATCCAGATCAAGATCATGCGCACCGACGACGCGAACGCCACCCCGGCCGAGCGCGTGCATGACGGCGCGAACTTCGAACGCACCGACCGCCGCGTGCTCTTCGGCCAGCACTTTGCCGGCATCTCCGGCGCCGGACCGCTCGTCGGCCCGATCCTGGCCGCGCAGATGGGCTACCTGCCCTCCACTCTGTGGATCATCCTCGGCGTGATTTTCGCCGGCGCCGTGCAGGACATGCTGGTGCTGTGGATCTCCGCCAAGCGCCGCGGTCGCTCTCTGGGCCAGATGGCCACTGATGAAATGGGTAAGTTCGGCGGTATGATCCTATCCATCTTCCTCGTGGTGATGACCGCCATCGCCATGGCATTCCTGGCGCTCGTGGCCATCAAGGCCATGGCCGCCTCGCCGTGGGCCGTGTTCTCCATCGGTATGACCATCCCGATCGCCCTGATCATGGGCTGCTACCAGCGTTTCCTGCGCCCCGGCCGTGTCATTGAGACCACGCTGCTCGGTTTCGTGCTGCTCGTGCTCGACATCGTCGCCGGCGGATGGATCGCCTCTATCCCGGCCGTGGCCGCCGTGTTCACACTGGACGCCAAGCAGCTCGTCATCGCCCTGGTGATCTACTCGTTCGCCGCCGCCGCGCTGCCGCACTGGCTGCTCGTCACCCCGCGCGACTACCTGTCCACGCTGATGAAGATCGGCACGCTCGTGCTGCTCGTCATCGGCATCATCATCGCCAACCCGTCCGTCAAGGTGCCGGGTCTGACCGAACTGGCCTCCACCTCCACCGGCCCGACCTTCTCCGGCAACCTATTCCCGTTCCTGTTCATCACCATCGCCTGCGGCGCCCTCTCCGGCTTCCACGGCGCGGTGAGCTCCGGCCTGACCCCGAAGGCCGTGGAGAAGGAGAACCAGATTCGCATGATCGGCTACGGTTCGATGCTCGTCGAATCGTTCACCGCCGTCATCGCGCTGATCGCCGCGATCACCATCTCGCAGGGCGTGTACTTCTCCACCAACATGTCCGCCGCACAGATCACCGCCGCGTCCGGCGTGAGCATCTCCGCCACCTCCACGCCGGGCGAACAGGCCGATGCCGCCGTCAAGGCCGTGGAGTCGATGAAGGTCTCCGACATCGAAGGCAACCAGATGCAGGTCACCTGGGATTCCGTGGACGAGAACGGCGCGGCCAAGACCTACGAAGGCGCCGCGGCGCTTGAGCAGGCCGCCGCCGACATCGGCGAGACCTCCATCGTCTCCCGCACCGGTGGCGCCACCACGTTCGCCATGGGCATGGCCAACTTCCTCAAGTCCTACCTGGGCGGCCACGACTCGATGGCCTTCTGGTACCACTTCGCCATCATGTTCGAAGCCCTGTTCATCCTGACCACCGTGGACAACGGCACCCGCGTGGCCCGCTACCAGATCGGCGAAATGCTCGGCAACGTGCGCAAGCTCAAGAAGTTCGCCGACCCGACCTGGAAGCCCGGCAACATCATCACCACGCTGATCGCCACCGCGCTGTGGGGCGGACTGCTGTGGATGGGCGTGTCCGACGCGAACGGCGGCATCAACGCGATGGTGCCTATCTTCGGCATCTCCAACCAGCTGCTCGCCGCCGCCTGCTTCGTGCTGATCACCGTGTGTGTGGCCAAGATGGGCTACTGGAAGCACCTGTGGATACCGGTGGTACCGCTCGTGTGGGACATCGCCGTGACCTTCACCGCCGACTTCCAGAAGATCTTCGGGCCGCTGAGCTACTTCACCACCGCCTCCAAGTATCAGGCGCAGATCGACTCCGGCGAGCTGACCGGCGAGGCGCTGACCAACGCCAAGGCCGCGCTGTCCAACGCGTATCTGGACGGCGTGCTCTCCGTGTTCTTCCTGGTCATGATGGGCGTCTTCGTGGTAGTCGGCATCGTGGTCGTGGCGCGCACGTTCGCCGCTGGCAAGTACGGTGCCGAAACGACGTCCGAGGAGCCGTTCGTGGAATCCCAGTGGTTCGCGCCCTCCAGCCTGGTCGCCACCGCGCTTGAGAAGAAGGTGCAGCGCGAATACAGCGCCAAGCTGCATGAGCTTGTGCGGAACGGGCAGGTTGCAGCGTAGTGCGTCATTGGCTCCCCTTTTTTCAAGGGGAGCCAATAATCAGCGAAAGGAGACAAAATGCTCGGCAAACTCGTTGCCGTATGGCACGGCATCGTCTGGTATCTGCGTGAGATCAGCGGCGAGGCCCGCTACGACCATTATCTTGAGCATTTCGCGGCCGAGCATCCCGGCGAAACACCGATGAGCGAGGTCGAATTCATTCGCGCCCGCGAGGAATACGACCGTCTCCACCCCAATACCAGTTGTTGCTGCTGACAGGCCGCAATAGCATAACAACACCATAAAACCCGCGCGCCATGGGAACTACGTAGCCATTCTTCCGTTACAATCAGTGTGACGCTTCCGCCCCCGAAGAAGAAGGTGTTAATTCCCCTTGGACGTCTCACTGGCGCATTTCCTCCAACAAGTGCTTTCCAACCCGGCTCTGACCGTCACAACGTTGCTGACGCTGGGAGTCATCTTCGTCAACGGCTGGACCGACGCACCCAACGCCATCGCCACCTGCGTGACCACACGATGCATGCGCGTACGCTCCGCCGTCATCATGGCGGCCATCTTCAACTTCCTCGGCGTCTTCATCATGACGCAGCTCAACGCCTCCGTGGCCTCCACCATCAGCAACATGGTCGATTTCGGCGGCGACACGAACGCGGCGCTCATCGCCCTATGCGCGGCGCTGTTCTCCATCGTCGTATACAGCGTGGGCGCCTCGCTGCTCGGCATACCCACCTCCGAAAGCCACAGCCTGATCGCCGGCCTGTCCGGAGCGGCCATCGCCATCCAAGGCGGCATCGGCGGCATCAACATGGAGAATGGGTCAAGGTGCTCTACGGTCTGGTCGCAAGCCTCCTGTTCGGCTTCGCCGTCGGCTGGTTGGTATGCAAGGCCGTGACCCTGATTTGCGCTGGCATGGACCGCCGCCGCACCAACGGGTTCTTCACCTACGCGCAGATCGTGGGCGCGGCGGCCATGAGCTTCATGCACGGCGCGCAGGACGGCCAGAAGTTCATCGGCGTGCTGTTCCTCGGCATGGCGTTCTGCAATGGCCAACCCAGCGTGACCGGTGTGATGATTCCGATCTGGCTCATGATTCTGTGCAGCACCATCATGGGCGTGGGCACGTCCGTCGGCGGTGAACGCATCATCAAATCCGTGGGCCAGGACATGGTGAAACTCGAGAAATACCAAGGCTTCTCGGCCGATCTGTCAAGCGCGCTGTGCCTGCTCGTCATGACCGTGCTCGGCATCCCCGTCTCCACCACGCACACCAAGACCAGCGCCATCATGGGCGTGGGCGCGGTACGCCGCCTCTCCGCCATCAACTTCGGCGTGGTGCGCGACATGATGCTCACCTGGGTGTTCACCTTCCCTGGTTGCGGTCTCATCAGCTTCGTAATGGCCAAACTGTTCATGGTCGTGTTCTAGAAAGGAATCCACCCATCATGGCGAGACAAAAAGACACGTTCTACTTCGAAGGATTCCGCCGCAGCGCGGACTACGCATGCCAGGCCGCGAAGCTGCTGTCCGAGGTCATGCACGACTTCAATCCGGGCCAGCTGCGCGAACGCATGGACAGCATGCACGCGATTGAGAAGTCAGCGGACGAGGTGCGCCACGACATGATGGACGAACTGGTGACCGCGTTCATCACGCCGTTCGACCGCGAGGACATCGACGAGCTCGGCCACGTGCTCGACGACGTGACCGACAGCATCGAAGGCGTGCTCAACCGCATGTACTACGACAACGTGACCGACATGCGCGACGACGCGGTCCAGATGTCGGATATGGTGGTGCGCGCCACGGAAAGCATCTGCGAGCTGGTCAACGAACTGCCGCGATTCCGGCATTCCAAGACGTTGCGCGAACTGGTGTTCGCCATCAACACGATCGAAACGGACGCCGACCACCTGTTCATCGAGTCGATGCGCACGCTGCACACCACCTGCACCGATCCGCTGCAGGTGTTCGCCTGGCATGACGTCTACCGTCACCTCGAACAGTGCTCCGACGACTGCGAGCGCGTGGCCAACACCATCGACAGTATCGTCATGAAAAACAGCTGAGGTTGGTTTTTCACAACCTCCCTCTGATGAGCCGAGCCGTGAAGAAAACGCCGGAGGCGTTTTTTAGGCGAGGGTGAGTGACAACGAGCGAATAAGAGGTCAGCTGCAAGCTGTCCTGAATCGCGTTCGAGGTGGCATCGCGAAGCGATGTCGGAGGGAGAGGCCTACTTGACCAAAAGCCCCTCACCTATGGGCGTTGAGCCAGAGGATGGCGAGTTGGGTGCGATTGGTCAGGCCGAGCTTGTCCAGTATCGCGCTGATGCGATTGCGGACCGTGCCTTCGCTCAGGAACAGTCTGGCGGCGATGTCGCGGTTATCGAGGCCCTCGGCGACCAGCGCGGTGATCTCACGTTCGCGCTCGCCAAGCAGGCCCTCGATGGAATCGGCGGTATCTCTGGAATCGTCGGAATCGGCAGGATCCGGAGTTCGTTCGGTGAGCTTGCCGAGCACTTCCGCGCCGAGCACCACCTGACCGGCCATCACCGCCTGCAGCGCGGGCCCGACTGCCGCCACATCCTGTTTGATGAGATAGCCCTTGGCGCCAAGTCCCATCGCCTGCGCGATATACGACTGGTCCGCAAACGTGGTCAGGAACAGTATGCGCGCGGCCGGGTCCGTGGCCAGAATCTCGCGCGCGGCATCCAAACCGCTGGTGCCGGGCATCTGAATATCGATCAGCAGCACGTCCGGTCGGCTCGCCGGTGTCTCGAAATAACGGCGCACGGCGGCGTCTCCGTCATTTGCCATCCATAGCACCTCGGCCGTGCCGGTGGCCGTCAGAATCGTCTCCAACGACTGGCAGACGATCGGATCATCATCCACGATTGCGATTCTCATCAATCCCTCGATTCCATGGTCCAACGCTTCTTCGGCACGGATACGAACACACGCCAGCCGTCCTCATACGGCCCGCAGACCGCGGTGCCGCCAAGGGCGCGCACGCGCGATTCGATATCCGCCAAACCCATGCCGCGCATCAGCTCATCGGCCGAACCACGCATATCGGCAACGCCGTCGGCGGCGAGTCGCGAGCCGACGTGCGTGGCGCGCATCGCACGCGGGCGGCAGCGGCCGTCCGGGACCCATCGGACTCGGACACGGCCGGCCCCGGATCCTGAATGACCAACTGCCAGAACGCGGGGAAGTCACGCAACGTCACGCTCGCCTCGCGCGCCGCGCTGTGATGCACCACGTTCGACAATGCCTCGCGAATCACGGTCGCGAAACAGCGCGAGACCGGCGCAGGCGCCTTGGCGATATCGTTGGCCAGCGTCACGGCGAAACCGGGGGAGATGCCGTCGAACGACGTGACGGCATCATCGATCTGCGCGGCGAAATCAGTGCCATCATCCTCAAGATCATGCACCGAACGGCGCACCATCGTCATCGCATCATCCAACGTCGCACCCAACGTGGCGAACCCTTGCGCAGCGACCGTATCGTTCGTCGCCTTGGCCACCGTTTTGCCGGCCTGCGCCTGCATGATCGCGCGGGTCAGCAGATGGCCCACATTGTCGTGGATCTCCCGGGCGATACGCGTGCGCTCGCCGAGGGTCGCCATGCGAATCGACTGGGCGCGTTCCTCATCGATGTCGGCGATGCGCGAACGAGTGGCCCGCGAGGATTCGCGCGCCCTGTCCTGCGCGTGCAG
>ENA-OQCF01000006-OQCF01000006.1-human-gut-metagenome-genome-assembly--contig:-NODE-6-length-71155-cov-2.774751_pt1 | contig 71155 bp, 118 predicted proteins | sample MGYA00242756_ERZ504573 | MGnify/ENA primary metagenome ERZ504573 (study PRJEB26092, sample SAMD00036240) | human gut metagenome | host: Homo sapiens | study: EMG produced TPA metagenomics assembly of... | reverse complement strand
TGCGATACATACACTGTGATTTGGAGGTTGAGCTTGACATGGCGGACAGGCTATGCGGGCGAACAGAATGATGAAAGACCAAAAAGTAAACCGTGCAGGCACAGGAACGGTGATTACCGGAGAGGTGATGACGGACGAAGAGGTTAAGGCGAAAAAGGAGCAGGAAAAGAAGACCGGCTCCCCTTTTGCCGTTGGCTCTTACATCACCAAGAGCAATGACCTGATCCAGAAGACCAAGTATTCCCTGCCGCGCAACGAGCAGAAAATTTTGTTCATGCTGCTTTCCAAAATTGACCAGAAAAATGACACGGATGCTTCGAAGTATTACACGATTACGTTCAGCGACTTTTCAAAGCTGACGGGTGTGAATGCGGAAAAGCCGGCCTATGTGGCATATTTGCAGCACACGATTGAAAATTTGGAGAACCGGACATTTTGGGTGCCGATTGCCCCGACTAAGTACAAGAGCATGAGCTGGGTACGCAAAGGTTCGATTATTGATACTGAGGGCAAAACCATCAGTATGCGGTTCAATGAGGACATCTGGAAAGACATCGCCCAACTGACAAGCAACTACACATCCTATAGCATTGAATACCTGTTGATGATGCAGAGCACTTATTCCATGCGGGTATATGAAATTATCTTATCTTATGATAACGGCAACCGGGACTACGAATACGCCAATGGACTGGTGTTTGAGCCGGTGACGGACGAGGTGCTGGGGATGTTCCCCGCCAAGCGGAACCAGCTGCGTGGATACAAGTACAAAAAGTTTGGCATTGATGATTTCAAAAACCTGCTGTCTGTACCGACCAAAGAAGAGCGCGGTATGAACCGCAAAAAGTCCGATGTGGATAACAAGTATGACCGCGAAAAACCGTTGACAGAAAAGTACCCGAATTTTTCAGACTTTGAACGCAATGTTTTGAAGCTGGTGAAAAATGAAATCAACGAGATGACAGACTTGTGGTTTGATTATGAGCCGGTACGAACCAAAGGCGTGCGGAAATATACCCATCTGTACATCTTTATCAAGTACAAATCACGCAAAGAGATGGAGAAGGTACGGGCGTTTTTGAGCGCGAACCAGCGCAGCGATCAGGAGGTGGCACGCAAACAAAAGGCGAAGAAACAAGCTGTTTTGGCGGCTGAAACCGGAGAGGTCTCTCCCCTGCCCCCGGCTGTGAGTGGGAATGACGTTCCGCAAGGGCGCGGGGCGGAGATAGAAGACCCGGGCTGGCTATGCGGCACTATAAGAAGGAGCTGACCGTAGAAGAGCGGAATGTTTTGGCGAATGTGTTTACTTATGCGGCAAGATATTGACCAACCAGAACAAACAGGACCAGGCTGAAGAAACACTGGAAGCGCTGAACGGAAATCATCCAGAATAACCACGGGCTGAAAAGCTGGGCGTTGGGTGAACTGGAGAAGTTTAGCGTGATGCTGAGACAGGATGTGGAAAAGAAATCTGCCCAGTATTACCGCACGGTGGTGTACAGCGACATTGTGGAAAATTCCGCCACGATCATTGAAAGCGGAAAACGGCGGATGGGACAGGACGGCAAAGAGCCAATGTTCCGGCTGGATGAAACAACATTTGAAGAATAACCAGGGGGAGCTGCTGACGAGGTGGCCCCCCTATTTTTAACTGTGTTACAGCAACAGGAACTTTTGAGTTTGACAAGTGCCTTACCCCGTTGACATTACTACGAAGTGTGATATAATCAAATTAAACAGCAACAGGAACTTTTGAGTTTGACAAGTGAGGGTTAGCTATGGCAGCAAAAATTATTACGATTGCGATTGAAAAAGGCGGCTCTGGTAAGACGGTTACGGCTTCTAACCTTGCTTACCTAATGGGAGATGAAGGGAAAAAAGGTTTTGTGCGTAGACACCGACCCGCAGGCAACCTGACATTTGCATTGAGCGGCGGCAATACGATTACAAGCAATGCTTATTCCCGCAAAGCGCTGTACGATATGTTTGACGGGTTCAAGTACACCTCCACGAAGGACTATATTGTGGAAACAGAGTATGAGAATGTTGATATGATCCCGGCAAGCAGCCAGACACCGCGCATCAACAAGAGGCTGCCGGACCTGTTGGCTGATGCACAGCAGTATGATGAGGGAGACCCAAGACAGTTGGAATCTACGGCCGACTTTTTGCTATACTTTTTGAACCAGGTGCGGGAGAACTATGATTACATCATTGTGGATACCCAACCGACCCGTGACAGTATGATCCTTTCAAACGCATTGGTGGCAGCGGATTATGTATTGATCCCGATGATGTGCGATTCGTTTTCTGAGGATTCGGCATTTAGAACTTATTCCATCTGCAATGAGCTGCGCAAGAACCCAAAGACGAACCTGAAAGGAATCGGCGTGATTTTGACCATGGTGGACAAGGGTGCGGCCACGAGAGAAACGCGGGAAGAATGCCAGAGAGTGCTTGGCTCTACCCTGTTCAAGACTGAGATACCCAGCGCTTTGGCCGTGAAGACATCGGTGAGAAGATGTGTGCCGGTATGTTATTCTGCCAAAACGCAACCGATTGGCAAGAGCTATGTGGCGGCTTATAAAGAGCTGAAACAGCGGCTTGAAAAACTGGACAAGGAGGAAAAGTGAGATGGGTTTGAAATCAAAGCCGAAGAAAGGCAATGAAAAGAAACTGAACATTCCTACCAGCAGTGCAGCAAAAGAAGTGAACGATAACGATGCCGGCCGTGCCTTGGTTGGAAAGATTGTTGGCAATAAGACCATTGAGTTTGAAAATAAGGATATCAGCCTGGCAGACATCCGGCTGAACCCGGACAACGAGATTTTCCGCCAGAATGACAATGGAGAAGATATTGAAATATTAGCCGAAGACATTAAGCGCAATGGCCTGCTGCACAACCTGGTTGTGTTCCCAGAGCAGGAAGATGGCAAGACGGTGTATGTTTTGCTTTCTGGCGAGCGGAGATACCGAGCATTGATGCTGTTGCAGGAACAGGACGCGACATGGAATGCGGCCAAGAACTGTAATGTAGTTACGACTCCCCTATCCCCCAATGAAAAAAAAGTTATTCTGTACAGCGCTAACCTGCAGGTGCGTGGTGGTTTTGGAGATGAAATGATCCGGCGCAAGGCAGCAGCTGAATTTATTGAGTGTTTACAAGAAGAACCATACAGCATGAACCAGGTTGATGCCAGGAAAGCCTTGAAAGAAATCAGTGCCGCAAGTGGAAAAATGATTGATAGAGATTTGCGCCTGGAAAACAATCTGAATAAAGGACTGCTGAAACTGCTGGATGACAAAAAGCTGAAACGCTCAGAATGCGACAGATTGATCAAATTTGAAGAGAAACAGCAACAGGAACTTTTGAGTTTGTACAATAGATTGTTTGCGATTAACTGTGTGAACGAAGAAGACCGAGACAGAATCCGCAATGATACCCAGCAGGGATTGGACGATGCCTGGAACGGAGACTCGACAGAAGAACGCGAGGAGAGGCTGGAGCGGGTATTACAAAGTTTTGAAACAAGCGTGACCGCACTTGAAACAAAGATGGCGGCCGAAAAACCTGCTGAAACCGAAAAACAGGCTGCACTTGAACGCGAGATTGAAACTGCTGAGAAGAAAGCCGAAACCAAAACATTTGTTCAGAAAACTTTACAGCCGCTGGCCGGTAAGATTGGTAAGAAGATTGCAACGCCGGCATATAAGAGAGGACTGAAAAAGATGAGCCAGGAGCAGCGGGCAGAGGACATTAAGACGCTGACAGAGCTGATTGAAAAAGCTGCGAAGCTGAAAGAGCTGCTGGAGACGGTTAAGTAATGGCAAAGGAAGTAAAAATCAACCTGCGGCTGAGTATGCGTGTACGCGAGGTGCTGAACGACGAGGCCGAGGTTGAAGATACCCGCATTGGAACTGTGACAAACCGGCTGTTGCAGGAAGAGCTGGGCAGGATGATGGCGGTGGGGGCCGACCGCTGCGTGATGAAAGATACCAAAGAATACCGGGCTTTGATGCCGCACCTGGAAGGAAGCTATGTGCTGCCGACAGAACCGGAAATCAACCGGTACATTGCGACGCGGCTGGATGACAAGAACTACCCGCAGGTTTCTTTGTACTTTACAAAAGAGCAGGCAGAGTTCATGGCCGGACTGGTGAAAAAGCAGAGGATACGAGGAACCCTTTACTATGACGGCAGTGTGAAATCTTACCGGTATGTGATTGTGGGGATGCTGTTGAAGAACCCGTTGTTAGCTGATTTTGGTCTGAACTAAAAAGATAGCCCCCGTCCGCTGGGTGACAGTGGATAGGGGCTTTGTTGTTTTATTCGCTGACTTTTACTGCAAAGTTTTTAAGCTTTTGATAACAGTCAATGTAGAGTTCCTGCTTATCGCCGTTATAGGTAACTTCGTAATACAGGCCGTCTTTGACAGGGGTGGTGAAAAGACCTTTATTGTTTTGAAGAGTTTTGCACGACCAGACGGTGTAGATATCATCCGGTGACAGATAGACACCAGTTACATCAGCGTTATCATTAAAGTAACGGGAGATGGCGGTGCAGGCGGCCAGTTCAAATTCTTTAGGATTCATGGGCGGTACCTCCGGTAGAATTACAGGTCATATCAGGCGGCGCTTTCCAGGCTATATCAAGCGGCGCTTTCCAGGGGGTTGGAGTAGGAACAAACGGCATATTATCAATCGGCTTAGTGTTTGGCGTTACCGGCAGAACTGTTTCGCCCTGTTCGGTTGTGATGGTGCGTTTGATGAGATGGCCGGCATCATCAAATTCTTCTGTAAAGGTAAAGATTGTTTTACTCAACTTTCCAGCCTCCTTCCTTATCCCAGGCAATGAGCTGGTTAAGAGTTTTGGGGGTATAATCATGCAGCATACAGCCAACGTTGATGATGTTGCCCTTGTTGCTGGCGATACCGACCGCGTTATCGCGCAGTTCTGCTTTCCACTTGGCGAGATAGGTATTCTCACGGGTGTTATGGACGTGGCCGCAGAGCATATAGCAATCCGGCGAATAGGAGTGGTTGTAGAACATGACAGGGTAGTGGCAAAGAATAAGTTTGTATTTGCCGGCTGTGAGTTCGTCATAGCCCTTGATGGAAGAAAAGTAGTGCATCATTTCCGGCGAGATTTTATCGTGGTTGCCCTTGATGAGATGGATATGGCCATTGAGCTGCTCAAGGATCATAGGAGCTTCGGACGGGTCCCAGAACATATCGCCAAGGACATAAACGTTATCGCCCGGAGAGACAACGCTGTTCCAGCGCTTGATAAGCTCCGCGTGCATAGAGGGCAGGTCTTGAAACGGACGGTCATCGAAGCGGATAATGTTACGGTGAGAAAAATGAAGGTCAGCAGTAAAGAAATTCATAGCGAAATCACCTCTGATATGATAAGATAAAAGAAAAAGGCAAGGAGTGGTTATGGATGGCAGGACCGACAAGCGTAAGATTTTGCAATGAGATGCTGGAGCTGTGCGGCTACCAGGAGGATGCCCTGAACGAATGGAAACAGCGGATACAGGAAGGGGACAGCTGCACAAGAGAACAATATATCCAGATTGAAAAGGAACAGCAGACGCTGCGGGAGATCCAGGCAAAAATCACGGACTATTTTAAGGTGCGGGCCAAATTTGACGAGGAGTTTGAAACAGCGTTTGAAGTGCCGAAGCGGAGTTTGTTTGGGCATACACAGCCGCGAGTGGTGGTAAGACGGAGAAAATAATCAATCCGCCAGGTCGGCTGAAGAGGTTGATTCCTTATCTTTGAAGAAAGAGTCATAATCGAACCAGCGGTTATTGATGATATTGCCGATGATTTTAACGGTGCTGCCCCAGCCCTTGGTAGCGACACGAATGTATTTACCTTTCATGTCTTCCAGACGGGAAACACCGACGACATCCATGATGCGCATGATAACCTCCATACCGATGGCAGAACCCTCATAAGAATCTTTTTCATAGCTGTCGGGGTAGACTTTGCCAAGCAGTAACCGCCGTAAACAACACCCCAGCCGGCAGCTTTGAGAGTAAGATCAAGAGAGAGGCAGCAGTGATCTGTGGATGAAAGAGATACGTTTGTAATCTGAGCGTTCTCAATGGTGTAGCCTTCATCAGTGAGCGTTTGTGCGGTGTATTTTTTCATGGCGTGTACTCCTTAATGTTTACTGCTGCTGATACGAGGCCAGAAGAAGATGCCGCCGATCAGGCAGACCCAGGCATATGTAGAGGGCAGCATTTGCGGGGTGAAGGATGCGGTATTGAATAACTGGTTCAATGTGGAGCAGATGGCGGTGCCAAACAGGGGAACCAAAATGAACTTGGCGAGAGCAGGTGGAACCAAAAGGCCAGAAAATAAACCAGAACGGTAATGAGAATGCCGGTAAGAATTGAAAGAAGTTTATCAGTATTAGCTGTCATTGATTACATCTCCTGTGCAAGTGCGGCGATACGGGAACGGTAGATTTTTTGGAGCTTGACCTCACCATAGAAATCCTGACCGCGGAAAACCTGGGAGAGGCGGCGCATACCGTTATTATCGCCGGAGTAGATATCGAGATCGACCTGGGCGTCATAATCGCCATCAATGATACAGATGGAATCTTCGCCGATACGCTGAAGAGCAAGCCGCATCATTTCAATATCAAGGTTCTGGGCCTCGGTAATATAGACGGCGCAGTTCATGCCGGTGGTATCAAAGCCGCGCAGGTCCGAGAAGGGGAGAAGCTGGATTTTGTTGGCGTCAATATAGCGCTGGAGTTCCATGGTATCGCCGAGTTTAGCACCAAGCATGTTGCCAATCTGACTGTCAAGCAGCTTTTCATCGCGGGTGCCGGGGTAAAAACCAAGACGGGCAGCGCCGGATGTGGCGCAGGGGTTGGTGAACACGATGATTTTATCAATCTTATGGGTTTCCAGCAGCTTGAGCATGTGAGCCAGAGCCAGATAGCTTTTGCCAGTACCGGCAGGACCGCACAGCATGGTGATCTGGTTATGTAAAAGGCTGTCAAAGGCGAGCATCTGGTAGATATCTTTCTCCTTGGCCCTGACAGCGCCAAATGCCTGCGTTTTGAAGGGCTTATAATCCACTGCGACATGTTTACCGTCTGCCCACTTAAACGCCTGTACGGAGCTGTCTGCGGGGCTGTGAGCGATAAGATATTGATTGGGGATAAGGCCGAAGGTGTTTTGTTCCGGCTGTTCATAGAGGGCAGCGTATTGCTCATCGGTTGGAGTGACCTCCAGAAAGCCGGTATAGCTTTGGCGGGGGAGAAGATCCTTGGAGGAGCAGACGGGCAGGTGGGCGAGGGAAGAGGCCAGGTGTTTACAGCAGAGATCGTCTGTGCAGAAGATCATATCCTGGTTTTGGCTGTATGTTTTCCAGGCCGCATAAATGATGATGGAATCCGGGGTGTTGGGCAGTGTGCTGCGAAACGGGCAGGCATCATCGTTCAGATAATCGGTAGCATTGGAGACATGATAAAAGTCGGAATCGTGGGCGCTATCGAGATAGTGAGCCATTTGGCGGGCACGATAACGAACGGATTCATCTTTGGTGCGGCTGGTTTTGATGGATTCCAGCTCCAGCAGGGTTTGGACGGAGATAATAAATGGGCGATCGACAACATGTGCGCCCATATTGAGCAGGGCGCAGGTATCATAAAAAATAAGCAGAGAGAATTCCCCCTTTGAACGTCTATTGCAGTTTGAAAACCGCTGTGATATACTAAGCGCATAAAATATTTTGTAGGAGGTTAGCACTATGCCGAGAACCAAGGGAAGCAAGAATAAAGTAAAAGCTGCCGGTGTTGATTACGAAAACCTGATTGCCGCTGCTCAGAAAGAAAAGGAAGAGGCGGAAGCCGAAGTTGCCAAGACCAATGCCAGCATTGAGGAGCTGAAAACCGACCTGCAATCCATGAAAGAAACCTTGAAAATGCAGAAGGCGGATGTGAAGGCCGCGGAGAAAAAACTGACCAAGCTGGAAGAGAAAAAGGCCAAGGCGGACATTGCTGCTGAGGCGGAAGCAAAGAAAATTCAGGCGCAGGAAATGATCAACCAGCTGCTGGCAAACGGCATGAGTGCTGATGAGATTTTGGAAAAATTAAAGTAATGGGATGGACCGTGTGGGTGGTTGTGCCTGCACGGTTTTTTGTTTGTGAACTGAGGTGCCAGGTTTGAAAACTACGAAGATAAAGTGTTAAAGTTCTTACTGAATAAAAGAACAACACCAGTGGTACATAATGGCTACAACAAGTTCGTCCACCCACCAGTATCTTTCATAAAAGCTTTTATCTTCGTAGTTTTCATCCGGACCAAATACACTTTGAAACCATTCCTTTACGGAGCTGAACCAGTTAAAAATTTTATCTGACAGAGTTTGTTTCACATGGATCACCTCACAGCTCCCAGTAAGATTTGACATCTTTACCGATTTCAACTGATAACTTACGAGCAATCAGGCGGGCGTGGTTGTACTGGGCCTTAATACCGTAAAAATAAGAAGCATCCATAAAGGACAGGCTATTTTTGGCAACAGCATCAGCTGTTTGAATGTTCTTATGGTTTTTACGCAAAAGATCGTCCTGATAGAGCTGTAACAGGCGCAGCAGTTCTGATTTTTCTGATAATGTCATAAATAATAAACCCCATACCCACCCGCGCGTTAAGAGCGCAACCTTTAATGTTTTTGTTACTTATTTAGAGCGTTGATTTGATCCATCAGCTCACGAATTTCAGCGGTTTCCTGAACGGGTTCTGCGGATTCCAGAAAGAAAATGCTATGTTCGGTTGTGATGGCAAGCTTGGCATAACCTATATCAAGGATAATTTCAAGCTCTTTAACAAGGCTGGTATGTAAGAAGCCAGACTTGGAAGCGCCGAGGTTGTCTTTGGAGTATTCAAACCAGGCAGGATAGCCGGGGCCAAGGAAAGAAATACCCTTGAAGGTGCTGCCGATGCGGCGAAGGTAATCGTCCTCGGTGCGGGTTATGATACCATCGGGGTATGTAATGTCTGACATAACCCAGGTGGGAGAGATTTTTTCAAGGGCGTTTGGGACAAAAGTAAGATTCATTGAGTGTTGCCTCCGATAAGACCGTGCTCTTGCAGAAAGATGATAAAGTCGTCCATGGATAAGTTTTCTTTGAAGAAATCAAAGTTATAATCCTTGGTGGAACATTCCTTGTACTGTGCTCGGATGACGACAGGAGCTTTGAAGGTTTTGGCTGTGATTGTTAGATTATCTTCAGTACAATGAAACGTAACAAATCTATCATAAAGCAAGGAGTTGCCAGTGCTGCAAAATGAACAATCAGAAGAAGAAGCAAAATCATAAAGTTCTTCAAAAGTATGAAAACTTTTGAAATAGGGAGGCGGCGCACCTTCTTTGAAAGTATTTTTGTTGTAAATAGAACGGTTGCTACTACCTAAATCCAAGAAGTAATTCATATGATAAAACTTGTGCATCACTGTTCTCCTGTACTTCCGAAAGATCCGCTACCACGGTCGGTATTGGGGAGTTCTGTGACCTGGGTGACGGTGCAGTGGACAACGGGCTGGATGACCAGCTGGGCGATACGATCCCCGATGGCGAACGCCTGAGGTTCATTACTGTAGTTATGTAAGGCCACGATGATTTCGCCGGTATAGTTTTCATCAATGACACCAACCATATTGGCGGGGGCGAGGCCGGTTTTGGTGGCAAGGCCGCTGCGGGGATAGACAGCACCGAATGTGCCGTGGGGCAGCTTGATGCGATGCCGGTATGTACTTTGGCGGTCATGCCAGGCTGGATAATACAGGTGGCAACGATAACGGTACCGGGTGCTTCCACACTGATGGCGTGCAGATCCAGGCCGGCGTCTGTGGGGTGAGCATAGGAGGGGAGGGGGATGTCGGGGGCAAGAGGTTTGACGGAAAGTTCATCCTTAAAAACGACATCGCCAAAAAAATTTCCAGGGATGGTATAGTTTACATACGGAGTTTCATAGTGCATAAAGTACCTCCTTTACTTATACAGACCAATCATCTGGCGGCGAAGATAGCTGAACCAGGCGCGGCACATGGCGCGGTAATTGGGCTTGACCAAGGGAACGGGTGCCGGAGTGGTCACGGGTTCGGGAGTTGCGGTCGGTGCCGGAGTAGCTGTGGGTTCAACAGTCGGTTCCGGGGTAGTTCCGGTGTGGCAGTAGGTTCAGCTGTGGGAGCAGGAACGGGACCGCACCACTGAGCGTAGAGGTCCATATTGCCGGTACAGACATATTCCTGATGAGGGGAATACCAAGTGCCGGAGCCATCGGACTCTGTGTTCCAGCCGTTGAAGGTGTTGGCACCGTAGGTAGGCTTGGAATCAATGATCTGATAGGTTTTGCCTTCCTCCTGCTCATACTTTTTGGTGGCGAAAGAATAAGTCGGGCGGGACCAGTTGCTCCACCAGTAGCCGCCATTGGCGTGATAGGTAACGATGTAAGTGGTGACGGCGGTTTCGGGCGTGGAAGACTCAGCATAGGCGGTGGCGCTGAGCCGGGGGCAGAAAACAATCAGAACAAGCGCCGTGAAGAACGCTGAGAAGAGCACGCCAAAGCGAAAAAGTTTGTTGCATTTATTGAGATTCATAGTTAATCCTCCTTGAGGTAGAGGCCGCAATGGCACTGGCCGGAAACCTGAGAACGAAACTCCTGACACATACATTTGTTGGCCGGGATATGCTCAATGCGACAGGGACAATAGCCGTTGTTGGACTTGATGGAGGCGCGGAATTCTTCGACCTCCTCTTTTGTCCAGCTGGGGTTTGTAATAATTTTCATTTGTACTCCTTTTGAAACAGGGTTGTTTTATCAATCGGTACATTTCCTCTGAGTTCATAAAAACGCTGGTTTGTTTTTGGATTGTCAAGGCCGCCAAATTCAGAGACATACGGGCCAACCTTGATAAAATTGAAGTATGCGCCGTAATTGTGCGGTCCACCGTCATACATCAGGTGAACAAAACTTGGGTAGTCAAGACCTGTGTAAAGGCATGTTTTCAAGTTGTACCGATGTGCAATTTCACATGCTTTTAGCAGTTCGGTTTTGTTCTGGTCACCGCCCATAAAACACACGCAGGTAATCATGGACCGGTATTTATTGACGACCGATGGAAGATTTTCCAGCAATGGGTTGCCGCTATACTCCCATAAGAATTTGGAGTGGCAGTCAGGGCAGTGATGCGGACAGCCTGTGATATCAAACACAAGGCTTATCTCACCGGGGACTTCTTGGAATGTTACATCATAGTGGCTATACAGAAGCGGTTTGCAATCAGTCTGCATAATAGCGCTTCGCTGCCTCCTTTTGACGGGCTTCGGAGAAGCTGGATACGCGCTTGAGATAACCAATGACACGGGTTGCATAGTCCAGGTTTTCACTGCCGCACTTAGGCATTTATGCAGGTGGTGTTTAGAAATGTGTCCGCAGTCATTGCAGATAGTATTCGGCACATTCACCGTCCAGTAGGGGCACCCAGTCTTGATGGCCACATTCATCAATTTGCGGTACTGCTCCTTATCCAGATGTTCCTCCAGATTCAGATGCAGGGCGCTGCCGCCGTCCAGGTACTGCGTCATTTTGGAGCCGTGAAGCATGAATTTATCAAGCGGCTTGGTAGGATCTTCGACAACATAGAAGTAACTGTTGTAGCAGTCACGCGGAACTACGAAGCCATCCTGCTTATCCCACTTTGCGTTCTTGACACCAAGGTTTTCAGCGGGGACATATTCTGTATTAAACATAATGCCGTCAGAGCGATCTGCCTTGTTCTCGTCATAGATGACCTTGAGCACTTTGTTCGTAAAATCAACATAGTTTTGGTCGTCCGGGGAGATGGTGTAGCCAAGGAATTCACAGCCCTCAACAAAGCCGTTAATGCCAATGGTCAGGAACTGCTTATCCAAAGAGATATATCCGGCATTGTAGATAGGGAGCAGCTTTGCATTGAACTCGTCCTTCAAAATTGCGTTCCATGCCTTGAGGTAAACATGGATGTCTTTGACTTGTTCACGAACGGCCTCGCAAATATCACGGCCATCGGCAACAGCAGTCTGAATTAGGCGATTCATGTTGATGGTGATAACACCCTTAGACCCAGTAGCCACGCCGCCAGCACCAAGAGTATAACTGAAGGTATTGTCGCTCATTTCATTGCGCAAACGACAGCAGGATGCCAGAGAGTCCACACTATTGGAACGATAGATAAAGAAGCTATGGCCTTTAGAAAGCATTTCGGCAGCATTGTCAGCCCATTCTTTATCGACATAATCAGTGCCATCATCCAGCAGGTTCAGAGTCTCGACAGGGAAGGTGAGAATCTTCTTCAGACGCTCCTGATTCAGCCATTCCATAAAGCGCTTTTGCAGCCAGGATACAGACTCCCACTGCATTTCTGTGCCATCGGGGAATACGAAATCAGAGAACATGCCCTCAAAATATGGCTTGTCGAAGTATGCGCAGTTCCAGAAGATGGACTGGAAATTACGGGCAGCGGCAGGCTGATTCAGAGAATAGACGACCTGTTCAAACTGGTCAGTAATAACCTTGTCGATGGTGCGATGACGGCTGGAAAGATCGACTACCTTATCAGCGTGCAGGTAATAATCGTCGCCATAGTCCTTGCGGATAAAGTAATCAAGATAAGAGATAAACTCAGGGGTGGCAACTGCACCGGCAAACTGAGACGCAATGGCAAAGCACAGGTTGATGAATTCACCACAGAAGGAATCAAGGTTGTGAGGAGCAGATGAGCCGCCGCCGATGCTTTCCAGACCATTGAACAGGAACGGGTACATGGTAATGGAGACGCAGTACGGCAGGCACGGATTTGTTTCGTCATGGCGGTAAATAAAATGGTGGTCAAGCTGGTAAATGTATTTGTCAGCATACTCCTGACCGTACAGCTCTTTGATTTTTTGCCACATACGCAGGCGGTTGATACCGATACCATCCTTTTTATAAAGCTCGCCAGTCAAAGTGGTGACATTCTTGCATTCCACATTCGCGTTCGCATCAACCTTACTGCCAGTGGCTGCGTTGCTGGATGCGGCATATTCCTTGATAAAGTCAAGATACGGCTGATATTTTTCATATTGTTCGATAGCCATTACATACCTCCTACGATTTTGATTGCTTCTTTGAATCCATACTGCTGTTCGCCCACCTGCAGAACAGGCATCATATCCATGCCCATTTCAAGCATTTTCTGTACATCGGTAAATTCTGTGTAGGGGATACCTTTCTCCTGCAGTTTATTTGCCAGAATCAGACAGCGCGGACAATGCGTGGTGTAGAGAATTACATTTTCCATAGACCCTCCTTGTAAATAAACATTTTTTGGCGACACGCGCCTTACTACCTACATATTTCAAAAGTGTTCCTCCGCCTTTTCCTTATTCAGCACCTTGCAGCGCGGACAATGGTTCGGTATCTCCCTTCAATGTGGCAGCGGGAGTACTGCTGGTGGCGATGATGGGGTAGTCAGAAATATACTTGCTGTAATCAAACTGCGGAGTTGTACGATATGTAACGGCGGAAGCGGAAGCGGAAGCGGAAGCGGATTTGCGCTCCTTGGCCTTATCCAATTCCATGACAGTGAGGACGCAGTAGTTGGCGAGATCCAACAGAGTATCGCGCAGAGATTCATTGACCTTGGCGGGGGTGCCCTTGATAAGATTCATGAAGCGGTGGTACTTATGGGAGATCTGGACGCGGCGGTGATGATGCCGTTATCGCCAAACTCCTGATAGAGCTGGGAGAAGGAATTGCCGTAATCTGCATTTTTGGATTTGAAGGTATCGCACATTTCGACCTGGATGCGACCAAAGCGCTGAACATCATTCATGAAGTAACCTCCTTATAGATACATAAAAAATTTAATTAGCCAGCCGGCAAAAAGGGCGACCAACGCGGGCGGGCAGAAACCGGCAAGAGTGCCGAGGAAAACACACAAACCATCCGGCAGAGACCAGGAATCAAAGCAGCTGGACTTGCGTCAATGACGTTTTGAACATCATTCTGCAGGGGGATTTTGTGGGGGATGCCGGTGGTATCGACGATGAATTCAAGAGCCAGGCCGATGCCGGCTGCATGAAAGACGCCGATGGTGGGGATGGGGCCAATGGCTAAAAACCAGTTCCAAAGTTTGGATGCGGCGAACCCCCAGACGGGGATGTGCAAAGCCCAGGCAGCAACGGCGCAGGCGTTAAGCTTTATAGCGCGGGTGGAATCAGTGAGGACTTTATGGACAACTTCGGACAAGTCACGAAGAGCAGTTTCATCGTTTTCTACCTGGTTGATATGTGACTCGCAGGTTTTGAGGAGTTTGCGAATTTCTTCTTGGGTCATTCGGACGCCTCGATATCATTGAAAATTTCAGGGTAGATAGCCTGCAGCTCCTTGAGGACAGGAATCATGAGGGCGCGGATAGCGGGGTGGGCATCCTTGGCAGTGCGAAGGCGAAGGACTTCATGCCATTCGCGCAGGTTCCAGGTGCAGACGATCTCGGTTTTGAGGCAGAGGGAAGAACATCGCGGGCTTCCTGCGGGGTGGCACCAGAGGCCAGCATATCCTGATACAGACCTTCGGCATAGTTACAGGCGCTGACCCAATATTCACGAGTGTGGCCGGTATAGCCGTGGTCAATGACTGTGATTTCATTGCCGAACTTATCTTTGTTGTAGTTGCAGTAGCGGGTGGATTCCTGAGCGTAGGAGCCGATACGGTGACGAACGATCTCGTTGGCAACGCCGCGGTCGGTGATGAATTTAATGGTCAGGCTGATATGCTCGATCATGGCGTAATGATGATTTTTGCAGAGCATGGCGACCATTTTGGAATCACTGCCGGGCTTGATGGCATCCTCGCTTTGATAGCAGGTGCGGGCGATGCGCTCGATACGCTGCATGGTAACATCACGGTTGAGCGGGGTGATCCATTCGTGGGATTGAGGGATAATTTTCATTCGGGGTCGGCCTCCTGTAAGATGATGCAGTTGGACGGGTAGAGAAGGATATAATCTTTCTCCCAGGCATAACCGCGGTAGGTAGGGTTGGAAACTTTGACGCGGCAAGGGGTGAAACCGATCACAACATAAGTGTTCCAGTTGATGCCGCTGTTTTTATCCGTCTGCGCATAGGCAACGGTATCGCCGACATGGATTTCGCGGCCAATGGCATCGGTAATTGGTTCAGTCATGGGCAGCCTCCTGTTCGGGTTCGCGCTGCTTGATAAGATGGCCGATCCAGAACAGGCGCTTAGGGGTAGCGGGATCTTCTTTCAGGCAGGCAAGAGTATGGTTTTTGCGGAAACGAGGTTCAAATTCCAAAGTGAAAACGGTATCCGCATGGGAGAGAATGAAGTCTTTATAGTCCTGGCGAAGGATAGGCCAATCGGGATCGTTTTGGATAGCGGTGAGATCGAACTTGACTTTATCACCATCTTTGTAATCCAGAATATTGCCGGTGTTCTGATAGAGCCAGGCGATGGCTTTGCCGTTGCGCTTGATGTTGACGGCGTTTGCGATTGCTTTGTTTTTGATAAGATCACCTGCTTTGGTAAGAGTGAAAAGGTTGGCGGGCATTGAACGCTGCACGCTGGGCGGGTGTTAGATCATTGATGTTATAGGTAATGATGAGAGCGGAACATTTGGAAGCATAACTGCGGCAGATAGATTCAAGCTCTGCCTTGGCACGCTCTTTGCGGTGGAGTTCACGGGTAGTATTCATGGGGGCGGTGGATCAACTCCTTTAACGAGAAGATAGGTTTTGCCCTGGAGGGCGGCCGGGAGAAAGACCAGGCGGCCGGCAGCGAGGACGAAGCAGCCGATTTGAAGGCGGGTGACGACCTGGTAGCTGCGGTGGGCACGGAGCAGGGGAGAGGCGGATGGATAATTGGCGAATAGGACGGCTTGCATCATGGCTGAACCCCCTCCAGGTGCTGTTTCATTTCGCGGTAGAGGATATCATGGATGAGCTTGCCGGAGGTTTGAGGTTCACAGAAAATGAGCTTGCAGTCATAGCGGGCAAGCCAGGTTGTGAGGCTGGCCACCATGGCGACAGGGGACATTTTGCTGCGGTATGTACCGGCGTAAAGCATTTCCCAGGTGGTGCGCTCAACAAGCAGATAGGTACGGGCACCGGCTGCTTTGGCACGTTCAAATTCACGGGTAAAGCGAGCACGCTGGGAGGTAAAGCAATTTGCGATTTCGTCGCTGGACATCTTCCGTTCGATCACGACGATATTTTCCAGCTGTAGGGAACGCCGGTGGGCAAGATAACCTTGGCAGAATAATCGCCAAAATTGAGCTTTTGCCGTTCGACTGGGCAGCCCATTTGCTGGATACGCTGAGTGAGCGCCGAGGTTTCGTGTTCGCGGGTATCAATCAGGATAGTAAAAGTTTCAAGGGCGGATTTAACAAAGACTGGTTCGATAATATCACCCCCTAGGATCTGAACCACCAGAACAAGCTGAAAACGATGGCTGTGAGATAGAGTTTGTACCAGTCATCACGAGATAAAAACCGATTGTCATTGGTCGAGGGCTTTGAACCGCCCCACCGGCCAGGCGAGAATGAGGTTGAAGGGATAGATGAGTTCAAACTGGGAGGGGAAGAAGACGTGGAAATCAAAATGGGCGTATCACCAGACATCGAACTTTTGGTGACGTTACCGAAAATAGTGGCAATAACACTGATGGCAGTATTGAGAACCGCCATAACCAGAAAAAAATTAACGTACATGGCTGTATTTATAAAGGAAGGTGTTGAAATCCGTTGTGGACTGAACCCAACCGGCATCGGTGCGGGACCACTTGCCCTCCTGCTTGGTACCAAGAACCTTTGATGATATCGCCTTGAGCGATGGGGTTTTGATCTATAGTGGAGGGACGGATTTTGAAATTGACGGTTTGACCGGTTGCAAGCTGGTACAGTGCGATGGTCTTGTTTTTATATTTGCCGTCAATAGAGAGAATGTAGTGGTAGGTGGAGGCGAGAGAGGGGTTTTGGTATTGGAGGTAGCAAGATTATCCATCTCGTACTGAAGAATATCGCTGACCGGAGTGATGATTTCTGATGTTTCTTTGGCGCAGTGACGGACAATGCCGAGCCAGTCACGTTGATGTATTTCTTTTCAGTTTCTTTCTCACATAAGGTGAGCATTGCATCATGGTCAATGAACGGGTCAACGGTTGCTTTGGAGAGCTGAATGGAATCACTGTACTTATCGAACAATTCAACCTGGGCTTTAAGCTGGTTGGGATTGCCGAACTCGTGGAAAAAATCAAGTTCAATCAGGATTTGAAGCTGGCGGGAATTGACCGAGGTTTTATGCTTGATATCTTGCAGGAGGCTGATAAAATCAGCGTAAGTGTTATCCCGCAGAGCATAAAGTTCACGGCCAATGCGCTTGTTGAGGTATTTGATGGAAGCCATGCCTTTATAGATGGCGCGATTGGCAACATCCGGGGTATATTGGTCCAGCGAGTGGCGGAAACGGATGGGCATGATTTTGATGCCGCGCTGTGCTGCCAGAGCTGTACCGGCAAGGATTTTCTTTTGGTTGTCCGCGGTGTTGAGCAGAGCGGTAACGAATTCAACGGGGTAGTAATAGCGATAATAGGCACAGTAATAGGTAAGGATGGAGTAGCCAGTAGCATGATTCAGACCGAACTGGTAGTTGCTACTGTCTTGAAGAATTTGAAGGAATGCTTTGGCTTCTTGCTCTGCCTGAGCACGAGAACTGGAAGCGTGAGCACAGTAACCTTCCAGAATATGGGGGAGAGCTTCCTTAATAGCATTTTCATCTTTGTGACCGATAGCGCGGCGAACAGAATCAGCATCACCACCGGACATGCCGCAGATTTGCTGCAGGAAGGAAATAGATTGTTCCTGAAAAATCAGCCAGCCGAGCGTGTCCTCAAGTAAGTTGTCAATCTCTTTGGAGGGGTTCTGGCCGTGTTCATGGCGAAAGAGCTTGTCCCGATATGATGCGCCGCCAGGGCGGATAGCAGCGGTTACAATGCTGAGATCCTTGATGCTGTGGACATCGTATTTTTTTAAGGATTCAAAAGCAAAATCTTCCACGAACTGGAACAGACCATAAGGACTGGTTTTCATATCCGCCCAGACGGCAGGGTCATCAAAGTTAATCTGCCAGGTATGAGGGTAGGGGATATGAGCGAGCTTACAGGTTTCATCGAGCTGGGCGATTGTTGACAAACCGAGGATATCGTATTTGGCCAGACCCACAGCATGAGAGGCGTCCATATCCAGCGCAAGAACTTGCAGGCCGTCTTTATCACGGAAGACACTGTAACGTTCGTACAAATCAATGGGAGCGATGATAACGCCGGCCGGGTGATGAGAAAGAGAAACTACTGTGTCCTTGATGCCATCAAAGTAATAGAAAAGATCAGGATAATTCGTTCTGCAGGTTTCGGGATCGGCATCGTATTCGTCTTTGATTTGAGCGATACGATCGAGCGACCATGGGTTAGATTCTTTAGAGCTGGTGGGATTGGCTTTCTGCCAGCGTTTAGCGAGGGCACGGCCAATTTCATCAATCGTACCTTTGTCGGATACAGTACCGAGAGCCAGTACATAGGCGCATTTGCGTTGGCCAAAGGATTCAAAGATGTGGTCATAAATCAGGGGGCGGTAAGCATCAGGAGTATCAATGTCCACGTCACCAATTTCGACACGGTTTTCATTACAGAAGCGGGAGAAGACAAGATTCCAGCGAACGGGGTCAACGTCGATGATGTCTGTAACAAAAGCCGCACGGGAACCAGCCACAGAACCACGGCTGGGACCAATGGGGATATTCTTTTCATGTTTGGCCCAGATCATAAGGTCTGACATCGACAGCATGAAACCCAGCATGTTTACCTTTTTGAAAACAGCCAGCTCTTCCTCGATATCTTTGCGGAAGGCAGCGACTTCATTTTGGGGAATGATGCCCTTTTGGATCTTATCTTCCAGCATGGTGTGGGTGCGCTCGATGTAGGCTTTAGCATCGGACTCCACAGAGCCGGTCAAAATGGGGTAGCGGGCTTTGGTATTGAGCTTGAAACCCTTGGTGGAGTCAGCCAGACAGTTGGTGTTTTCAATCGCCTGCATCCAGACTTCACGCGGCAAGGAATCCTGCTGCTCAAAGGCCGCAACCAGCTGCTCGTAAGTTTTGAAGGTGAGGTCGAACTCATCTTCGCCAGTAAACTCAATACCTTTACCTTCCATGAGAACTTTGCGACACTCGGCTTTATATGTGGTGGAGCTGTGGGTATCGGTGGCCGCGATGAGGGGCTTGTGATATTTTTGAGACAGCTCATAGAGGTACTGGTTGAATTCGATCTGTTCTTTGCAGTTATGGTATTGAATCTCCAGAAAGTCGTAGCGTTGAATTAGCTGCTCATAACGGGCGGGGTCAAAATCTTCAACGTCCGCAGTGTAGTGATGCAGAGGGCTGGCAAGGCAGGCGGAGGTGGCGATGACGTTATCAGACAGGTTGTAGAATTCATCGAAGGTGACACGAGGTTTGTAATATTTATGATCTTCCCGATTGGAAAGACTGATAAGGTTATTGATCTCCATAACGCCTTTGGTGTTGCGGGCGATCAGAACCGTGTGGTAGTTATCGCGCAGCTTATGAGGCTTATCTTCTCCGGGAGATTGGTGAGTAAGGCGGTCGGTAAGATAACATTCAACGCCGAAGATGTACTTGAGGCCGGCTTTTTCTGCTGCCTGCTTTTTAGCTGTCCAGTTCAACAGGGTACCGTGGTTGGAGGAACCAAGGGCAGTCATACCACTTTGAACGGCCAGGTTAATGTAATCCTGATATTTGGTACAGGAATCAAGAACAGAGCCTTCATCATCGTGAAGGTGATAGCAGAGGTAATTTGGACTGGAAATTTTTATTCACCTCCTATAATTTATTTCAAAAGCCTGCGAGGGCGGGGAACGGGTGGTCATGGGCGGCTCCTTTAGAACAAATCAGCTTCGGTTTTGGGCGGGTCTGCGATGAGGGCCTGGGCGTTATAATCCCGGATGGCGGGGCAGATTTTGCGGTAATTGCAGAGGTTATTGCAGAAGAAAGCACATTCCTTATTGACCTTACGGGCAGGCCAGGGAGTGGTTTCATCCTGTGGCAGGGACTCATAGACATCGGCGACCTTGTTGATATAAGTAAGAGCTTCCTGTTTAAGTTCCGGGGTATAGGGGTAAGGCTCTACAAAAGGTTTGATGATGAACTGCTGGGCGACCGACATGGGAAACCTGGGGCCGAGAAGATTCGTCTCTTTGAAATCCAGCATGGCAAATTCAATCTCGGCTTCATCCATACCGGCATCGCGGCAGGCGGATTCGACCGCGGGGGCGATGGTATCGTAAATTTTGGAGCGGTTGACGATGCGGATACACTGGGTTTTGTTGCGCGAACGGGATGTGGCGTACCAGGTGTAACGGATTTCGACATACTTGAGCATGATCCAGGCGAGATTTTTGACTGTATAACCGGCCTGTTCCAATGCCATAGCGTAGATCACGAGCTGGCGGCCATGCTCCAATAGGGTAGATGGGGCGAATCGTGTGCTCGTTTTCCAGTCGTAAACCGACACAGAGCCATCGGGTTCCAATTTCATTAGGTCAATATAACCTTGAATGGCGCGGGTAGGACTGACGCGGTAGATAAGCAGCTGTTCTGTTTTGAACTCGCCCCTAGGCGGGTAAAAGTTCTGGCAGAAGTGGGTCATGTCCTTGATCCATTTCTCTTTGATGGAGTCATTGCCGCGAAAATCCTTAGGAAAGGTAAGGCCGAGGGTTTCACATTCATCCAGGGCATTATGTAGGGCAGGAAGAAGGTCATCACAGGTTGCTTGCTGGTGAATCAACTGTTCCAGAACATCGTGCATAGAGCCACCTAACCGTGAATAAATACCGTCGATTCCTTCTTCATGTTTGATGTAGGAGTACCACGCTTGGAGTTGGCACTGCTCAATGGTGCCTAATTTGGAAAAGCTGTATACATTTACGCCGGCATCGAAAAGTTCTTGCAGGCGGGGGTCTTTGGCGCGTTCGATTATAACCACCTCACTTTCGTTTGCAGGCAGGCGACATAGGCATCGCGGCCAAGGTCGGCGGGATTTTGTTTGCTGCCTGCGGGGATAATATCGTGGTTAGGGTCCCAGACATAGCCGACCCTGGTAGTTAAAATTAAATTGTTCTGGACAAGCTTGGCGGCTTCTTCCCGGATAGCGTCTTCTTCTAATCCTTCATCGAGAGCGAGAACGATAGTTTTGGGGCGAAGAGAAAAGATCATGCTGCGCTGGGCCTGGGAGACATGGCAGCCGCAGAGACCAAGCGAGATATGGGCACCGAATGATGCGCACTGCATGGGGGCTTTTTCCGATTCAAAAAGGACCACGTTCTGGGTTTCGATGATGCGCTGGTAGTTTTGCTGCAGGGCGAACAGGGTTTTGCTGCGCGGGCAGCTGACGATGGGATACCAGCGGTCCTGATGGGGACAGTTGGGGTCATTGGAGCGACCCATGATACCGCAGAGCTGGCCATCAAAATTGCGCTCCGGGATGGTGATACGGTTGGAAAGAAAATCATAACCAACCTGAAATTTTTCCTGCGTTACATAATCAATGCCATCGCGGAAGAACATCTGGTTGTACTTGCCCAAGTATGGCTGTAACGTTTCCTCTGGGATGGGGGGCACGGAGTAATCCTCCGGCTGATCAGGGAGGAGCTTGCGGTAAAAGCCGCCGAAGGGGTAGTGAACTTTGGCTGAGAAATCATTCTGGTCGAGATCCAGAACTGTGGTGACAAAGGTTAAGCTGTCCGGGAAAGTGCAGTTCAGGCGCGACATGATGAGGGTGAAAAGATTGCCTTTGCCGTTGGTGGAAAAGCAATAAAACCGTAAAGAATCAACATCCAGAACAATGCTGGTAGGGTTGGTGCCGTCCGCCCGTGAAAAGCGGAACTGGGCTTTGGCTGAATTAAACGTAATGTTTTCATAGCCGAGGGTTTCGAGGATGGTGTAGATATCATCCGAGTGGCCGATCAGGCGCTGGGAGAGGAGTGCCGCATTCATGGGCGCACCCCCTTTAACGGCCGATGGCTACATGGTCATTGCGGATGGTACAATAGCCGACCTCTTTCCAGTTGTTCCAGCTGAGGTTTGCTTCATACAAAAATTGCTGACCGTCTTCATCGTTACGGGTTTTATCGAGAAAGGCAACGATGTACTTTTTGGTTTTATCCAGCGTGATGGGGGTGGTAAATTTTTCCCAGGTGCCATCCGGTTTGCGAGTACGGGTGTATGCGTGACAATCACATTTCTCGCCTGTATATTCATCCTGCCAGAGTTCCCGGATATAAATCATTTCGGAAAAGACCTCTTTGATTTGCTTGCCGTTGGAAAGGGTGGAGGCATCGAGAAAGCGCTGGTTTTTCATGTAAAGGGCCAGCTGATAGGTACAGACGATGGAGACGTTTTCCCGGCTGGCACACTGGAAAATTTTGCGCGAGGACTGCAAGAGCTGGCGATACATTTCCATATTGCCGCCATCGTCGTCCGACTTCATGGTGTCCCACAGGAACATCTGGTAGCCGAGTTTGGAATATTTGCGAACCGACTTGATGACGCGGGAGGTATCGTTATCGAACATTTTGATGAAGCGGATGGAAGAGTATTTCTTTTGGCTGATGGCTGCGCTTTACACAGCATTTCTTTTTGTTCATCCGTGAACTTGCCGACCTTGAGATGCTTGCGAGTCATTTTCCAGTAGCCGAGATCATTGGTGAGGATATGGATGGTGAGCAGCTGTTTGTAAGCACGGACCTGCATTTCGTTTGAAATGATGCAGCACTTGACACTGGATTCGGTTAAAGGCAGGATCATATTTTCAAACACGAAAGAGGTTTTGCCGGTGCCGGAGAAGCCGCCCAGCATGTAAAGATCACCAAGAGGGAGGCCGAGAGTGGCCCAGTTGAGGCGAGGGCAGTTTTTACCGTAATTCAGACCGACCGTTTCGCCCTTATCCAGCTCTGTGATATACGATTCATCAAAGGCGACGGATTCGACTTTCATATCGCGGGTGGAGTTCATGCTGATAGTGTTGAGCTGATAGTCGAAAAAATCGTAGACTTGGGAGTTGGACATGGAATCAAAGCGGGAGGTATCCTGGAAAGTTTTGAAAAACTGCTCACAAAGATCGGAGAGGGTGTTGAGCTTGGAGATGCGGTCAAAGTAGGCTTCGACGTTATCAACATCCACGAGGGATTTGAGCTTTTCGACTTCCGGGTAGCCGCCGTAGGCCGAGAAGACTTTGCGGGTATCGGCTTTATCCGAAAGGTAAGTATCGACCGAAATGCTATCGAAATTGCGGAAGCCGGAATCATACATGCCGCGGCCAAGCTGGTAGTAGAAGAGGGCATCTTTGGTTTTGATGGTTAAATCATTGCCGAAGTTGACTGATCGTACTCGCCAAACAAAACTGGTTCTTTCCAGAGGCAGAAGACAAAAGAGGCTTCGTCTTGAGCGCGGGAGGTATTGATTTTATCAAGACAGGTTTGGAGTTCGATATTTAGTCACCGCCTTCCAAAAAATCTGTGATATCTTTTGGCTGAGCAGCGGAAGTGAAATCCTGCGGGGGCGGAGCCTGTTGGGGTGCAGCCTGACGGGATTCAAATTCCTGCTGAGATTTGAGGCGGCGGGCAACATCGTTGATATTGTTGGTAAGGATGGCCATGAGGTAGGATGCTTTTTGATAGTCCGAACCGAAAGAGCGGGAAGCCAGAGCGTATTCAATTTTGGACTGGCATTCCTCCATGGTGGCAAGGACAGCGGCATAGCCGTAATGCTTGAATTGCATGAGGCCGCGGGTGATGACCGTTGGGAAAACATCGCCCGGCTCATAGCCCATATAGGAGGCCATGCGGGTAACGACCTGGCGGTAATAATCAGATTCCTGCTTTTTTTGCTCATACAGCTCTTTGGTTTGGTAATAAAAACCATCCGGGGCCTTGAAATAGTCCAACGAATTGCCATAGATGCCGGTGGCGTGACAGATGACGCGGCGGCCTTTACGGACTTTGGGTGCTGCCATATTTGACACCACCTTTACGCTGCGAAGAGGTCAGCGATCTGGCGCAGGGTTGCAGCCGGGATGTTGGGGGAGGAGAACTTGGGTTCACCGGTGGCTGCCAACAGTTCCTTGGCTTTGGCCTTGATTTCATCCGAGGCGTTGGAGAAGCCATTGACGATGGTGTTGTAATATTCATCACGGTGAGATTCGTCCTGTTCGGCCTGCTTTTCGGCTTCCTCTTTTTTGCGGGCTACGGCTGCTTGTTTGGCGGCGGCTTTCTGCTCGGCCTTGGCGCAGCGTCGATCTGCTTATCCGTAACCGGAGCAAGAGTGTGAGCACCGGCGACACCCTGCTTGAAGGCGGCGAGGAAATCCTGCGGATCAAGGGTGATCGTTTCGGGCAGGTCATTGAAGCGGGAACCGGCATCAATGGTGGAGGTGCCGCGCAGATGGATGACACGCTTTTCGTTTTTGATTTTGCCGGATGCGATATCACGCTCGATGGTGCCAACCATGACCATCTGGGCGTTATCGGCAATGGCGCTGTATGTACGGTCCTGCATGAGGTTTGTGAGCTGCTCATACTTTTCGCCGGTAAGGGGGTTCGTGCGCTCCTTAAACTTGGTATGGGACAGGATGAAGACGGCGATGCCGGCGTTGCGGATGCGGGAGAGCTGATCGTTGATGATTTTAATCAGGCGGTCAGAGCCGCGGTTGTAGCCGCCGAAGGCATCATTGATGGATTTGCAGGACTTGCCGGTTTCACGACGGGATTCCCGCATGACTTCATCGGTGGCGATATCAAAGAGGGTATCAAAAGTATCAAAGCAGACACCCTTGATGCCATAGTCAGCATTGTTTTCGATCAGATCATCGACGATCTGAACAAGGCCGCGGTGGCCGGTTTCTTCATCGTAATCATCGTCCCAGGAGAGGGCTTCTTCGACCTGGAGGTTGTCGAGGTGGTGGAAGCCGGACTCGGTGCCGCAGGAGATGAGCAGACCCTTGGAGCATTGCCCCAGGCGGCGAGGACGAGGTTGCGCCACCAGGTTGTTTTGCCGAATTTGCGCGGGGACAGCAGCATGTAGTAGGGGTAGCTGGCAAGATCACAGCTGATCTGATTCATTTTGAACGCCATAGGTTCACGCTCCTTTTGTGTTGGTGGTTAATTAAAACAGCTCATCTTCATCCCGCGAGGTGGGGGCGGTGAAGGGCGGGGTTTCCGGCTCTTTTTTGGCGGACTTTTCCATATCGCAACCGATTCATCCTTCGTAGGGGTGTAGATCAGGTCAACAAACTCGGAATTCTTGAGGCCGAGGTCGATCGGGCCATCCTTGAAATCATTGCGGGGCATGGGGCGCATGAGGCGAAGTTCCTGAACACGGTTGCCGTAGATGGAGCCGCGGGGACGGAAATCATTGAGGGTGGCATTGCCGGCCTTGATGGAACGCAGCTGGAAGGGAGTGAGGCAGGATTCATCGAACGGCTTTTCTTCAGCACCGTTGACAACACGGCCTTCCCACATCATGCAGAACATCGTTTTGGCTTTGGTATCCAGCTCGCCCATGCGGTACTCATAGGTGGACTTTTCACCGGGGTCATCCATGTTGTAGACGGCAGTATTGAAGATCATCTGGAGGGGCAGGTATTTATCGCCTTCGTCCTTATTGATGTAGGATTCAACATAGCCGTTGACGTAAATCTTGCCGGTTTCCTTGAGGTCGGCTTTGTCGATACAATCCTTGTTGAAGATGAAGGGAACCATGATGGCCAGCTTGGGCTTTTCGACCGGTTCGCCGTCTTTATCGAGCAGGGGTTTCCAAACGGAATCAATGTTGAAGTTGCGGCGCAGGATGCCTTTGGAATCGTAACGGAGGACCATGCGGCCATTGACGGTGATGCGGCCGGTGTAGTTCTTGAGAGCTTCAGACAGGTACTCGGCCAGGTCATAGCCGGTGATGAAGGTTTTGGTTTCATCCGAGCCAATGTTGGTGCGGTAGGTGCGGTAGGGGGCAACCTTGGAAATAACATCGGAATCAAGGCGGTCAGACCAGCGGATATCAATGGGGTTATTATCCCGGTCGTAAGTTTTGATGACATCGCCGGAACGAGAAGTATCCAGCAGGGAGACGAACTGAACGCTGCTGCCGACCTTGACACCAAAGCTGAGCTGGAGGCGGGTATCAGACATGCCGCCGTAAGTAGCCGGGGTGGAGGTAAGCAGATCATTTTTGGTGGAAGGAGTAAAATCACCAACAAAGTTGAAGGTGATGGTGTTGTTTTTTTTAGGCATAGAGGACTCCTTAATGTGGCATATTTACGAAAACTTGTAATTAGAAAAGAAAAAAAATAAAAAGGCGGGGTTAATCAGCCGTCAAAATCAAGGTCGGAATCGTCATCGTCGTCTTTCTCATCGCTCTTGTCATCCTCGAAGTCATAGGATTCATCGTCCTGGGAGGCGGCACAATCACCGGAGCAGTTAGAGCAATCGCCGGAACATGCTTCATCGCAGGGGAAGAAGGCATCATCGACGGTGAGATGGGGGTTGATGGCACAGACGGATTCAATGGCGTTGGCAACAGTATCAGCACAGGAATCACAGACGGTGAGGTCAAAGATATCGCCGTCATTTTCTGAACCATAGCCGAAGCGGTAGTTCATGCGCATACCGTAACTTTTGAAATCAGGAAAAATCTTTTTGCAGACATTGCAGATAAACATGTAGGAACACCCCCGTTAAGATAAGTAAAAATGATTGCGGTGGTTTGACGAAAAAACGGGGGCGGGGAGCGCGGTAGGATGAACGTGGCGGACACCTCCTGACAAATCATTTCAAAGCGAGAAGGGCGGTATGCAGGGCGAAGAGTTCTTCCGATGTGGAGGCCACAATGCGAACCGATGCGGAATAATCCAGGCTCATAAGGGAGAGCAGGCTTTTGGCATTGGCTTGGTTGCCGTTGCGGTCGATGACAACGACCTGGCCGCACTCTTTGGCGACCTGGTTAAGACGCTGGCACTCGGCAAAGCTGCGGATGCGAGCGGTGAATTCGTGTGCTGTGCCCATCACGCAGCATCCTGTTTGGTGTTTTTGCGGGCGATGAAGCCGGGGATGGGTTCATCCATAGCTTTGCAGGCGGCGACACACTTGCCGATCCATTCATTGAAGGGGTCGTGATCGAAAGGCTTGGCGAAACCTTTGGAAGCGGATTTACCGTCAAAGCTGGAGGTATAAATAGCACAGCATACGGTATTGCCGGAACGCTGGAAGACCATATCGCCGCCCTGTTCCGTGAGGCGGGAGGACAGTTCAACAACCTTTTTGCGGGCTGCTGCGATTTCATCATCAGTCCAGGTGATGGAGGAGGGATCATTGGTGGCCTTGGTGATAGCGGCATAGGATTTGAAAGCCAGCTCGACAGCTTTGTGAGCGATGCGGTGAGCTTCGGCCTTGTCGTCCAGGGAGACTTCGATCTCGATGGTGACGGTATCCGGCTCTTCATCATCATCTTCCGGGGCGGGCTTGGTGGATTCGACCAGCTTGATTTCATCTTCCCACAAGACAAAATCGGAACGCTTGCCGCTTTTGCCCTGGTAAGAATAGGCATAAACAGTTTTGCCGTCGGAACGGGTGCGAGGTTTGGATTCGGCTTCAATGATGGTATAGGTATCGCCGGGCTTGACACCACGGATATCTTTATCCAAGCCAAAAACCTTGTACAGATCACCAAAAATTTCGCTGTCCTTGACATCATCGGGGATGGGGGCAACATAAGGTTTGATGACGGTGACACGATCACCAAGACGGAACTTAGGTTTCATAATTCATTCTCCTTTGAAGATGGTAAAATTATTAAGATCAACAGCGCCGGAGCCAAATGGTGGTTCCGAAAACACTTTTGAACCGATAGGAGGGGTAAGGCGGTTCTGCCCGGACAAGGGAGCTATCTGCATACCACCGATTCGACCACAAACCGTACAGTAACGGAGCGGATAATAAAGCAATGTTGTTTTGCCGGTAATTTGATTGGTATAGCAATGAACATACCAGGCTTCTGTGTAAATGTGCTTATGCCGGGAGCGAGGACGACCGGTGGATTTGCCAGGTTTGCGGTGAGGTGTAGGTTCATCAAATTCAGATTCCATGACGGTGGTTGGGGTGATTGTGTGCGGTTAGTTGGAAGTGTTCATGATCTAGTCCTCCTTATCATGGAGATGAGCGCGGACACCGATGGCGGCATCAACAAGGAAGCCGGCAGCAAAAGCAAGCAGGACAAGAAACAATAAGGTACCGGAATTAAGAATGACCATAAGAACACCTCCAAATGTGGAACATGATTTAATTGGTGGTATCGACAATAATGGGGGCATCAGAACCGGCCTGGACAGTGGGAAGCTGACCGTTCCATTTTTCATACATCTGCTGCTGGATCAGTTCCGGGGTGAGGGACTGGGAGATCAGACGGTTGGCATCGGCCTGAGCCTGGGCTTCGATCAGTTTGGCTTCGGCGTTGATCTGAGCGGTTTCTTTTTCCTGGTTGGCTTTCGTGATAGCGACTTCTTTTTCTTTTTCGGCATTGACATTGGCGGTCTGCTGCTCGATCTTTGCCAGCTCCAGATCCTGCTGAGCGTTGACCTTTTTCTGGACAGCAGCACGGGTTTCGTCATCGGGGTCGATATTGATCAGAGAAACGGATTCAATGATGATACCGTAAGGCTCGAACTTATCCTTGAGGTAGGCGGTGAGTTCCGAGTTGAGGGAAGCACGCTGGTCGCCAAGCAGATCAATGACAGAATACTTGGCCGTAACCTCTTTGGTCCAGGACATGATGTTGGGCTTGATAAAAACCTCTTTGACGTCTTTTACCGGACTGACCCTTGAAACGGGTGAAGGTATCGGCGACCTGATCGGGATCAAAACGATAGGTAAAAGTTAAATCGACCGTGAGACCTTTGCCATCATTGGACGGGACTTCGAAGGATTCATCGCCTTTGGAATCACCGTCCGAACCGGAAGTGAGGTAAGACTGTTCGATGCCGATGGTGTAGGTAGTAACTTTTTGGGTGGGTTTGACAAGATGGAAGCCCTGAGTAAGGGTGGTTTCCGCCACGCCGCCGTTCATGTTGTAAATAACACCAACATAACCAGCGGGAATGCGGACGGTACAGAACAGGGCGATAACGATACAGAAAATGATGACAAAGGCAGAGATAACTGCGCCAACGGTTTTGTTCATTGAAAAAACTCCTTATTTTTTGTTGGTGAACTGACGGAAGAAATTGAGAATTTTGGAACCAAATTCATCATAGTGCGGGGAAAGCCAAGCCCAAAAAAGGATGGCTGCGAGGATTATGAGAAGGACAAATGCGGCTGGAATGGAAACACCCCCTTTGAAAAAGAGTAAAAAATAGAAAGCCTCGCAGAAAATGTGCTGCGATGCTTTATGGCTTTTTTGCTGAATAAGAATTCAGTGAATGAGGATTCAGTGAATGTTAATTTTGTGGTAATGGCCGGAAAACGTATCGGTATCGGGGATTAAAACTTCATGCCGATAATCTGTAGGATAGTTGGCTTTGAGCCAGGCGCGTTTTTCTTCGATCTGCGACCAGATGGAGGAGCAATCATACAAAGAATACTGCTCTACAAAGCGGAGGAAACGTGGATGATACCGCCGAAAATAAATTCATCATAAAGCTTGGAATCAGGGGAGGAGAGGTAAATATCTAATAAAGGACAAGATGAAATGGGGTGCTGATAAGAGATGTAAAGGAAATCGTCCTTAAACATGTGATTGGTGTGATAACAGGGCTGGTACCAAAGACCTTTAATGGAATTAGTACGGAGATAACCCCTGGTGCCATAGTAAGTGCCGGAAAGAAAACAGCCGGGAAGATCTCGATAGGTTAGTTTGGTAGGATATTTGCCCTGAGAGAAAAGGGTTTTGGATTCAGGGTCTAGCCAGTGCCGTGGGCCGATGCGGCGGGTGGTATAAAGGTTGGCAGGAGTGGGACGGGATTTCATTTTGACAGCTCTCCTTAAACGGAAAATATAAGGAGTATCATTGGAAGCGCCGTTTAACAAATATGTATAAGCATTTAGAGCAACCGGGTCGACACCCCTAGACCGGTTTATAGCGTCAATTTGGCGAGCAATTTCATCCCAAGCTTCTCTCCAAGCTTCTCTATAACCCGGACCAGGACAATACGGGAGATTACGTTCAGCGGTATGATATTCGCCCGTTGAAATTGCTGGTGCGTGGTCTGGCATTCGTGTTCACATCCTTTATATATAAAATCAAATTAGTATCAAAAAGGTACCCAGCCAGCTAAGTATGCGATGAGTCGTTTTCTGGGACAATTTCTTGCTTCTGGATATAACCAGAAGTGTGCGCTTGGCACGTTTGCCTGATAAAATCAGTAGAAAGAGAGGTAAGCTGCTGCTGAGTATAGAGCAAGAGAGAACACCTCCTGAATAGAATCAAAAAAAAAATAAAATCCCGGCAAACGACAAGTTCGAGCCGCAGCGAGAACTGTAGGTTGACATCATCGTAGAAAATTTAATCTTCCGAGTATGACCGGGAAGCGGTATGCAAGGCAGGCCGCAAAGGCGGTGCCTGTAGGTACCAGGACTTTGCCGGGAATATGAAACGCCGGGAGAGGCGAAACACCAAAGAAAAAAAATCATCCCACTGCGGTTGAATTGATTGGCTAGAATCAATGAACCCAGCCGACTTGGATAAGCGCTCGGATATGACCGGAGTGCGGTGCTGGAGCACGGTTGACCAGCGGGATGATTGGGTGGCAGGTTGGTTCTTGATCGGTGCTGCCATACCGAACGGTGGTTTTTTTTTTATGTTATCACCGATAAACCATCAAAAAACGGTTTCAATCCCTTACGGCAAGTCCGTAAGCTGGTACTCCCACCCTGACTTGAACAGGGATTGCGCACTAATCTGGTGCTAGGCGGGCTATAAGGCCGCTTCTCTGCCATTGAGATATGGGAGCATACTAAGGGGCTTCCCAGTGGAGCTTTCACACCACTTGAGCATTTTTCATTTCTGACTGAGGGATACCCCTACCCTCTCAGATCATCCGGGAGCGACCCGGCCACTGGCGGAGCAAGTGGGATTCGAACCCACGCGGCGGGATAAACCACCCTACGTCCTTAGCAGGGACGCCTCTTATACCAGCTTGAGTATTGCTCCGTGTGAAAGGGCATCCCACCCTTGAGGTACCAGTGACGTGCTTAGCCGTCTCGCCATATGTCGATAGGTACTTACCGCTGCTTACCACTCGCCGCAGCCCGGAGGACTTTCCCATCTTGCCACCAGTTGGAAAGGTGTTTGGAAGCCAACTGGAAGTTCCGCCGACGGTTTCATGCCGGGTGCTGCGTGTTAAGACTGCCGTAAAGACGGCTTTGAACCCGGCAAGGTGGACTGTTACCTGCCCGAAGGTGCAAACGGAATAGTTTTGAGGCAGTGTGCCGCTGCTCTGCCATTGCTTTAGCATCTGGGGGTTAGACCAGAATAAAGCGTCCAGCGAGTTTATTTCACCCACTGATTTGACGGAGAGATAGCCCTCCGCGTACCCCAGACTTGACCGGCGCTAGGAACCATGACGCCCCGGTGTGAACCGGAACGGTGGAGCCAGGTGGGGGAGTCAGACCCACAACCTGCCGCTTACAAAACGGCTGCTCTGCCATTGAGCTAACCTGGCATAGTAACAGAATAAATTCATGATGGAGACGACACCCCGAAATATGGTACATATATTTGTACTGGTGACGGGTACATGGATTCAAATTCAAACACCTGGATATGACCGAGGTGTGGAGCCGTTTGCTACCCGGTGCGGCCGCAGGTTGGCCGTGCCGGTGTGACGGGACTTGACGGTGTGAAACCAAAAATGAAGTTATTCTGTTATGGAGAGGTGTACCGGAGTTGAACCGGCGCTGCCTGCTTGGAAGGCAGGAGTACGAACCGTTATACGAACACCCCAGATTAGCGCCCGGTTGGGATTGAACCAACAATCTTTCGATTACAAGTCAGGCGCTTGACCGCTTTAAGTTGCGGATGCTGAGATTCCTGCCGGGATTGAACCGGTGAAGCAGCCGACCTGCCGGGAATCATACCAGGGCGGATTGTTTTAACGTGCTACCGCCTTCGCACGTTGCCCATGTACCAGCCTTGAGGACAGCGAGGTGCCGACACAGCCATGCACATGACCTTGCGCCAAGGATTTAATAGAGCCTTGAGCCTTGGGGGTTGAGGAATAAACTTTGATGAAAAAATAAGGTTTGAAATTTGAGCGTTGAGGTTTAAGCGTTAAGCATTAAACTTTCCGGGCAGAACATTCATTCTAACGGGCTGGGCATACAAAAAAAATGCAGCCGCGAGGAATGAACCAATATTTTTATCATAATTCTAATGATCGTGGAACAGGTGTTTATAGTTTTAACTTTGTCATTATTCCACAGCGGACAAAGCGGCTTGTGGTTTGACGCTTTCGGTACACAGGCAAATGGTATCAAAACAGCTTAGTAGCTGAATGTGATCTGGGTAACGGCGTTGGAAACAGAGAGGGCAGAATCAATTTCGTTGTTGAAGGAATCGATCTGGGTCTGCAGGTCCTCAATGATTTGAGTACAGCCTTTGGTGAGGCCATCGACCAGCTCCATGGAGTTCTGTTCAAGATAGGTGTTGCGGATCTTGGCGACAGTTTCAGGATCGGCATCCTTGGTTTTGGAATCGCCGCCGCAGATCGATTTGACCATATCATCGGCCTTGGCTTCCACACGGAGATTGGCGGAAGTGATCTGAGATGTTTCGTTTGAATACTGGGCCTGAATATGACTGCGCAGGTAGTCCAGGTATTCCATGCCGTGCTGCTTGAGAGAGATGGCTTCGGCCACGGTATAAGTTTTATTGTTGACTGAAATTTCTGTGACCGCGTTGGACTTGGAGACAGCGGCCTTGATGGCGTTGCGGCGATTGATGAGATCCATAGCGGAATCATAACTGGCCTGAGCGGATGTTTTGAATTCATCCACCGTGATTGCACCGAGCTTGGTAGCTTTGGCTTTGGCGGCGACACAGAACTTGGCGGAATCGATCTTTTTGATGATCCGGGAATCAATAGTTTTGAGTTCCACCAGAGCGCGGTGAATGGACATGGATTCGGTAGTCATGGGAAAAACCTCCTGAAAATAGTGTTTGCGAAAACTTGTATTATAGCGCCCGTAAAAATGTGGGACGACGATGCCCCACGATGAGAAAAAATTATTTTAAGTTGAGCTGCTTGTAAGATAGCCACTTTTTGTAAGAGTAAACGAAATCATTGCTATAAACGCCCCAGAGTTTTTCTGACAGCTGTTGTGTTTTGAAGAGCCGCAGGAACCGGCCGGATTTATAACAAGAGCTGACGAGAACTTTTTTGTTTTTGAAGGGATTGTTCACCGGAAGCTGTTCTTGGCGCTGAGAATAGACACGGTTGATGTTATTGACGATATAAAAACCGCTGGCGTCCGGGTCCGGCGTTTCGGCCTTGTTGGCGCCTTTTACACCGCGGATCACATAATCATCGCGGCCAAAAAACGATACTTCACGCATACCGGTACGATTGGGCACCAGGATACCTTGCGCAAGCATGGCTTTTTCAAGGTTGATACAGCAGAAAGAGGAAGAAATCACAATATCCTGCGGGAGGTGATTTTGTTCGGTGGCGTAAATTACCATACGGGTAAGATCGACATCCGCTTTTTTGATAAGAGCAATGTTTTTGACCTCCACACCGCACCAGGCAAGGGTATAGATTGCACGGGGCATACAGTCCAGATCACTGTTATTAAAGATAGCTTCCAGCAGAGATTCGAATTCTTCATCAGAAAAGAGCATCTGCTGAGAATAGGAATCAAGGGACTGCTGCAGAGTGGGTTTGCTGGGATTGGAAACGGTAGTGAGGGATGGCTTGGACGAAATTTGAGAATTGTCTCATTATCAGCCAGTGACATCTGAAGAAACTGACGGAACGGATGACCTGTTGACTGATCCAGCGTGATAACGTTTTGAAGAGCCAGGTAATCCAGGTAACAGGAGAGAAGGACCAGCTTGTTGCGGTTGATAACTGCACTTGCCGAGTTGCCAATGATTGCCTGCTTATAAAACGATGCGTACTGCTGATAGGAAAAGGATTCAAACCGGGTGCCGTACTGATGCTCATACGTTTCGAGCGTGTAGGAAAGCCGGGGAATGATTTTTTGGATATACTGCGGAACGGTTTTGCCGTGATTGACCGTAATATAAGCATTGGTAATATCAGAGATAAGTTGCTGATAACGATCAATACGAACAGAATCATTGTTATACCGATCGATAATAGTTTTGCCCATACAGATCCTGCCTTTCTAGTTATTTATAGTATAACGTATGTAGACAGGAAATGCAAAGAAAAACTATGCAACCGGTGTTGGGCGCGGTTCCGGGATGACCCAGCGGGTAAGGAATGGGTTCTGAGTAAGGAAAGCTTTTTTGGCCTGCTGCCAGTTTTCATCTGAGAAGCGGGCAATCGGTTCACCAAGCTGAGAGTTCAGGAGAGTATCCCGCGCTTCGACCACGAGGGTAGAATCCCGCGTAAGGCCGCGGATGGAACCGGCTGGGTAATCAACATGCGTTGGACTGGCACTTGCAAAGCGCTTGGTGGTGAAGGGAATAACATCGCATTGGCCGCTGAATTTGTTATAAATATCATTGCTGACGACCAGATAGGGATGAATGCCAACGTACTTGTGCGTACCGAGCAGGGCGTGGTCTTGCGGGGTGCAGCCCAGCCGGATTTCGCCAAACTTGGGAACCGATGTACTGGGTTTGAACATAGCGGGGAAACCTCCTTTACTTATTTATTGCTTACCTTGTGATATTATCATACCACGTTACTTACAAGAAGTCAACAGTAAAATTCAAGATTTTTGAAAAATATTTACGGAATAATTTACACCATCCAGAACGAAATCATAGGTGGTGTAGGAGTAGGTATAACGGCCAAAAGGGATTTCATTGCCGGGGGTGCTGGGGGTGACGGCGGCCTGAATGTTGAGAGCCTGCAGGACGATGGTGCTGGTTTTGCTTTGGAAGCGAAGCAGCGGGACGCCGGTGGAGGCGGACATGAAGCGGATTTGATCCGGCTTGAAGGTAGAAAGGGAGGACATTGCCGGGGTGTAGAGGTGGACATTGATGTAGGCTGCGTTCCGGCAGGCGGTGGCAAGCTGGGCAAGGGTGATAGTTTGTGTATTCATGGCTCCTCCTTATTAGTTGACGTCCGAAAAGATGGACTGGAAAATGGTGGGAATTTAATCCCAATAGTTGTAATTGACAACCATTTGTTGTATAATGCGAGTATAGCACAAAGGAATTCAAAATACTAGAACTGAAACCTGTACCAACATTGAAAAGAGGACACGAAAATATGGAGATTGGGCAAATTATACGAGAGTGGCGCAAGGCAAACGGATGAGCCAACGGGAACTGGCAGAGCGGCTGCGATGCGGAACCCACACTGTGATGGGGTGGGAGAACGGAATCAACTACCCAGGGTTTTGGGCGCTGGGTGTGTTGGCGGACGAGATGCACTGCACGGTAGACTACTTGATGGGGAGGGAAAATCATTCTGCAGCGGCCTGCAAAGAATCCACGATGGAATCAATGGCATCGGAGGCTTCGGAACAGAGATCAACAGCGGACTGAAGTTCATCCATGGCATCTTGCATGGCGGTGCCGCGGTCGGAATCCTGCATAGACTCCGGCATATTATCGAAGGCTTCTTCCTCAAGATCGTGCAGGTCCTGAACCTGAGAGAAAAGATCGTTCTGGATGGTGGAGGAGAGATCCTCGAAAGCTTGATAAGACCGCGAATTCTGGAGCGGCGTTCTTTATTCATAGCAATTACCTACCTTATTATATAGTAGTTAGAATGAGTGGGTTATGGATTCGGTTACGGTATGGATAATGGCGGGGCTGCAGGACCAGGCAAAGTGGGGCTGGCGGCCGGCAGAAGTGGCGACGGCAGTGACAAGATCCATAGCAGCAAGGACGGCTTTTTGGCGGATGATGTTACGGTCGTGATCTTGAAAAAGATAGCGGCGAACGAAAACATTTTGGATCTCTGAATTGGCCACGGCGATATAGACAGTGCCGGCAGGCTGAGATTCTGCATGAGGACCTGCAATGCCGGTGATACCAACGCCAAGCTCTGCGCCGGATTTTTGAGCTGCGCCGATTGCCATTTGGGCGGCGACAGGACCGGAATAAACAGTATAATTCTTGATGGTATCCGGTTTGACAGAGACAAGGTTCGTTTTGGCAGCGGCAGAGTAAGTGACAAAACCGTACTCCATAACACTGGATGCGCCGGGGATGCTGGCGAGAGAGGAAGAGAAGAGGCCGGCGGTGCAGCTTTCGGCAGCAGAGATGTGAAGAGATTTGGATTTGAGCAGCTCAACAAGCTGTTGGGAGGACTGAGGGATAGAATTCATGATAAGGCTCCTTTGAATGGGAGGATGTACGCCAGGGTTTTGCGACCCTGGTTTTTATTTTTTTTAATAGGACAGAACGAAGAACAGCCAGGTAAGAAAGATTTGACCGGTATGAAGGAGCTGGTCGGTGGTAAGAGAGATAGAACCTTCGTTTGCTTTTTGGTGGTCGATAATAGCATGAAAACCGGTATTGATAAGAATGGCGGAACAGGAATAGGCGATTGCATGGGGATTATAGGGGAAGAACAGAGAATAAACCAGAAGCGGGATCGTAATGCAGGTTGACCACATGAAGGAATGTTCGATGAGGGCGGTAATGTAATCAACAGGATAGTGTTCCTGAACGAATGCCTTGGAGTATTTGAGGTCCCACCACAAACGCTGCTTAAAATCGGCGAGGATGCCTGGAGATTGTAATCAGCAATGAGGTGGGAGAAGAACATAAGGAGGAGGAGAAGAAATTTGATGGGCATAATGATTCACCTGCCTTAATCTTACATGGTGTAGAGTTTGACAGCGATATCAAGAACTACAAGGACAAAGCAGATACCGATAAAAATCAGGGTACCTTTATCATTATTCTTTTTCATGTTAGTGCTCCTTTCGATTTTTCATGGCTTTCTGAGCCTGAGCGTAAGTGAGGGTTTTGCCTTCGTGGCCAGGGAGAGGTTGAGATTCCCAGGTACCGGGGACGCGGTATTGTTCAAGAGAACGACGATTGAGTTGTTCGATAGAATAACCGGAAACATTGGCAGCGTATTCATGATTGACCTGGATGCCCATATCTTCACAGTCGTGGCAAATCATAATATAGATTGCCTCGGACCAGGAACAGTGGCGTTCTTGCTGGACCTGGAAAGCGTATTCGCCACGCAGGTTGTGGCCATTTTCAGCAATGGCAAGCCAGGAATCTTGGACTTCCTGTTGTTTGCGGGCACACATGGGAAGACCTTCGTTGGGGTCGGATTCAGGAAGAACTTTAAGGGCAACTTTGGCAATACCATATGAGAAGGCATATACAGCGGCGAACATAAGAGTTGCGATAAGGATAGCGGCAAGTAAAGTTAAAAGAATCATGTTGCTACCTCCTTGGATTTTGAAAATTGAAATTTATTTGGAACGAAGACGGCAGCGCATGACCTGGATGGACTGGACGCTGCGCTGAAGACGGGCAGAAAGCTGACGGTCGGGGATGGAGTGGACGAGGATAAGATTCATTTCCTCGGTAGTCCATCCACGCTTGGGATAGCCGGCCGTTTGCCGATAGTTGTTGCGGCGATAATAATTGCGGGCAAGAGGATCAAGACGGGAAGACATGAGGGGAGTGGGTCAGCTCCTTGTTGGATTTATTGGGTGAAATCATGGGCGGACTGGGCAAGGGGCAGGCAGTGGGTACGCAAAATCTGCCAGAGTTTGCAATCCGGTTTTGTGCGGGAGAGGAGTTGCAGGGCACGGTCCCTGGACATATCGCGGTGGGCAAGAGGGCAGTTTTGAGCCAGAAAGTTGCGATGGGATTCATTGTTGGTGAAAAGAAGCTCGGCACCGGGGTGAGTTTCCGTTAAGTAGAAGTAGGGACCGGTAACTTGCAGGCGGATGCCAATGGACGGAGCACAGTAGAGATCGAGAGGAGAATCATCCTTTGCTGAGGTGTAGCCTTTGCCGAAATAAGAGAGCCAGCGGTGGACGTTGGGACCCCAGGGGCATACGGTGGGCGGCGGCATGAAATCATTGCCTTCCCAAACGTTTGGGGTAAAAGTTTCATCATAGGGGTAAGGACAATCCTGTTCCGGGGTGAGAGGCGGGGTGTAGATTAGAGGCGGATAGGCGGGCTGGGTGGTGCAGATAGCTTCCGGCGGAACGGATGCACCTTGGGGCAGAGGAGTGAAATCACAAGCTTCGGTTGGATAGGAATAGCCGGACGAAGAATGAATGTTTTTGGTTTTGACCTGGCGATAGACGGTGCGAAGTTTACCATCCTGATAGAGGTTGCCGAAGATAAAATCGTTCTGGCTGACAAAGTAAAGAATGCTGCGATCGCCATTGAAACAGAAAACAGCGGCGGCAGTTTGGTCGGCCAGGTTGGGACGGGGGATATCCGGGGCGGCGTGATCAAAATAATCCTGGAAGCTTGTCCAATTTTTGAAGTAGAACGGGTAGTTGGGATTGGGAGCAAAATCAGAACAGATGCCCTGATAGGAACCGCGATGAAGATGGGCGCAATCCGAAACAAGATTGACAGTGATGTTATTGGCACGCTTACATTTGATGCCATGATAAGCGCAGTGACGGCAGCGAAGCTCTTCATCGTAAAGCGGATTTGTGGCGGACATGGGGCAACCCCCCTTTTTTTAGACGGCGTAGTGGATATCGCGGGAGCGGGTGCGACGGAAGGCGAGAGCGGCGGGAGTGGTGGATTTGATCTGGGCGATGGCATCATAGCAAGCCTTTTCATCCGGGTCAGAGAGTTCATCATCGGAGATGTGGCGGTATTCAAATGTGAGATCCTTGCCTTCAACAAAGGGAGTGCCGGAGGTTTTATCGAACTGAACGGAATCATTATTGTAGGTGACTTCGAAGATAAAATCGTCGTTTTTGTTATAGAAGCGAACGTAGTCTTCCGAGGAGGGGTCGAAGAGATCACAGCGGACATTGCTGGCGGTATAGACAACGCCGTTTGCGAATTTCATGGTAACGTTATAGTGCTCAGCGTTGAGATTGACAATGTTCAGATCCTTGATGGCTTCCGTGAAAGGCAGGCCGGTGTTGAGTTCAAAGGCGATGGAACGCAGGCAGTCATAATTGAGGTCAACGCGACCGGCAAAACCGATGACGGCATCGATCTGGTCATAATATTCCGGCTTGAGCTTATCCTGCATGTAGGTGCGGATTTCATCGGCGGTGGGGTAATCGAAGCGGAAGTGGTAATGGAAGCGGCCGGGGCGGTTGACGAGGAAATCATTGAGGTTTTTGAGATCATTGCAGGTGACGACGAAGAGGCGTTTGCCGTTGGAGGTGCCATCGAACAGAGAGAGCATGGTGGACTGAGGATCGGTTTTATCATCATCGGAGGGATGGGCGAAGGTTTTATCGAATTCATCAAAGAGGATCATGACTTCCTGGTCAATGGATTCGAGGTAGGAGGCGATGCCGGGGATGGCTTCATCGACAATGAGGAACGGGCAAGCCAGCAGAGATGGCGCGGGTGGAGAGCAGGCGGGCGAACATGGACTTGCCGATACCTTTTGCGCCGCTGAGGATAACGCCAAGAGAACGCGGGAAAGCGTTGTAAGATGCCATGACTTTTGCGACCTTGGATTCATGCGGGCCATAGACAGTTTCATTGACCTGCATATTGGGGCGGGATTCCAGATAGAAGCCGCTGAGCTTGGAGAAGCGGACGCAGTAGGTGGCGGCGGGCAGGGAATCAAAGGTGCGAAGGGAATCATCGTAGATCTGGTATTTGATGCCGGTGTTGACGATTTTCATAAATATGTAACTCCTTTTAATTTTGTTATAGGACAATGTTAAAAATAAAACAAGGTGGTGGAAAATATTACAAAAATGGGAAGTGGTACGGTTATCAGTCCGGGGCTTTGAGATTATGGGGGTTATAGGGGGTGTAAGTTGATCTCGATTTTGCCGGGGCAGGTACAGGTTTTTCCATTGACAAAATACTGACGCCAGTAGTCATCGTCACATTCGCCTTTGGAGGTAATACGGAAGGTGAGGGAAGGGAAGGAGCGGGAGAGGGCGATCATATCATTGGCGACATCGAACGGACATTCGTTTTCGGAGCCGAAGGTGAGGATATCGTTCTCGTCATCATAAAAATAGGCGGAAGGATCGAAGGGTCTGAGGCAAGGGGAAGCATCAGCGTAAAGGGTTTGGAGTTCATGCTGGATGGCACGACGGGTGGGTTCGGGATGAGAGTGGGGTCGTCATCGCGGAAGATATCGAGGGTATGGCGGGTAAAGTAGGACATAGAATCATCTCCTTAATTTAAGATGCGGCAGCGGAATCGGTAAGGGATTTGAACATCGTTTTGGGAAGGCCGGGGGTAGATTCCTGGCGGGAAATCCACTGGCGCTGGTAGGAGACAGCACGGGGATAATCAGCAGCAGGGGAAACAAGTTTTGGGGTTTCGATGTTTTCAAAGACACATTCCGCGATGATCTGCAGGATTTCCGGCAAGGTGGTATCAGAACCATAGGCGGCGACAAGACCGCGCAGAGAACAGTAATAAGGCTCAACGGCTTGTTCCAGCTGGCGGATGGTGTAGGCAGAGAGGTCGATCGTTTCGGCGGCAACGGCATAATAATTGCGGTTGGGAGAGGCCGATTTGGAGTGAAAAGGAACGATGCCAGTGAACTGGTATGTAGTGGGAGAGAGGGCGCGGCAATACTGGCGGGTGTCTGGGTCAGTTTGGAAAAATTGTTTCATTGGAGTGGTCCTTTCAGGGGGTGGTGAGAGGCTGGATGAGGGAATCAAAAGAAATGGAGGAAATGGGAATGGACTGTGGGGAGGAAGAATAACCAACAAGAGCACAGATAGGGAAGTAAAAATGGCAACCGTAAAAAGAATACGTTCGTCTATCAGATGTATAGTGAACCTCTTTTACAACATAAGAGTTACCGCAGAATCGTTTCATGCTTTTCAAAATGGTGATACGCGGAGTTTTAATTTCGCCACTTTCATTCAAACCGTATTCTTCTGCCATGTCATCCCATGTACGGATGGTGACTGTATCACCGGGCTGAGGGTTGAAATCCATTAAGAAGCTCCTTTCAGAAGGTCATCAAAGGTGAGAGAGGATTCAAAGACGGGCAACACAAGAGAACAGACAGGAAAATCATAGCTTACATCCGCAAAAGAGCCCCAGGAGCCAACAGCGGTAGTGGTTACTCTTTCAACAGTGTAGAAATGACCGCAATATTGTTTCATATTTTGAAAGATGGTGGCAGGAAGCGTTGGGATATCCCCATAGGAATCAGTGCCAAACTCTTTTACCATATCATCCAGGGGCGGATCATAATAAAATCACCGACTTGAGGAAAATACGAACTCATTATGTGACTCCTTTCATAAGATCGTCGAAAGAAATGGTAGAAGTAGGAACAGGTGAGGCAAAAACGAACATATCTTCCGTAAAAGGGAGCCAGCTGCCGTCTAATCCATAAATCCAATATTTATCGTTAATGGATGGCCGGACATATTCAACTTTGAAAGAGCGACCGCAAAACTGTTTCATATTATCGTCAAAGGTTAAATAAGGGAGTTTAATCCCTCGTTTAACCAGGCTGCCATATTGAGAGAGCATATCATCCCAGGCGCGGATTGTGACCGTATCGCCAGGCTGAAATTTGTGAGGGTAAAACGGCATAGGTTAAGCACCACCTTGAAGTAAATCATCGAAGGAAACGGAAGGGGGAGGAGTAGGCACGGGGGAGGATTCAATAAGAGATTGGTAGGCGGCATAAATTTTTGAAGCGTAACACATGTCTCCATCCTGGGTGGTGAACTGAAATAAATTTTGATTGCAAACACCCGTGGCAGTGACGATTTGAGGGGAATCAAAATCACCGCGGGAAACAGCAGTAACGTCAGAAACAGGACAGAAAATGGAACGCCTCCATGATAAGTTCATACGGTAAGCAATGAATTGTTTGCGCGGATCAGAGCTTTGGCGAAAATCATCATAGAGAGCTTTACATTGAGCGAAGGAGGGGAAGAGAATTTTTTGGTTAGGAAGGATGGTGGGGTAAAAAAGATTGGTTGTTTCGGGAAGAATCAAAAGAAGTCACCACCTTGGAGAAGAGAATCAAAGGAGAGAGAAGAGGGCGGAACAGATTGGGGTTTGGATTGTTCAAACATGGGAGCACTGTAATTATAGCCGTTGCCGGAGAGCGAATAGAAGGGGAAGCCATATTCCCTTTCTTCGATTCTTGCAATGGTAAACGTTTTACCGCAATACCGTTTCATTTCTTTGGTAAAACTTTCCGGCACGACGATGGAACCAAATTTGTTCAAACCAAATTCGGAATTCCAATATCATCCCATTGACGGATGGTAACTTCATCTCCGACGTTGTAGGTAGGGTAATCGGCAGGGTTAAGAGGTTTCATTGAGGGAGTTCACCTCCGGCAAGGAGTTGGTCAAAAGAGATAACGGGAGGAATGACGGAAGAGGATTCGTTAAGAGGGGCGAGCATGGCGGGTGAGAGGTGCCAGTGGCGGGATCCATTAGAAAGAGAGAGAAAAGGATCATCGAACTGGAACATAGCGGGAAAAAGATAATCTTTATCTCTGTCATAAGGGGAAGGTTCGTTTACGATGGTGAGAGTGGCACCGCAGAGGTATTTCATTTTCTTATTAAAGAATGTGTGGTCCGGCAAGTAAATACCATCGATACCATCATAACATTTGATGGAACTGAGTTCATCCCAGGATAGGATGCGGACGTGTTGGCCGAGGTAGAGGTCTTGGAATGTCATAGGGAAATCACCTCATTGAACAGTATGAGCGCCATAACAAGCAGCGTCAGGGATGATAGGATTCGGTTTAGGGGTGGGGCTGCCGGATTTGGACTGGGGTTTGGGTGCCCAGGAATGGGGCTGGCCATCCAGGATTTGCATTTCCTTGGCGATGGAAGCGATAACGAAATCAAGAGAGATGGCCTGACCGGTAGTCTGGCGGCCCCAGTAGGACTTGCCCCAGCAATCAAGAACGACTTCACCACGGGCTTTGAGCTTTTCACCGAACCAGTTGGAGACTGCCCACCATTCAAAGATTTCGGGCGGGGTGGTATCGAGGTCATCGTATTCATCGTCGCTGTAGACAGCACCGCAACACTGGCAGACATGAACAGTTTCGGACTCGCAGCAGGCACGGGCTTGGGCGAGAGTGGGATAGGTGAGGCCGCAGACGGGGCAGATATAGGGGTCCACAGGTTCCGGGACGTCAGAATCATAATCCGGGTTTTGGAATTTGGAATCATCGAGGTTCGGGACATCAACTTCATCAAAGTAGGTGGAAGAACCGCACTCGGAGCAGGTTTGGGGGGAGGCATCACAGATAGCGGATTCGTAATCAGATTCATCGAAAGGAGGAGCTTCCGGGATGCTGGCGTCATAAGCGAGGGCGGAGAGGATAAAATCCATTTCCAGGTTCATATTGCAGAAGACTTCACGGTCGATGAGCTGGTCGAGAATTTTTTGGTTGGGGGTGGAATCGGAAGAATATTCGTGACCGTTGACGGTGTAAAGCATGGGATCAACTTCCTTTTTTTTGTATGAAGTCAGGGTTCGAAATCGGGGTGGTCGAGGGCGGTGGCGTTGGAGAAGAAGACATCAACCATATCCTGATCGGATTCGATGTTATAGCAGCCGCCGCAGGAATCGTTTTCTTCCCATTCATTGGAATTGGGGTTATATTGATAGAGGGTGAGAAATTTTGCTTCGCCGTTGAGGTACTGCTGATAGAGTTCAAGCTCGCTCTTGATCACGTCCTCCGCACGGGAGCGCCAGTCCGGGGTGGAGTAGCCGAGGTCAGCTACGTCCTGGCGGGTGCAGACGGCGAAACCGGCAAGGCCGGAATCAAAATCATCATGGAATGGGGTGGTGGAGAGAGCGATGGCGGAGTGAATGTAGGCATAGATAGGGAGTTTGACGTATTCAGGTTCAATGCCGGCTTTGACATCAGGGACAAAAGCGCTGACAGGTTTATCACCGGAGAAATAACGGTTGGAGGCGATATAGAATGTGGAGTAGCAATCCCAATCCGTGCGGGGGTTGGGAGGGAAGAGATCGGGGTCTTCGGAGATAAAATAAAGATCATTGCCGAACTTGGCGTAGGTGCCGGTGAGGGTTTGTTCGGTTTGAACGGGGATGGTGAGGGTGGACATATTTCAAGCCTCCTTCTTGGATGCGGATTCAACTTCCGGCTTGGATGCGGCGTTAATATAAGTGTTGACGGCGGCATTGAAGCGATCAAACAGGACGCCGCTGTACATGACAAGGGTTTTGAGCTGCTGGGCGGTGCGGTGATAGCGGTTACGGAACTGGATGTGAGCTTCGTTCCAATCGGTGTTCATGGTTTTATAGACGTTGCGGTAGGTGACGGAGAAGTTGCAGGAGGTATCATAGTAGATAGCAGCGGCCTTGGCGATGGCGGCATTGATGGCGGCTGCACGTTCATCCAAAAGGGACTGAGAAGGGGCGGGCTTGGGCTGCTTTGCGGATTCATCCGGCAGGGGGGCGGGGATGGGCTGTTCATCCAGAACGGAGGTGGCCGGAGATTTGATGATGCAGGGTTCGGTTTTAATGAGGCCGAGTTCCCGCTGGACACCGATGGGAAGCTGAGAGTTGGGGTTGGAATCGTTTTTGCGGACGTGCTTGATGATGGCATCGTTATAGAGATCGTTCAAAATAGAATTGAAGATTTCGCGGTAGGTAGTGGAGGAGCTGATAATTTGGATGGTGGAGATATAAGAAGTACAGGCGTGGGACTTGCGGTAGTTGATGCGCTCTTGCTCCTGGACAAAGCCATAATCGCGTTTCATTTTGGCGTAGATCTGGCTGAGGATATCGCGGCGGGAGGGGTAAAGCTCCGGGGCGTTGCGGATGATTTTATCCATGGTTTGGTAGACTTCATCACGCCAGGTGACGGGGGCGGATACAGGTTTTGAGGTTACAGCAACAGAGACATTTGACTTTTGCGGGGCAGGTGCCGGGGTAGATTCGTTTTTGGGGCTGGGGGCAGGTTCATCATGGACGGCATAATCCATGGGGGTGACGGTGACGGGCTGCGGGGCAGGCTGCTGAGCGGGGACAGCACCGGCAAAGTGGTTGGCGAGGGCAGCGAGGGTGGAGGTCATTGTGACCATGCAGCGGGCGGTTTCGGCCTGGGTTTTGAGGTGGAATCAACGAGGGCCTGGATGGTTTGCATGGCGACGGCGGAGGTTTGGTCCGGGGTGGCGAGGACGCTGCGGCCATAATAAAGGGATTCCATAACGTCCCATACGAAGTCCATGAACTTATCCGCGTTGGGCTGGCGGGAGAAGCGGCAGATTTCCATAACACCGCGGAGGGTGTAAATAAATACATCCCTGGACTTACCGTCAACTGTATTCATTTTGCATACGGTTGAAAGAGGTCCAATCGATCTTTATTCCGATTATGAATCTGCTGAATTGCGATACGAGGATTCTCATAATTCAACGCTGCACCGACCTGTTCGCGGGTCATGTAGAATTCATTTTTATTGGAATCGTCCTGATATACATTGCAGGTCAGAGAGCCAAAAGGCTTTTGGGTGACAAGGGTAAGATTTTGAGTCATTTTGAAAGTTCCTTTCTGTGATATAGGATAAATGGATATTGGATATTTGTTATGCTTTGACGGTGTTTTTGCGGGTGAGTTCGAGGACGGTGCAGAACGGGGCGAACCAGCCGCGCCCGAATAGAAGGCGTGCGGGGTGGAGGGCTGACATTCATAGCAGACAGTACCGTTGATGATAGCGAGGGTGTAGGTAAGTTTGGTCATAATGGTTGATCCTTTCTGATGGTAAAAATAGATTCAAAAATAAAACAGGGAACAAGCTGGTGGGAAAACGGTCTTCTTGGGCGAATTGATGGTTGTGGTTGTAAAAGACATATTATCGTTTGTTTTGGTTCTGCGGAGGATCTTATGATGTTATCTCGAAACCGTATGGAGGTGGCCAGTCTGCAGACGACGCCCGTGATCCAGGAGGGGGAGGCGGTAACAAATTCGAACTCTTGGATATAACCGAAGAGTGAAAGCATGAACTGAAATATAATCAGCAAATGATTCTATACCTTGTTAGGCTGTTTTATTTTTAAGGTTGATAGTTGGGACACGGCGGGGTGTGGTTGGCAAAATCGGCCATGGAAGCGCCGTGGTATTTATGGTTGGGAATTTGCCAGTTGAGCGGTAGCTCCTTTCAATAAATCATCGAAGGTGAGAGTGGAGGCGCAGACATAAGATTGTTCAAACATGGGGGAAGAAAAAATCTTAGAACTACCGTCGAGATAATAAGAATCAAAAGTTGGAGGTGCATGGCGGCGTACATGAACAATGGAGAGTGTTTGTCCGCAATATTGTTTCATAGGCTCTGTGAAGCATTTTGGGACCTGATTTCACCATATTCATTCAAGCCAAATTCGGATTCCATATCTTCCCACTGGCGAATGGTAACTTTATCACCAATGTTGTAGGTAGGATAGTTATTGTGGTTAAGGGCAGTATTCATAGTTGTTGGACTCCTTGAAGTAAATCATCGAAGGTAATAGAAGGGGTGGAAATACGGTTTTTGGGTTCAGGGGGGGGGAGGGTTGCAGGGACAGGGAGGAGCATGGCGGAGGTGAAATACCAACCGTAAGGAGAACCGCCATCATTAAGGTCTACATGAACACCCGGTAAATAATTGAGAAAATAAATGGGTTCATCAGGAAGATTTTTATTATGAATTATTCTGGCAACAATAAACTCTTTGCCGCAGTAAGGTTTCATGCCAAGAACAAAAGAAAGTTTATTGGGATGAACAGCGATACTACCGTAAGGATCGGAGCCGTATTCTTCCATCATGGAATCCCAGGTGCGGACGATGACGTGATCACCGACGTGGTAGGTGGGGTAGGAGGCTGGCATTCAAATGCCTCCTTTCAGGAAATCGTCAAAGGAAACAGGGAAAACGGGAACCGGGGTGTCATAGGGGTGGAATTCATTGGGGGTGAAAAGAGCGGCGTCCCAAGAGAATCTGGCAGCGGCGGAGGGATCGACAGCGGTGGAGAGATCGTAGGGTTTTAAGAAGTAAAAGGCGGCGGAGGGATCAACAGCGGTGGAGAGACTGTAGGGTTTTAAGAAGCAAATGTCAGAAACGCCAAGTTTACGACTAATCCGCACAATACTGCCACAAAGAGAACGGCGTTCAGGGGACATATAATCTGTGATACTATTGGAAAAGAGATCGGAAAACCGCGCATAGCCATCATCATCTTTGGGAAGAGCGTCAAACTCTGCGGCAGAAATGATTTGAACGAGGGTGCCAACGGGGTAGGTGGTGGGGAATTTCATTGCGCGGCTCCTCTCAACAAATCATCGAAGGACATGGAAACCGGGGGCGGAGAAACGACACTCAACAGATCCATAACAGGGTGAAATTCAGCGGCGGAGAAGAACCAGTCATCCCAGGGAAAAACGGTTTTATCTTTAGCGAAGAGAGGTATGAGTTTGTATAGGCCTCCTACACCACTTCCGGAAATGCTAGTGATGACAGCCGAACAACCGCAAACAGGAAGTTTATCTCTGTGAAAGGAATCGTCTGCGCCGTAAGGGAAATGGGCAAGAATAAAATTGCCGCGGTCATCCGTAGGATAGGAACGGACTTCTTCTTCGGAAATGATTTTGACAACATCGCCAACTTCATAGGTAGGATTCATGGTAGGCTTCCTTTCTGTGATGGGGTTAGAGGTTTGCGATAAGAGAATCAAAGCTGAGATACGGAGCGGGGATAGTGCGAGAGATCATGCTGGACGGGATGATGTGGTAGGAATCGCTGTGAGGAAAGTAAAGGCGGAGAAGGCCGGATTTGCCGAGGATGGCAACGATCTTGCCCTGCTTGCCGAGGATAGGCTCATAGGGAAGAGAATCGGTGAGGGTGAAAGTGGTGCCGTAATCATACTGGAGGGCGCGAAGCATTTCCGGAGCGGAGACGATCTCGACCCAGGTGCCAGGTTCATAGCCGGGGAGGAAAGGGGTCATGAGGAATCACCTACCTTGGAGGAGCTGGTCAAAAGAGATGCGAGGAGCGGGGTTTAGGTCGATGAGAATATCGCTAATATCATAGAAAAGGTCTTTGTGATTGAGATGATAGTGCTTTTGTTTATGAATGGCATTATCGACAAGCACATCGGTGATTTTACCGTCATCAGAAACAACAGTGCCGTGGAGGGTTTCAGACGTAACGTCAACAGGGGTGGAATCATAGGGAGAAATGAACCTGACAAACCGGTTAAAATAAACTTGAGTGCCGGGGGCAATTTGGATATTAGGTATCATGGGGAGCACCTACTTTGAGAGATAAGATCGTCAAAAGAGATCGTTGGGGGAGGTACGAGAGCGGTGGTGACTGCTTCGGGGGTATCGTCATAAGTAAGGGCGGAATGGGTGGCGACAAATGTTTTGTTATTCATACTGGGGACAATAACGGTGACATAAGCGCCATTATCAGACTGGACAAAGCCGTGGAGGGTACGACGGGCTGTGCCATGCAGCGTTATGATTCCAAAATAGACGGGAGTGCCGGGTTGAATGTAATAAGGGTCCATAAGAATCACCTGTATGAATTAGAGGACAGAAATAATTTCATCAAAAGAAACGGTAGACGGGGGTACAGGGTTGGGGGACTTATAGGCAAAGGAATCGTTGGGGTCCTGGATTTCGGTGATGTATTCATGGGGGACGTGGAAGGTGCGGGAATCATCGGTCCAGACGGTGACGCGGTTGCCGTTATCTTCTTGGACGGTGCCGGAGAGAAAGGTGATCTGAAATTTAGTGTTTAGTGGTTTTACGGTAAAGAATTTGACCCGTGAGCCGGGGGAGATGAGTTTCATAAAAATCACCTGAATTCATTTGAAGGGGAGGGTTCCGGGGTATTACCAGGCGCTCCAACCATTGGAATGGCCGGAGGCCCAGCGAAAGGAAAGTAAAACCATGACCGTGCGTTTACCAGGCGCACGAACAGGGGGCGCAACGAGCTGCTAAGAAAGGAAGAAACAGCTGAAGCGCCTGGGAATGCCCCGGAACCATGAGGCGGAATGGAGAAAAATAAAAATCAATTTGTGAAAGCTGATGAGAGGCAGCCGGTGATGGCAGCAGGCACTGTTTACTGAGCCTCTGGGTTAGTTTAGTGTCTTGCTGATGTTTATTGGTATTTATTGTTGAGTTTGCTGCTCTAGTACGCCTTTTCTGATGCGCCTTGAGTTGGAGTGTCGATGTGTCGGTGACCTATGGAACTCGATGATGGAAATGGTCCGACGACAGTGTTGGCTTCCAGGGGGTGGGACAGGGTAACAAATTCAAACCCTCGGATATGACCGGAGGGTGTTTGGCTTTGACTTGAAACAAAATCAAAACGAAACTTTTCCTTTAACACAAATGATTTTTTTGGGATTATGCGGTTACGCTGGGCGGGGCGAGATCGGCCTTGATACAGGATTCAAGGTCAAGGCCGTATTTGGCGTTATACTTTTGGATAATGTATTTGGTGGTATCGGGCTGAACATCCTTGAACCAGGTGATGTTGCATGGAAGGACTGAAGGTCTTCATCCGGCCACTTTTTGCCCTTTTGTTTATCGCGGAAGTAGGTATCAATGGTGGCTTTGAAGATTTTATTTTTGCGGTAGCCGACTGTGATTTGGTTATCCTTATTGAGCATGACGCCAAGGATCCAGTTGCGGCCGGCGCGGGAGTGGAACTGGGTTTTGGTTTCATTGAGAGTGAAAGGAGCGTTCATTTGGGAGAGAAGCTGGACGATGAGGCGCTCGACCGCATGGTAATTGAAGACGACTTTGCAGGAGACGATGATATCATCGGCGTAGCGGGTGTAACAGAGGCGGTCAGTGATGGGGGTTCCGTCCGGGTTGTGCTTACCAGATTCAAAATGGTTGACGGCCTTGGCGAAGGCGTGGTCAAAGGGGATCATCATAATGTTGGTGATGAGCGGGGAGATGGGGGTGCCCTGTGGCAGTGCTCCGTTAAGGAAGCAGAGGTCGAGGGCTTTGAGCAGCTCCGCGTGGCCGGTGGGGCTGGCGAGGATGAGGTTGAAGGGATAAATGAGTTCAAACTGGGAGAGGACAAACTCCGGCGTGGTGGAAGGGAAGAAACCATGAAAATCAAAATGGGCGAACCACCAGGCATCGAACTTTTGGTGACGTTTGGCGGCGGAGAGGACGCTGCGGTCCTCGACATAGGCGAAGGCGCAGGTGTGGTGGTCGGCAAACATCCAGGACTGGAAGAGGGTTTTGAGTTCCTTGAGGGCTTTCATTAAGTCGGAATTAGGGGCATCGATCCAGCGGAGGCCGCCGGAGGCTTTGGGGATGGGAAAATGGTTGTACAGGCTGGAACGGGGAGTGGTGAGGCGAAGGGATTCATACTGCTGGTTGAACGCCTGGAGCTGGAGGATCATTTGTTCCACCTTGGTGATGCGCATGATGCGGGGAGGAACTTTGTTGCAGATGACGGTACGGGTAGCACCGTGGCCGCCGGTGGAAAGGTTGGCGAGGTTGAAATCCCCGCGGAGGAGTTCTTCAAACGTCATTTCCCGGAAACGTTCCGGGCAGTTATAAGTGATGTAAACCATGTGAGTGCTCCTTATGTGAGGGTTGTGTTTGTGTTCTGATGGGAGATGGAAGGCTGCCGCGGCATATCATCGTCTTCCGCCTTTGCCCGTTTGCTTTGGTTGAAGGCGGCTTTTGCGTGTTTTCTGATGCGACCCTTGTACTAGTGGACTCCCTTGCTGGGCGAAGTATGTGGATTGGAATTATCCTGCCAGTCGACATTTGCTCGGAAGCTGTGTACTTTTGGACTTGAGACAGCTCTGGGCACGGTGGCCAGGATCAGGTGTGGGGTGGATCGGAGTAACAAATTCGTGCTCTTGGATATGACCGAAGAGCCTGAAGCGAAAAAAGCTTACAGTATACAACACAAACGAAATTTAATGGAACGCTAAGACGACAGGGTTACAGACCGAGGAAAGCGGATTCACCCTGGAGGTTGAAGGGGGCGGAGAGGCCGGTGTGGATCAACTCGCCTTTTTTGATGAAGTTTTGGAAGTTGGTGACGGTATAGCAGGCGGCAACGCGAACCGTGGGGGCAACACCGAGGGTAGTGCGCAGGCCGAAACGGGGACCTGGGCGGTGGCTTCGGCGTGGGTGAAGTTCATTGTGGCGCGGAATTCCTTGACCTGATTGGGGTCCGACCAATCGGCGGCGTAGAGCTGGGCGTCAAAGAGGGTGGTGCGGACATCAAACATGGCTTTAATGAAGGTGTTAAAGCGGTTGGCATCCACGATTTTCTGGCGAATCTCGATATTATCCACGGCGAGAAAAACGTAACCGGAGAGGGGCTGGCCGTTCCAGCCGGAGGGTTCCAAACGGATATCATTTTTGGCTTCCGGGTTGATGGCACAGAGGATATCGCGGAGGGCTTCCACTTTGGGCTGGCCGACCTGGGGATCAAAGAACATCTGGTTGACGATGTTTTTCTTTTCCACCGTATCAAAATCATAGAGGGTGAAGTTGGTCAGGCCATAGCGGGCAAGAAGCTCCGCGATGGTGGAGCCGACCGAACCGCAGCCAATGATGTGGATGCGGCCTTTGACATCATGCGGGGAGAAGACATCCAGGCTTTTGGCAAGATTCATAAGGCACCTCCGTTGGTGAGATAATCGTAATAGGTGGGGTAGTGGTCGTAATAATTGCCGTCATCGTCCATCCAGCAGCGGGCGGCGTTATCCCAGAAGACGTGGGGTACGGTGCCGCCGGTGGGCTTGACGGGAGGGTTTGTTTTGTGATAGATGGGCGGGGCCTTGGTGACAAGGGACTGAGCGGTGGCGGCAAAATCGGAAAGAGTATCGGTGTAGGTAACAGAGATATCGTCTTTATCGTAGATTTTGTTGGCGGCGTAGTCATACAGGCGGGCGGTGAACTCGCCGCGCTTGTTCCAGATCATGAAGAGGTAGAAATCATTGCCCTTGAGCTTATTGACAATTTTGGACTCGTTTTCGTCATCAACGCCGGAAGGGGAAGTGGACATGTTGACGTGGCTGTGGGCCTGGTAGCGGATGTTGTTGAAGATTTCATCGGGCTGGGAGAGCAGCCAGTCGTTGTATTTATCCTGGTCGGTTTCGACGGTGACACCAGTAACCTGCTGGGGGTAGACGAGGATATCATAGATTTCATACTCGGTAGGGGAGAGCTGGCGCATGAGGCCGTGCCAGGCGACTTCGGAAGTGAAATCATCAATGAGGCGGGACTGTTTGGCCCAGGCATCGGCAGTAAAATTGATGTTGATTTTATCTTTTGCTTTGGTTTTGGCGAGCTTGACAGAGCCGGCGAGGAGCTGCTGGCGATAGAGTTCGATGGCGGCATCCAGAGCGGTCTGATCAATACGGATAACTTGCATGGTTATTCTCCTTCCTTAACGGAATCGTTTGCGGATTTGAGCTGTTCAATGGCCTGCTTGGGGGTGATGGATTCACCGGTAGCGGTCAGGATGACGGGGATATCCGTGTGATAGGCGGCGGCGAAATCATCAAAGAAATATTTGGTGGAGATTGTTTCGACGAGGTTCATGCTGCTGGCGCTCTGCTGACAGATGGCAATGGCGGCAATAAAATCTCGGCGATCCTCGGCATCCTCCAGCATGGGTTCATAGTTACCGAGGCAGGAGTGATGATTGATGTGAGGGTTGGGAACAGCCTGAATGACGTTCATATTGATCGCATCGGACATAGCTGTGACATGGCAGTTGTAATTAAGCCTATAGGTGGCAGCGAGTTTGATTTTGAAGATGTGGTCAATGAACACAGCCCGGAAAAGGATACGGACATCGTGTTCTTCTTCATCGGTAAGATCCTGATAGGGGCGGTCACTGTTGAAGATAAAGGTTTCGACATCATCCGGGTCATAGTTGGAGAGGAATGTGGTGATGACGAGGAGAAGCGATCCATCGACAGCACCAACGGAGATACCCTTTTGAGTGTGGAGATAATCCTTGAGTTCCGTGATAAAGGTGGATTCATCTTTGGAGTCAAGGCCGGTCAGCTCACAGTTGATGCTGGTGATGTTGGTAAAAATTCCTGAGATGCGGGCGCGGGTTTCTTTCAGATCACGGTAAAGACTTTCAATTGACCGCTTGAGATCCGCTTTACGGCGGTCAATAGTACCTTTGAAGAGGGATTCGATTGCTTTATCTACGGCCCTGGAGGTCAGATCGGTTTTGTTATAAAGGCTTCCGCCATCCGGGCGAGGGTTTCCGAGCCAGTATCCGGGGTGGAGAGGGCGCGGAGGTAAGCGAGTTCATCGGAGGTAAGGGGGTGATCCTTGAAGAGCCAGGGCAGCAGGCGGGGCATGGCCGAGGCGAAACGGCGGTGAAAAACACTGCTGTAGAGGCCGGTGTCGTGCTGGGGCTGGACGATGGTGATACGGGCGGCTGCATCCTGATAAATTTTGTACTTATCAGAGAGATAAGCGCTGATATCCTTGACTTCCTGAATGGAATCGGGGATGGCGGCATTATCAGTGACGAAGAACAAACGGGATTCATTCGGGTTAGGGGAAGGCTGCAGGCCGGAATCATCGCCGAGGATGGTAAGGGTATTGCCCGCGGTGAGGCGGGGGTAGACCGTGCAGGCCAGAGCTTGGTGAAAATTACTTTGAAAGAGGAGCGGCAGGGGGTGCTGTCCTGCCATGTGATGGTGGGCGACATGTAATTGAGAATATCGGTGTAATTGGGGAGTGGCATGGTGATTCATTTTTCCTTTCTGATTAGATTTGGAACGATTGGCCGCGTTTGCGTTGCCCGCTGCCTGCCGCGGGGAGGCTGTTCCTGTAAGGCAGCACCCCGGTGGGGGAAGAGACACCACCGGAGGGAAATCAATCAGGCGTTATCCTGCTTGGCAATGTTGACCAGGTAGCACTTTTCCGCGATACCGAAGTCCGCGAAGGTCTTATCCAGGTCGCCTGCGGCCAGAGAGGAGCCATCCAGCTTGGTCTGGCCGGTAGTGTAATCGACATCATGAGCTTCCAGGACGGAGCGCAGGGTGGTGTTGGGGTCAACGGGGTAGGTGTTACGGTGCAGGTTATCGACGATCGTGACGTTAATCATGGTGAAAATCTCCTTATGATGAAATATTTTTATGTTGGATTGTGGATTGGGGAAGAAAAATCATGCCGGGCTGCTTGCTGTGGGGGTAAGCGCCGGCCGTTTTGGTTACTGAGCGGCGGTTTCGTTTTCCGGGCTGGCCTGGGATGCCGGGGTGGAAACTTCAATGCTGGCGATGATGGCATCGTGGTCGGCCTTGAGCTGAGCCAGGGTTGCGGCGGCCTGGGTTTCGATTTCATCCAGGTGCTTCTTGGCGAAGCCAATGCGCTCGGCGACATGCTCCTTGGCCTTGGCGACGTTTTCGAGGTCGGCGGGCAGGTCCTCCACGTAGATGGCATTGTCGGTGCCGAAGGCGGACTTGGCGAAGCAGATGCCGTAGGTGGACATGCTCTGCTTGGCGGACGGGGCAATGGCAAAGATGATTTCATCGTCATCGCCGGACTTTTTGCCGGGCTTGGTCAGCTGCAGAGCCTGGGGAGCCTTGGTGTGAAGGGTTTTGAGCTGGGCCATAGTCAGGGCGGAGGTGATGGAGAAAGTGGTTTCGTTGATTTTGACAGTAGACATAATGTGTGTCCTTTCTTTGGCGTGTAGCCAATGTAAAAAAAATATTTGCAAGTGCGGAATGCACGGTTGCCTAGGTTGGGGAATTGGTGAGGGAAGCGAGTTCATGGCAGGCTTCGCGGTAAGTATCGGCGGACTGGATGAAGGTGGGACCGTCACGGATTTCGTAATGGCCGTGGGTGGGGATGATGATGTACATGGGGGTCAACTCCTTTTGTTTGCGAAAACTTGTAAATAACGGGGTGAAATAAAACCTGCCAGACGGGGCAGGGCGGGGAACAAATTATAATAAGGCTGGGATGCGCTGTGAGAAACGAGAAGAAAACGGGCGAGAAACTGCATGGCCACAAGGAAACACGGCCTGTAGGGGCTGTGTGGGGCGCTGAGAGGGATGCGGTTTCATGCTGGCGGGTGACTTTGTGATTTTGATTATATACAAGTTTTCGCAAATATTCAAGCCGTAAAAATGTTGCTTGATGCGGTGAGAATGTTGCATGGCCGATGACAAAATATGTTCGTTTTTGAGCAGTACAAACCCGGCAAAGTGGTGGGTTAGTAAAAGCAATGTTCCAAAACGGCCTAAAAATTGCGTGTCAATACGACTAGGAAGGTTCAAAATCGGGCTGAAAACAGCACGTCAATAGCGTTTATATATAAAGATAAAGAAAGATATATAAGAGGGCGGTGCGTCCGGCGTTTGGAATGGGAACGGGTTTTGCGCTTGTGTTACGGTTTTGCGGGACTCTGGGGCACGGGTTTATAGGCGGCGCAGGTTTTGGTGGCGGAACAGGAAACAGTGTTCGTTTTGGTGATAGGAATGGTGGGTGCGATGGGAGGAGCGGCAAGGGTGGTGGCGGACTGGAGAGTGAGAGGTTTCGTTTCGGCTTTGGCTTCCGTCATCTTGGTAGGTTTGATTTTGCCGTCAATAACATCGTGCAGGTAGTTGTAGCAGCCGATAACGAACAGAGACTTGCGAAGAGGGTCAGCGAAGAAATCATCAATGGTGTAAGGATAAGAAGCTTTTTCGTGAATGGCTTCGTTGCTGTAGTTGTAGCCGTAAGAGTAAACGGTGGTGGGGCTGTGGCGGACATTGAATTTGCGGGTGATGTAGTTGCAGCCGAGCTTGACATAGTTCATGAAGGCGGCAGAGCTGTAGTTGAGGACATCGCGGACGGGAAGAGAGACTGGGAAATCAGCAGCGGCAATAATTTCATCGTAGAGGGTGACAATGCGTTTTGCCAGGCCGGTTTTGGTGGTGAGGAACCAGTCGTCTTGGGTTTTGAGCTGGCGGATGGCGGCATCAAGAGCTTTTTCGGAAGTGATTTTTCTTTCAAAGTCAGTCATGGTAGATTTCCTTTCTTGATTTGATTTTGAATGGGTAAAAGAAAAAAGCCTTGCGGGTGGGCAGGGCTTTTATAGTGGAGTGATTTAATTAGAGGCTGAACTTGGTCGGGTTTTCATCGGCGATTTGAAGGACGCGATAGAGAATATTGGAGATGGTTTTATTGGTAAGAGCCAGCAACTTTAAGGTCTCGGTATCGCTGGTGCAGGCAAAGGCTTCAAAGTGGGAATTAAGATAGTCAACATAAGAGCTGAGAAGAAGAGAATCGTTTTCGTCGTGGTAGGCTGTTGCGGTATCGGCAAGGATGCGGGTACGGGCAAGGGCAGAGATGACAGGGGTGTCATGGAAGTTGATAGGATTATAGCGGTCGGTCACATGATGAACGGTCCATTTTTCTTTGCCGGTACATTCAAGGATGAAAAGGCGGGCGGTACTGTACTCCAAGTCGGTATCAATATCGTTCTGGACAGCATCAATCTTATCAGGGGTAGGATCGAGATCATAAATGCTCTGGCCGGAAAGTTTTGAGATGAGAAGCAGGCGGGGATGACTGGAGGAAAAACCTTCACGGCTGCCGTTGTTGATGTTGGAAAGATAAGCGGAGGCCATAAGAAGGTCCTCACGGGAAGCGGGGGTGGGGTAAATGAATTCATAGAGGAAGGAGGTGAGCTGCTGAAAATCCATGGGGTTGCGGTTGACCTGGAGAACCATATAGGGTTCATTGTCGGCACCGAATTGTGTGACCGGAGAGGTGAAGGTGCAGAGCTGGGTGAGGATGATGTGATGAAGCATGGTTAGTCCTCCTGCTGAACAAGGTCTGCAAACTTAGCTTTGGCAACTTTCAAGGCAGATGAATCGGTAATCATGGTTGGTAATTCCTTTCTTGAATCATTTTGCACCGCAGGTTAGTGGACGGCGGCGAGGACGGGAGCGGCGGCACAGCAGAGGGTTTTGCAGCCGATGACGCGGCCTTGGGTATCGCGGACCATACAGCAGGGGTAAAAGACATCGGAACGGGTGGGGACGCGGGAGGCGACAAGAGCACTGACAATGTAAATCGTATTGGGCATGGGGTTTGGCAGGTTTTCGACATCGCCATAGTAAGAGTGGGAGATGGGGATAGTTGTGCCGGAAGCGGTGGTGAATTCGCCGTCGGAGATGGATTCAACATAGACGCGGGCAACCACGCCGAAGGGCTTGATGGAGCGGTGCCAATGTTGATTTCGTGCGGGGTGAGGTTGAGAATTTGGGTAGACATGGGGCGGTACTTCCTTTCATTGCATGATGCAGATTCGTTTTTTTGAATTTACAATTTGTTCATAAGGTTTGTTAGGATGGTAGAATTTATGCGGATTTTGGCTTGGAAAGTTTGGCGGAAACGGAGAAATAATTTTGTTTTGCGGTTTGGCTTATGATTGAATTATACAACGAATGGTTGTTGCGTGCCAGTGCAAAAAGTTGGACATTAGTAATAATAGCGGCGTTCCAAATCATATTCGCCGTTGGGGGTGAGGCCGTTGGGGGCGGACCAATCGCAGGCATCCTCTTCGTTTTCGGCAGAGGGGCGGATGATGGGCCAGGTGACGATATAGCACGGGGCGGTGAAATCCTTGGCGATTTCGTTGGGGCAGATGGCTGTGGCAACGTACTGGGCGATACCGTGGTAACAATCATAGGAGCAGTATGCTTGCTCCAGGAGGATGAGGGGCTTACCATCGTAAGAGCAGGCACCGTTGAGTTCCAGGCGGGAGAGTTCGGACTGGAGGTTAAAGGGGTGGCGGGTTTTGGTTTTCATTTTGGGTTCAACCTTTCTTTGACAATACTGTTACTTAATTCTGAAATATTGGAAGATAAGAAAAGCGCCCTGGGGATTAAACCAAGGCGCGATGGGGGGTTGTGATTCATTTTTTACTGGGCCTGGGGAGGATTTTTGCCGCTTGCATTCTTGACAATATACAGAGTGTTTGCGAGAGTGGTTTCGCTCAGGTCGTCAATCCGGTTAGTCAGGCGGTCGATACGTTCGTTGGTAGCGTTGACAGCTTCAATTGTCATATCAAGCTTCTTTTCAATATGGCTTTCAATGTAGGCCATCATGCGGGTTTCGGATTCTTTAATGAGTTCACCGCATACTTCGCGAGATACTTCACGGGATACTTTGCGGGATACTTCCGTCATCATCTGGCGGAGGAGTTCAATGTCGTTTTTATCGAGGGCCATGGGGCACCGTCCTTTCTTTAATTATAGTATAACAGATTGACGTTCAAAAATCAATCTTGATGCGGCGCTCTTTGATGGGGATGGTTTCAAAGTGGTAGCCAGAATTGTAAGTGTTGGGAATGCGGGTGCGCTTGGTATCGTGGCGAATGGTGGAGAGTGGGGCGGCAAGGAGCAGGGAGAGGATGGCCCCAGCAGCGGATTCAATCTCGGAATCAGGGCAACCAAAGCGATAAGCGGGTCAGTAAACCAGGACTTGGAGCTTTCTTCCAAACAGGCATCGCCGGAGTAGGTTTCGCTTTTGGGTTCGATAGGGGTTTTGAGGTAGTGGAATGGAAAGAAGGGGTTATTGTCCAGGCTATAGGAGTAGTAAACGCCGTTCATTGCGAAGTTGATATAGCTGGTGTGGGTGACGGTGATGGGGGCGTTGGGGATGGACTGGAAAAGGGCGAGTTCCTTTTGGAGGTTGGAAATCAGCGGTTCCCGCACTTTGGGATGGAGGGTTGAAGAGGATTCAATGCGGCGCTGCGTTGCGGTGCAGGCTTCTTTCAGGTTGCGGTCAGAGATGACGGCGGGATACAAGGGTTTCACTTTGCCGCCCTGGGCGGTGATGAGCTGGGCCAGGCGTGTGAGGATGCGGGCAGAGTTATACTGCCAGGAGGTTGCGTAAAGACGTTCATTCTCTTTTATGACAATCATTTTGGTACTTCCTTTCAGCGGGGCTTAGAGGTAGTGGGCGGGAAACGCCTGGCCGACTTCTTTATAGGTAGTGAGGATGGGGCCGTGGTGGCAGATAAAATCATGCAGGCCGGCACGCAGGGCACTGAAGATTGCGTCTTCGTTGTAATGGGCGGACGCTTTGTTATAATCGCGCTGCCAGGTGGTAAAGTAGGTTTGAATTGCTTTGGATTCCCAATCATTTTGGAGGAAGGCGGGAACCTTGCCGGAATCATACTGCTGCCAGACTTTGGCAAAACGGATATCGCCATAGATGCGGGAGGCCATGTTATAGGCGATTTTCTGCTCTGCGGTGCAGACGGACTTATCCACGCCACGGATTTTGTGGTATTGCAGTTTCATTGCGGGACTCCTTTCCATCAGAGAATAATCTGGGTGCCTTCATCCAGGGCTTTGCGGAGGATATCGGCAAGCGCGTTGAGGTCCGTGAAGTTTTCATTGGGCAGGGGAGAGTTGACGGCGTGATAGGCAAAGGTTTCAAACTGGCTGCGGGTGATGGTGCCGGATTCGGCCAGCTTGGCGAATTCAGCGAGGGAATCGGCGGTGGGTTTGGGCTGGTGGAGGGCGAGGGCATCCAGCATTTCCGGCTTGACTTCCGTGTAGCCAACGGTTTCAACATGCTCATCCGGGAAGGCCGTTACGATAACTGTACAGTTAGGAACGGTGTGGGAAACGATACGGGAAGCGGTAAGATCCGTGATGCTTCCATAACGGTGAAGTGACGGTCGCCGGTTGCGGTTTCATAATAGACGCGGAACGGGGCTGTTTCGGGGTCGAAGAGGTCATCGGCAGGCCGAATGCGCAGGTCTATATAGTGCGCGGGGTTCTTTTCGATTGCGGTGCGGCACTGGTCAAGAATGTTCATTGCGGCGGCGGAGAAGCACTTGAGGCTTTCAACCGACTGGGATTCATCTTCCAGCCAGGCGCGGGCACTCTGGCGGGCTTGACAGGCGGCAGGACGGGTATTGAAATAGCCGATGATGGTGGGCAGGTGAAGGGAATCGGTGAGGATGAGGGCATAAAGAGAATTCAACATTTTTAGGTACTTCCTTTCATTTCATGCTGTTTTTTTGCAGGGAATTCAATCGGCATCAATGGCCAGGGCGTATTCATCCGACTGGCCAAAGACGGTGAGGGTGACGGTTGCAGGGCTGGATGGGTCATAATCAATTTGGATGTTGGTCATAACCAGGCGGCAGGTGGCGGCGAAGGTCAGGAGGATAAGGCCGAGGGAGAGGAGGAGGGCGGAGAAAATGCGGCGAGGTTTCATTTGGGACTTCCTTTCATTGCAATAAAAAACGCCCTGGCGGTGAAGTCAGAGCGCAAAGAACTTATTTATGATATTCATAATGGGATTCAGGGTCAGGCCGCTTTGCGGTGGGTAGCGGTGCGGTGCTTTGCCGCTTTGGGGTTGGCTGCCGGCTTGTGAATGGCATACACGGCCAGAATCAAAACGGACAGGGAAACGGCCAACAGGATAAAGGGGTGGCGTGTGGCCAGGCGGGAAGGCCAAAGAGAACGGCGCACGCGGCGGCGCTGAAGAGGGTGAAGCGAGTGAGGAATTTTGTTAGCTTTTTCATGATGGGGCTTCCTTTCATTTTATGGTTTGGATTTGGTGGTAGGATGCTTCCTTCCCCCGGCCTACCAACTCCGGGCATAGGGGTGCTTTAGCCTTTAATGGTGGGGGCAGTGACGCCAGCGGCCTTCTGGCGCTCTTCTTCCAGCTTGGCAGAATGTTCTTCAATAGCCTTGCCATGCTTTTCTTCCAGGTCAGTGATGGCGGCTTTGATAGATTCAATCTGGCCTTCAATGTTCGTGACCTTCTTGGTCGCGGCGGCCACCTGTTCGTCCATCTCTTTGGTGTGGTTCTTGGCGGCCACCTTGCCAATGGTTTTCTGAATAAAATCAAGTTCCTTCTTGGCAGTTTCCAAGTCTTGTTCACGGTCGGCCAGAGCCTTCTTGGCCTTGCGGATACGCTTGGGCAGAGTGGACATAGCCTTTTGGTAGTCGCGTTCCCAGTCGGGGGCAAAGGTGGTGCCGTTCAAAACGACCGCCAATTCAAGTTCCAGCTTCTTGATGAAAGCATTCAAAGCAACGTTGACATGATATGCTTTGCCATCGTTGAAAACATCGTTCTTGACAGCGAAAGCGCGGATATTCTCAAAGAAGTGCATACCGGCCTGGGTAGAGCCGACACGCAAATCGGGGTCACACAGACGAAGAAGACGGGTCAGGTCATCGGCCAAAAACTTCTTGCGCTGGTCGAGGTCTTCCGGCTTGCAGGTATTCAGACCCTTGGCAGACAGGTAAACGGCGGATTCAGCGTCACAGAGGGCTTCCCAATCTTCCTGGGAAAGTACCCATTCACGCTTGTCGGGGTCGGGCATTTTGCCCTTTTCGATAGTGCCGTTCTTGACGGCCTTGAAGCGAGCAACGTTGGTTGCAAACTTCTTGTCATCATCCCACGGGTGCGGTTAGTGTTGACAGAACGGGCGGCGGTAACGACAGCAGTAGCGGTAGAAGTGAACATAAGATACTTCCTTTCTTGCCTTTCGGTGATAAAATATTGACAGAGTGGTAAGCTCTGTGGTAAACTACAGATAAGAGGACGGAGTGCCGCCGTATAAACAGTGACACTCCGCTTGCCTATGCGGCCCCGGCTTCGATAGCTTCATCGAGTGTTGCGTACTCGATGCCATCAGAGCCTATGTAACCAAAGTCGGTGTACATTGGCAAGACCCCCTTTTCTGCCGCCTAGGTATAGCATGGGCGGCTTTTTTTCTACTTGCGGGCAGTGGAAAGCAGGCCAAGAAACAGTGACCTGCTGGGCTGTGCTGGGGTTATGTATTTGCTATCAAACCTTGACTAGCCTATTGTTTTTTAACGTTCCAAGGTTGATGTTTGTAAAGTTTACAAAGTGTAGTCAGCGTATACGCACGCAACTTTAATCAGACTACCAGCCGGAACTTCCACCGTTTGGGGGACGACTTTATATCCGTGCATTTTCCTGACTTGCCGCTAACCCGAATAGCGGTAGTTTCTGGAGACTATCCCCGCAGAATGCAGGGTGGCCACATTTTATCTAACTGTGACTGTTAGTGCTTTGTTGAACCGGTTATTCAGTCTCACCTAATCCTTCAACCACAAGTGCGGCGCGTTCCTACAAACGCCCTTACATAGGCTCGATTTGCTTCCGGGTACCTAGAAAAACGTATTTCTAGCATATTATTCAATTATCAAGATACTTCACTTGAACTGTACTGTTAGGGTACAGTTCAGGCTTTTTGCACCCTCTTCCTAAACATTTACACACTTTTCGGGCTGAAAACTTGTGTTCTCTCATATGGTGCTAACCCATGTTCTCACAGTGTCTAAAGGGTACAGCTATACCCTAACCCTACTTGCACTTTTGGTGCATAGCCGGGTGCCTACAAGAAACACTTTTTGCGCATGTATTGCACAAGTTTACAACTTTGGCTTTTTGTTAATGGCCGCTTAATTCTCTTGATTCTGCCTTGCTATACCGCCGGAACGGTAGACAACATGCAAGGGTACCCACTAACAAAAGCGCGTGTATTTGTTCAGTTGTCTAGGTGCTATGTCGTGGGCGATTATGGACACCGCGTTAGCGGGTTTTGTCCGTGTCGCTTTCGACAATCACATAATACCACAGTAGAATTTTGACCTGATTTTTGCAAGGGTGCCCACGGGGGCGCTTTATGCGTATATAAAGGTACAAATCCGCAAAATGTGGTGTGTAAAGCCAGCAAGGCGTACTAAATATGGGGCTGTATAGGGTAAAATTTGACGGTATACCGCTAAAAATCCACTACTTGCAAACCACGTTCAATAGTTTGCATAGGGGGGTATGTTAAAAAGAAAAAATAACGTAAAAGCGTGGAAAACGGGTCAGTTATCTCTTCTCACTCCCGGCTCTCAAAACACAAACCAGCGTACCTACGTCGCTTCTCCCTCTTCCACTTCCCCACCTCCTCTCCTCCTTTCTCCAAGCCCTCACTTTCCTCCCTCTAAACCCCCGTTTCCCTTAATCGTTCCCTTTCTCGAAGAAAACCGCATAACAATCCGCTTTCTAGGCTCCTTTGGGGCCTTATTTTTTTACCCAAAAAACGCCATAAAAACGCACGATTTGGCCGCTAAAACGCACAAAAAACGGCGTCAAAACGCTAAAAAAACGCATTATTTCCGCTCGAAAACGCCTCGGAACGACTCTGGCGGAGCTTTTTGATCCCCGAAAACGCCCTCTTTGGGCCTTCACCAGAGGTAAATCCATCCATTTTTAGACTAGATCCGGCCAATAACGAGCACCACAGGGCTATCACAGGCGCTCTGATCGCCTGTTAGCCGTTTTTTCTACCTATTTATACTGTATAGCTGGTTCTATCCGGTTCTACTGTCGCTAGACAGGGGGGTAGGTTAATCCCACTATTGCCAGGTAGAGGGGGTAGATCGGGTCCCGCTGTCGTCAGATAGGGGGTTCTTTTGCCCCTACAGGTGGAACCTGAAAATGCCTCAAGCGCAGCTAACCCCCGCCCCTACAGGCGGAGCCTGTGTTACGCTTTCTCCTGAAATTTATTTTTTGCCGCTGTTGACTTCTTGTAATTAGCGGTGCTATAATAGAACCATAAGATAAAGCTCCGCAGGATAAAGCTCCGCAGGACACACCACACAGGAGGAAAGCCCACTATGAAAAAAAGAAACAGCGTAGCTCACTTTATCCCCCGCACTGTTACTATGCAGGAAGCCACAGAGACCAAAGGTGGGCTGGACCTACAAGGTGCTGCAAGTTTACTGATGGCAATGATGCAGGCAAGCGCCGATGCTGACGGCCACAACGCCTAATGGAACAGCTGGCATCCGCATGGGTTATAAGCTGGTACGCGAAACACCACAGCCGCGCCAGCGGAGCCGCAGTAAAAAAGCCCGTGCCGCCCGCTATGCACAGCCCAAACTGAGCCTGGTAAAAACCAATGGTGTGGCAAAACCAACGCCGGCAGAGCCGATCCGCAGCCGCGAGGACTTTAACGCCATAGCCACCTACCTGCACACCCAGGGACGCCCGTATAATAGGCAGCGGAACTATACCTTATTTATATGTGGTGTGACACTGGGCCTGCGTGTGGGCGATCTTTTACGCCTTACCGTTGATGATGTGTGGGATTGTGAGCACAACTGCCCGCGCCACCGCGTAATTATCATCAATGAAAAGACCGGCAAGCGCACCAATGACCTGATTACCCCGCTGGCAGCAGGCGCGATTACCGCCCTGATTGAAGAGATGCGGGGTCGAACCATGAATGTGCTGAAGCCAGGCTGGCCATTGTTCCAGAGTATGCGCAGCCCCAAAGGAGTACCGCAGCCGCTGGACGAAACCCAGGTGTGGCGGATCTTAAACCAAGCGGCAAAAGAGTGCGGCGTTAAAGAGCATATTAGTACCCACAGCCTGCGCAAAACCTATGGCTATGCTGCAAACCACGCTATGACAGAAGCCGGACTGCCGGCTGGCCAGGTGATGGAAACGCTGCAAAACAAGTTCCACCACAGCAGCCAGAGCATTACGATGCGCTACATTGGCTTGAGCCAAGAGCAGATTGATGCAACGGCAATGGCAGTAGATACAGTGTTGGGAGTGCCGCCGTTGGCTACTATATAGCGATGCCCATTAAATTTGGGTGCCTGGCAAGCACCCACTTTTTTACTTTTGTTAAATACAAGTTTTCGCAAACAAAGGAGGCAAATAATTCATGGAAAATCACGACACAGGCACCATCAATAGCTCCGCTAGATATTGTTTGGCAAAACCGGGCGACAAGGTGCGAATTACCAAAACACACCGGGCGGGTATACGCAATATGCGGCCTGCGAGGGCGATACATTCATAATCACCAAAGTGGTGAACGGCCAGATCCCCTATGGGCGGTGGCTGCAGCCGAGCGGTATGCTGGCGGTCAGGGAGCTGAAGCTTGACCCAAACTGCTGTACGTTACTTACGCCGGAGGAATGTGAGGCACCGGCTGCTACACCAGAGCCAACCACGCTGCGCAGTGTGACGATTGATGTGAGCGACCCAGAGGCAGCACACAAGGCCGTGATGATGCGTGCGCAGAGTACCAGGCCAGCCAGACGAGCCGCTGGAGCACGGCAGAGACATGTAGCGCAAAACTGAGCGCCAGGAAAATGATGGCCACGCTATGTGAACAGGGTATCAGCATGGTTTGGTTTATTGAATCAGATCCAGACCTCCGGCACGTTTGCTTGGAATGCTACAATGGTACGCCGAACACATGGGCGAAAAGTCATGGCTATTCTACCAATTATGTGCAAATCACCTTTAACGATAACGTAGACTTCGATGAATGGATTGGCCGTTACGCCTGCCTGTGCGCATTAACGGGCGAACCTGTTGCCGATATCGTTATGCGCAGCATTAAGATTGACACCTAAATAATTAACGAAGTTTTGGAGGTAAAAAACCAATGAAGAAAATTCCCACCTTATATAAGCGCGAGTTCAGTGACCACAAGATTACCGGAATCCATGACAAGATTACGCCAGGCTGTGAGGCGGCGCTGACGGACGAGAGCATTGCCACATTGAAGATTGACGGTGCTTGCTGTGCGATTATTAACGGCGAATTCTACAAGCGCTTTGATGCCAAGCCGGGCAGAGCAGTGCCGGAGGGCGCGATTCCGTGTGACGAGCCAGACCCGGTAACTGGCCACTGGCCCCACTGGGTGAAAGTGGCGGCAGATAATCCCGCGGACAAATGGTTTGTGGCGGCACGAAACAACAGCTGGGATGACCTGCCGGATGCAACTTATGAGGTGATTGGACCGCACTTCCAGAAGAATCCCTACGGGCTGGATAAGGACGTGCTGGTGCGGCATGGCACGATCAGTATTGACATCCCGAACCTAAGCTTTGATGGAATCCGGCGCGGGTTGGAGTTGGCCGCCATGGAGGGCATTGTGTTCTGGCATGAAGGAGCACCGCTGTGCAAAATCAAGCGTAAAGACTTTGGCTTTAAGTGGCCGGTGACGCAAGACGAGCTGAACGCGGAGTTTGGGGCAAATAATCCTGACCCGTGCGTGTTGGTACGGCGGACTGCGGCTATGTACAGCAGGCATGAATTTCCGGCAGATACGACCAAGATGTTTGAGGTTGAATACGAAGCCACCAAGGAGGAAGCGCGGGCATGAAAATTATTGACTTTGAGCGCAAGGGCAACCTGGTACGGTTCTACCTGGGTGATGATGACCTAGTGGAATGGTACGGCGACGACTGGAACGATACGCCGCATGAGCATAATGCGGAGCGAGTCTATGACAAATACATCAAAGGCCACTGCGATATGATGTTCCCATTTGACGACCTGGTACTGGAACCTTGCTGCGGGACCTGCAACAGCGGCTGGTGCAAAGATGATATGGTGGAGCAGAAAGTGCCCTGTATTATTCAGGTGCCGGTTGCAGTACATAGTGACAGCTTTGATGAAAGTTTTGACCACTGGGTAGGGGCCAAGGGAGTGCATAAATTTTATTTTGGAGACCATATGGAGCCGAGCGCTATGGCTGCTACCAATCCTCATTCTTGAATAATAACTTTGGAGATTTTTAACAATGGAACAGACATGCTTTAGATATTCCGTACAGCCACAGACGGAACACATTAAGGATTACACTCATACAATCGCCGTAATGTTTGAAGACATGGTAGATATGCAGACCGCAATGGCCTTGACCGGAACGAGGTAGTAAGCGAGATGCTGCACGACATGAACGCTATGAGCGGTTACTGCGATATGAATAAATACCGGCCGTTGCCGGAATAAGGATGAAAAATATGACGGAACAAGAATACATTAAACAAGCACCAACAGCCACGATTTTTGACGGCTTAATTAAAGCAAAAAGCGTCCTGAACAGTCATAACAACATAATGGTTTCTATAAGTGGTGGTGCAGACAGTGACAATATGATTGACATTGTTGAACATCTGCGCCCCCGTGACGATAAACACCATGTTACATATGTGTGGTTTGATACTGGTGTTGAAATGGATGCTACAAAGCGGCATTTGTCATTTCTTGAAGAAAAATACGACATTAAAATCCATCGTGAGCGCGGGAAAATGCAGGTAGCCGGAGCAGTTCGTAATGTTGGTTATCCGTTTTATAGTAAGCAATTTGCCGAGTACATTGGACGCCTACAGAAACACAATTTCCAATGGGAAGATCAACCGTTTGATGTCCTGTGCGCCAAATACCCGAATTGTAAGGCTGCCCTTCGCTGGTGGTGTAACGCTTGGAAAGACGAACCGCATAAACCACTCCAGACCGAAATTGCATCTGCTAGGTTTCTTAAAGAGTTTATGATTGAGAACCCTCCGACTTTCAAAATTTCAAGTCGTTGCTGCAATGAGTCTAAGAAAAAAGTAGGAGATTCCGTGCGGAAAAAATATGGAGGAGACATCCAATTAGTCGGGATACGAAAAGCTGAAGGTGGAGCGCGTTCAACGAGTGTTAAAAGTTGTATGACAGACGGAGCGCATGGAAAGCAGTATTATCCACTGTTTTGGTGGAAAGCTGAGGATAAGACTGCGTTTGAAAATACTTATGATATAACTCACAGCGATGCCTACACAGTATACGGATGTAAAAGAACGGGATGTGCTGGATGCCCGTTCGCTGGACGTCATAACAAAGAACTTGCCATGCTTCATCAATATGAACCAAAATTGGCGAACGCTGTAGAACATATTTTTGCCCCAGCATATGAATATGCCAACAAATATCAGGAATACAAAAATATGCGTAAAGCTATGAATAAGGGGTCTTGATAATCATAATTGAATTATGGCGGGGCAGCTGGAAGCCAGTAGGCAAACTTGATCTTGAATAATTGGGTCAAGGACAATAACACCTGTATTTTTACAAGGAGATTTTTTATGGAAAATTTGCAGGTATTCAAATATCGAAAATAACGATGTGCGCACGGTGGAGATGAACGGCGAGCCGTGGTTTGTATTGAAAGATGTGTGTAAAGCACTAGGAATCGCAAAATATCGTGATGTGGCAGACAGATTGGACGCAGACGAAAGGGCGCCGATTAGAGTGGACACCCTTGGCGGCGCACAAGAAATGACCTGCATCAACGAATCTGGTTTATACAACGTCATCCTGCGCAGCGATAAACCTGAAGCTAAACCGTTCCGAAAATGGGTTACGGCTGAAGTGTTGCCTACCATCCGCAAGCATGGCGCGTATATGACGCCAGAAACTTTACAGGCGGCTATCCTGAACCCAGACATGATGATTCAGCTGTGCCAGCAATTAAAAGCTGAACAGGAGAAAAGCGCCGCATTGGCCGCCACAAACAAACAGTTGGAAAGCGAGAACGCTGAAATGTCTGGCAAAGCACAGTATTTCGATGCCGTGATCGATCGGAATCTGCTGACCAACTTCAGAACCTTTGCCAGCGAATTACATATCAAACAAACTGTGCTGGTTCAGTTCCTACTAGACAAAAAGTACCTGTACCGTGATACACAGGGCAAACTTAAGGCTTATGCGGAGCGCAATGATGGATTATTTGAGATCAAGGAATTTGTGAACCGCGGTAATGGGCATGCCGGCACCCAGACCCTGATCACACCCAAGGGACGCGAGACGTTCCGGCTGCTGATGGAAGCTGAAGGACTGATTAGTATGTCGGACGACGCTGAGGACATGGCCGATGCTGGTTGAAACAATTTATACGGGTATAAAGATTTGCGCTTTGGCTAGTGTGTGCGCCTATGGCTGGCTGAGAGTACAGCAGGAACGCAAAGCTGAGACGGCTAAAGAACAGGCAGAAAAAACTACATGCAAGAATTGCTGTTACTGTCGGATGATTATGACTGATAGCCGGATTGTCTGCGAACTAGAAGAGAAGCCGATAGAACAACCTGTCCATTGCACGCTATTTACAGAATGGCCTGAAGACTACACGTCCAGCTTATGTTTATACTGCAAACACTGCAAAAACTATGGCAAGTTTTATGTTCGTTGCGATATAAGCGGGTTGCGTGATAAAGCCAAAATTACCTGTATTAACTATGAAAAGCGCCGCAAATACTTCCCAGATCTAGGAGGAATACACTAATGACCAATGAAGAATTTGAAACCCGCAAGAAAGAAATTGCCAGTAACCTGCAATTATTGCTTGACGAGATGCGGCAACTACATGACTGGATTGTGCTTAACTCAGTAACAGATATTACACAGGAAAACTATAAGGACTGGGAGAATTCGTTCGATACTCTGCTTGATAGTTTCAAGATCCTAGACTGCAACTAATAAGGAGAAACTTTATGTCAAAGTTAAAAATCGCCAGTGCTATAACTCATGCTTGCGCTGTGGCCACTGCGGTATTGGCTGTTGGAGCTGCCGTACACTTTGCCCTTTACTTAGAAGCTAAAGCGCCAAAGGCTGTAGACACAACTGCTGTATGTACCACGCACAAGATCTCCTACGCATTCCTTGAAACGCGACCGTATACAAACCGGTATGGCGGCATTTGCGGCGCTGACACATACCTGCACTGCGGCGTAACACAGGATGATGAGAGCGTAAAAGAAGAAACCAAGGATGTAGATTACGTCACCATAAAATATTCTGATGAAGATTACAGTTACAAGGCCGACTTTTACGACCGCACCACATACGACAACGGATCGTTCGAAGATCGGTATACCAGCACGGTGTACTACCTGACCGACGAGATGATGCGAGACCTGGGTACCGGAGGCAGCAAATGAGCGAGGCATGGGAATCTACGGTGGACGCCATATTGATGATTTACATATGGGGGCCGATTATGCTGTTGATGTTGGGGATTAACTGCACGCTGTTGATTTTTAGCGTGTGGAAGATAATAACAATAGCAAAACACATCGCCAAGAGATATTACGAAAAGTTCATATGTAAAATTTTCATGAACAATAAAAACGAAAAATGAGGTGAAAAAATTTTTATGGCACGACTGATTGATGCAGAGGAGTTTGAGGCGTACTGCATTGAGCGCGACCCGAAGTATTCAGAGGTCGAATGGCAGGCTTATCTGGATGGTGTACAGCGGGTTTTGGAGGCCATTGATGCGGCACCCACAATGACAAAATATGTGCGATGTGAAGACTGTGACGAGGTAGTAAACTCTCTTAAACGCCCAGATTTATACTACTGCACATTGCATGACTGCGAGACAACAAAGGAGGGATTTTGTAATGAAGGCATGTCGGATGAAAGTTATTGGGATCGGGGAGAACTGCTCTGTGCGTACGTGCGCGGCGAAAAAACGCTGGATGAAGTCATGGACACGATTGAGCTGATGCTAGCGTGGGATGTGTGGACGACGATGGATAAGATTAACCCCATTGGCGGACATGGCCCTGCAAGCCCTTATGACGAGCCTTTGATGGCAGAAACAAATTATTCAGCTCAGCTAAGATACGAGCTGGAAACGCCTGTACGGCGGGCTAAGGAGGTGGATAAAAGCAGATGACAAGGCTTGAAAGCTACAAAGCGCAACGGCAGACGATCTGGCCAGCCTGTTTACTATCATGGATGATGAAGGCGAGTACCTTCCGCTGCTGATGCCAATGAACCTGGTGAAGGACCCTGACAATCTGGACGAAATTATTCAGAGCCAGAGCGAATGGCTGCAGGGCGAATATTGGCCGGGAGATTTTGGA
>ENA-OQCF01000005-OQCF01000005.1-human-gut-metagenome-genome-assembly--contig:-NODE-5-length-88563-cov-9.644545_pt1 | contig 88563 bp, 82 predicted proteins | sample MGYA00242756_ERZ504573 | MGnify/ENA primary metagenome ERZ504573 (study PRJEB26092, sample SAMD00036240) | human gut metagenome | host: Homo sapiens | study: EMG produced TPA metagenomics assembly of the... | reverse complement strand
TGCCGCAGCAACAATTGTAACAATTGCTTCCGATCATAATGTATTTACCCGTTTTTACAGAAATAACTTTGTTACAGGACTTACAACTTGGTGGAGTTAAAGAATAAATATTTTTTTTACAGGATGCCCGGCAGGATAACTGCCGGGTGTTTTTGTGTAAATGTTTATTTGAAAGGAGAATTTTCTTCAAATCAGGAGCAAAATGAGAAAAAATGGTACGTTGGCACTAAATAGTAGTGGATTATTATAAAAAAATGTTGTATAATAAAGCTACTCTAAAAACTCAAACAAAAGAAGGGGGATTTTATGAATAGTCAACAGTATAACAGAGCCAACAAACGTGTATTCCTGGCGGTAATCATAGTATTTGCATATATAGCATTTACGTTATTTGCAGCAGTTGGGACAAAAGATGCTGATATTACCAGGATAAGTATACAGCTTGTTGCGGCAATAGCAGTAATAGTAATAGCTGTAATTGCATTTATTACAAAAAGAGACAGCAGAACAGGTGCGCTTATACTTGTAAGCGCCATGACAGCAGGATATTTTATTATCGCACTGATCAATTCAACAATCGGTACATGGACATATGCCCTGCCGCTTGTTATTGCAGCGATGATATATCTGGATATAAAGATGATGATGGTGATGAACGCAGTAATAATCATATCCAGCGTCATCAGGCTTGTAATGCAGCTTGGAATAGGGGGTACAGTTCTTCAGAATGATGTGATAGCAGTTTTTGTACTTGTACTTGTGGGATATGCGTCAGACAGCATCACGATTCTTCTTACCCATTTCTTCGATGAAAATATGGAAGAAATCAAAGAATCTGCTATGGCACAGGTGGACAGCAATAAGAAGATGGTAATGGTTGCGGAGAATATTTCAAAGCACTTTGACGAGGCTATGACCATGTTAAATGATCTCGATGAGTCTGTTGCGGTGAGCCATAGTTCGATCCAGGAGATAGCAGACAGCACAGAGAGCACCGCGGAGGCTATCCAGAAGCAGGCAGCTATGTGTGTTGATATTCAGGGAAATACAGACAATGCAGAAAGTGGAATCAAGGCTATGATAGATGCCTCACGCCAGACTGATGAGACCGTAAAGCAGGGAGCTGATGTTGTGGAAGAACTCAAGGAGCAGGCACACAACGTGGCAGAGGCAAGCAATGTTACAGTGTCAGTTATTCAGAGTCTTACAGCTAAGGTAGAGGAAGTAAAGAGCTTTGTTGAGTCGATTATCAATATTTCTAACCAGACAAATCTGCTTGCTCTCAATGCTTCAATTGAGGCGGCCAGGGCAGGTGAAGCAGGAAAGGGCTTTGCGGTAGTAGCAGATGAAATCAGACAGCTCTCAGAGCAGACAAAGGATGCATCAGCCAATATTACAGAGATTATAAACAAGCTCAATGAGGACACAAGGCGTGCCAACGAGAGTATCGAGAACTCAGTATCATCGGTAGAGAAGCAGAATGAGCTTATCGACGATACAAGAGAAAAGTTTAATGCCATGGGAGAGGCCGTTGAGCTGTTGATGAAGGATATCAATGTGGCTGAGGAGAGTATCAAAAAGATTCTTGATTCAACAACAGTCATATCAGACAATATCACACACCTTTCAGCTACCGGAGAAGAGGTCGCAGCTTCTTCAACAGAGGGACTTCGCATGGCTGATACCACAGTCGAGAGCATGGCAAAGTGCAAGAAGGTACTGGAAAATATCTATATGCTTGCGGATGACCTCAAAAACTCTGTTGAGGAGAATGAGGAAGAGCTTAGTCAGAAATTTGATTTCTAAGAGCAGTAATATGTTTTTTACGGCAGGAGCGCATTTGCTCCTGCCATTTTTACATATTTTTTATGATAAAAATATTTACATTATTGTAATATATGATAAAATATTTCTAACACAATAACACAATGGCTACATAAACAATAGGATATATGGAGGAAGTTATGGACGATAACAATTATATGAACAATGACAACCGGTCGTCAGGCACACCGGACAATACAGGTGTATTCGGTCAGTCTTCAGAAACAGCAAATGGCTCAGACACATACAGCCAGCCGCAGGACACATACAATCAGCCGACAGACACATATAATCAGTCTGTATCCCAGCAGGAAAGTGGGAATGCATATGCATATGGACAGTCATCAGACCAGACAGGCAGCACAGACGGATATGTCAATAATCCGGGCAGTGCATATGGTTATGCAAATCAGGGTACATACAATCAGAATCCAAATGCCCAGGGTGCATACAATCAGAATCCAAATGCCCAGGGCGCATACAATCAGAATCCAAATGCCCAGGGTACATACAACCAGAACACATATGCTCAGGCTCATTTAATCAGTCAGCTTACGGACAGACGCAGTATGGCCAGCAGCCAAACGGACAGGGTGGCTACAATCAGACCGCATACGGACAGACAGCATACAATCAGCCACAGTATGGAGCTAATCCATACAACCAGCCGCCAAAGAACAGCAATGGCTTTGGTATAGCTTCTCTGGTACTTGGAATCGCATCTATTGTACTGTTTTGTACATGCATCAATTATGTGACAGCTCTGCTTGCTATCATTTTTGGTATTATACATATCATAAAGGGCAACAACAAGGTGTTTGGTATAGTTGGTATAGCAACAGCAGCTATCTCAGTTATAGTCAGCATCATATTCTGGGTTATAGCAGGCTCAAACGTAAGCACAGATTTTGAAAAGGAGTTCATGAAGGGCTTTGACGAGGGCTATGAGTATTATAATGATGACGATTCCTATGAGGATTACGATTATGATTATGATTCTTTTGATTATGACGATTATGATTATCAGAATTTTGAGTATGATGGCATTTATTAGAGTTAATTATTATCAAATTATTACAGAATCAATTACATCTTGACAACAGTGGCTTTTCAGTTATATACTTAAACACAGTTAGTAAAAGGCAGTGACGAAGACAGTAGAGATGGCAGGAAAGTCAAAGAGAGCCGGGGCAGGTGAGAGCCGGTATGAGTAGAGCCGTTTTGAAAATCACTTCTGAGCCGCAGGCTAAAATCGCCATACAGTGTTGCGAGAGTAGGTTCTGACGTATTCCCTACGTTACAGGGGCGGGTATGCAAGGGTATTTCCCTTAAGTACATTGTAATAGGTGGTATAGACGTATCAGGCACGCGTTCCTAATTACAGGAATGTGTGCCTTTTTTTGTGAATATTCCATAAACCGGAAATTCTAGTGGAGTAAGCCACAAGGAAGCCTCGTAAGAGTCGAATTTGAGGTGCATGTTGGGATGTTCACGAACAATATAGAATAAGGAGAGATAGTCATGTACAACAAAGTTGACACCAATATGAACTTCGTTGAACGCGAGAAGAAGACAGAGCAGTTCTGGAGAGAGAACAATATCTTCAGAAAATCTATGGAAAACAGAAAAGAAGGAGAGACATACACATTCTATGATGGACCTCCTACAGCAAACGGAAAGCCTCACATCGGACATGTTGAGACACGTACCATAAAGGATATGATTCCAAGATTCCAGACCATGAAGGGCAAATATGTGCCACGTAAAGCAGGCTGGGATACACACGGACTTCCTGTTGAGATTGAGGTGGAGAAGCTTCTCGGCCTTGACGGCAAGGATCAGATTGAGAACTATGGACTTGAGCCATTCATCAAGAAGTGTAAAGAGTCTGTATGGAAATACAAGGGTATGTGGGAGGATTTCTCCAACACAGTAGGTTTCTGGGCTGATATGGACAATCCATACGTCACATATGACGACAATTTCATTGAGTCAGAGTGGTGGGCTCTCAAGGAAATCTGGAATAAGGGACTTCTTTACAAGGGCTTCAAGATTGTTCCTTACTGTCCTCGTTGTGGAACACCGCTTTCTGCACAGGAGGTGGCACAGGGCTACAAGACAGTTAAAGAAAAATCAGCAGTAGTACGTTTTAAGGTAGTAGGAGAGGATGCATATTTCCTCGCATGGACCACAACTCCATGGACACTTCCAAGCAACGTGGCACTCTGTGTGAACCCTAATGACACATATGTAAAGGTAAAGGCTGTTGATGGCTACACATATTATATGGCAGAGGCACTTGCAGACAAGGTGCTCTCACAGCTTCTTTCAAAAGAGGACGCAGAAGTAGGCAAGAAGGCATATGAGGTGCTTGAGACATACAAAGGAAAGGATCTTGAGTACAAGGAGTATGAGCCGCTTTATGACTGCGCTAAGCAGGTTGCCGATAAGCAGGGCAAGAAGGGCTTTTTCGTGACATGTGACACATATGTTACTATGTCAGACGGTACAGGAATCGTTCATATCGCTCCTGCATTTGGTGAGGATGATGCCAATGTCGGAAGAAATTATGACCTTCCATTTGTACAGTTTGTAAACGACAAGGGAGAGCTTACAGCAGAGACTCCGTTTGCCGGTATGTGGGTAAAGGATGCAGATCCTGAGGTATTAAAGGACTTAAGCGGCAGAAAGCAGCTCTTCGATGCTCCGAAATTTGAGCATGAGTATCCACACTGCTGGAGATGTGACAAGCCTCTTATCTACTATGCAAGAGAGTCATGGTACATCAAGGAGACAGCAGTAAAGGATGATCTTATCAGAAACAACAATACAGTAAACTGGATTCCTGAGTCTATCGGTTCAGGACGTTTCGGAAACTGGCTTGAGAATATACAGGATTGGGCTATCTCACGTAACCGTTACTGGGGCACACCACTCAATATCTGGGAGTGTGAATGCGGACATAGAGAGTGTATCGGAAGCCGTGCAGAGCTCGCCGAAAAAGCAGGAGATCCAAAGGCAGCAGAGGTAGAGCTTCACAGACCATACATCGACGCTGTGACAATCAAGTGTCCTGAATGTGGCAAGGATATGCACCGTGTACCAGAGGTACTTGACTGCTGGTTTGATTCAGGAGCCATGCCATTTGCACAGCACCACTATCCATTCGAGAACAAGGAAGTATTTGAGAAGCAGTTCCCGGCCAAGTTTATCTCAGAGGCAGTTGACCAGACACGTGATGGTTCCATTCACTCATGGCTGAGTCTACACTCCTTTTCAACAAGGCCCCTTATGAGAATGTCATCGTGCTTGGACACGTACAGGATGAGAACGGACAGAAGATGTCAAAGTCAAAGGGCAACGCGTAGATCCGTTTGATGCACTTGAGACATACGGTGCAGATGCCATCAGATGGTATTTCTACACAGCATCAGCTCCATGGATTCCAAAGAAGTTTTCAGGAAAGCTCGTGCTTGAGGGACAGCGTAAGTTTATGGGAACACTCTGGAACACATACGCATTCTTCGTTCTTTATGCAAATATCGACAATTTTGATGCTACAAAATACAGCCTTGAGTATGATAAGCTTGCAGTAATGGACAAGTGGATTCTTTCAAAGCTCAACTCAGCAGTGGCAGGCGTGGATGAGTGCCTGTCAAACTACAAGATTCCGGAGGCGGCAAAGTACCTTCAGGAGTTCGTAGACGACTTAAGTAACTGGTATGTACGCCGCAGCCGTGAGCGTTTCTGGGCAAAGGGCATGGAGCAGGACAAGATAAACGCATACATGACACTTTATACAGCACTTGTCACCATATCAAAGGCGGCAGCACCTATGATTCCTTTCATGACAGAGGATATCTACAGAAATCTTGTCTGCTCTATCGACAAGAGCGCACCGGAGTCAATTCATCTGTGCGACTATCCTGTAGTTGATGAGAAGCTGATTGACAAAAAGCTCGAAGCTGATATGGATGAGGTACTAAAGGTTGTAGTACTCGGACGTGCATGTCGTAACGAGGCAAATATCAAAAACCGTCAGCCAATCGGAAAAATGTTTGTAAAGGCTCCGGAAAAACTGGATGAATTTTATGTGGATATCATCGCAGACGAGCTCAACGTAAAAGAGGTTGAGTTCACTGATGATGTATCACACTACACCACATACAAATTCAAGCCACAGCTTAGAACAGTGGGTCCTAAGTATGGTAAATTCCTTGGCCAGATTAAGGCAGTTTTAGCTGAGCTTGATGGTCATAAGGCCATGGAGGAGCTTAACAGAACCGGCTCTACCAAGCTTGACAGCATTAGCGATGAAGTTGTATTATCTAAAGAGGATTTACTTATCGAGATGACTCAGATGGAGGGCTACGTGACACAGTCTGACAACAATATAACCGTTGTTCTTGACACCAACCTCACTCCTGAGCTTATCGAGGAAGGTTTCGTAAGAGAAATCATCAGTAAGATCCAGACAATGCGTAAGGACGCAGGCTTTGAGGTTATGGACCACATCGCTGTGACATACGAGGCAGATGAGAAGCTTTCAAATGTATTTGAAAAGTTTGGTGATGAAATCAAGACCGAGGTTCTTGCCGTATCAATTAAATCAGGCGAACTTAAGGGCTATGAAAAGGATTGGAAGATTAATGGTGAGGCTGTTAAGCTTGCAGTTGAAAAACAATAATCTCTGCACGAGAGGGAGCATTAATTTGCTCCCTTTTAGTGCCATAAGGAGGAATATGATGAGAGATAATACGTTTAGCAAAAAGGTGTTTATTAAGACTGTATCAGACAATTTAAAAAATAAATATCGTAAGACTATAGATGATGCCACACAGCAGGAACTTTATCAGGCTGTATCAGAGGCCGTAAAGGATGTCATCATGGATGAGTGGATTGCCACACAGAGAGTGATGGACAAGGACGATCCAAAGGTTGTTTACTATATGTCCATGGAGTTTTTGATGGGAAGAGCTCTCGGCAACAACCTTATAAACCTCTCAGCATACAAGGAGGTCAAGGAGGCTCTCAATGAGATTGGTGTGGATATCAATGCTATTGAGGACCAGGAGCCTGATCCGGCACTTGGAAACGGTGGACTCGGAAGACTGGCAGCGTGTTTCATGGATTCACTTGCCACACTTGGATATCCTGCATACGGCTGTGGAATCAGATACAGATATGGTATGTTCAAGCAGCAGATTTCAGACGGCTTCCAGATTGAGGTGCCTGACAACTGGCTCAAGGACGGATATCCATTCGAGCTTCGTCGTCCGGAGTACTGCTATGAGGTCAAGTTTGGAGGATATGTGCAGGAGAGCACAGATGAAAACGGAGAGCTTCATTTCGAGCAGAAGGACTATCAGTCGGTGCTTGCAGTGCCTTATGATATGCCTATAGTCGGTTATGACAACAATGTGGTCAATTCTCTCATGATATGGGATGCAGAGCCAAAAAACGGCTTCTCGCTCGAGTCCTTTGACCAGGGTGACTACGACAAGGCAGTGGAGCAGGAAAATCTTGCAAGAAACCTTGTTGAGGTGCTCTATCCAAACGATAACCATGTAAAGGGCAAGGAGCTTCGCTTAAAGCAGCAGTATTTCTTTGTATCAGCAAGCATCCAGCGTGCACTTGCAAGGTTTAAAAAGCATCACAGCGATTTAAAAGATCTTCCGAATAAGGTCGTTTTCCAGATGAACGATACTCACCCTACAGTTGCAGTCGCAGAGCTTATGAGAATCCTTGTGGACGAGGAACATCTGTCATGGGATGATGCATGGGATATCACTACAAGATGTGTAGCCTACACTAACCATACAATCATGGCTGAGGCGCTTGAGAAGTGGCCAATTGAGATATTCCAGAGACTGCTTCCTCGTGTATACCAGATTGTTGACGAGATAAACAGAAGATTTGTGATGCAGATTAATGAGAGATATCCTGGCAATGAGGACAAGGTAAGAAAGATGGCTATCCTCTATGACGGACAGGTCAAGATGGCAAATATGGCTATCGTTGCAGGCTATTCTGTAAACGGTGTTGCAAAGCTTCACACAGAGATACTTAAGAATCAGGAGCTTCATGATTTCTATGAGATGTTCCCTGAGAAGTTCAATAACAAGACAAACGGAATCACACAGCGTAGATTCTTAGCCCATGCAAATCCACTCCTTGCAGACTGGGCAACAAAAAAGGTAGGAGCCGGCTGGATTACAGATCTTACAATGCTTTCAAAGCTCAAGGCTTATGCGGACAGCCCTGTTGCACAGCAGGAGTTTGCTGAGATTAAGAGAGCAAACAAGGTGCGTTTAGCAAAGTATATCAAGGAGCACAATGGTATTGATGTAAATCCGGATTCTATCTTTGATGTGCAGGTTAAGAGACTTCACGAGTACAAGAGACAGCTCATGAACATCCTTCATGTGATGTATCTGTACAACAAGATTAAGGAAAATCCGTCTATGGATTTCTATCCTAGAACATTCATTTTTGGAGCAAAGGCAGCAGCAGGCTACAGAAATGCAAAGAAAACAATAAAGCTCATCAACAGTGTGGCTGATGTGATAAATAACGATGCTTCTATTGGCGGCAAGCTCAAGGTAGTATTTATCGAGGATTACAAGGTATCCAATGCCGAGATTATTTTTGCGGCAGCAGATGTCAGCGAGCAGATTTCCACAGCAAGCAAGGAGGCATCCGGAACAGGAAACATGAAGTTTATGCTCAATGGAGCGCTCACTATCGGAACTATGGATGGTGCCAATGTCGAGATGTTCGATGAGGTAGGGGCTGACAACATGTTTATCTTTGGAATGAGCTCTGATGAGGTCATCTCACACGAGAACAGACATGACTACAATCCTGTTGATGTATATAATAACGATGCCGAGCTAAGAAAGGTAGTAAACCAGCTTGTAGACGGCACATATTCACCAAATGACCATGAGCTTTTCAGGGAGCTTTACAACTCACTGCTCAATCCACAGCAGGGACAGGTGGCTGACCGCTACTTTATCCTCGCAGACTTCCGCTCATATGCAAATGCACAGCAGAAGATTAATGATTATTACAAGAACAAGAGCGCATGGAGAAAGAGTGCACTGCTCAATATCGCACATGTAGGAAAGTTCTCTTCAGACAGAACAATCCAGGAATATGTGGACGATATCTGGCATCTTGACAGAATTACCGTAAATATGGCAGGAGTATAGGATTTTGGAAAAAGTTATCGCAAAGTCTGGTATCAGTGGAAGCACGCTTAAGCTTATAGCCATTTTTACCATGCTTATAGACCATATTGCGGCAACGGTTATTCTTCAGATGATAAATAACGGGATAGGTGGACAAACGCTTATTGATATCTACTGGGTCATGCGTTCTATAGGGCGCATGGCCTTTCCTGTTTTCTGCTTCCTGCTTGTGGAGGGCTTCAAATATACACACAGCAGGGAAAAATATGCTGCGAGGATGTTTATATTCGCGCTTATCTCTGAGATACCGTTTGACCTTGCAATAAACAATACAGTGCTCGAATTTAAGAGCAACAATGTGTTTTTTACATTACTTTTAGGCCTGCTTGCCATCACAGTGCTTGATTGGCTTAAGTCGGTCGATAAAATAGAAAAGGCATCCTCTGCAGTCAAGTGGTTTTTTGTCACACTGATCAGGTGTATAGTAATGGTATCAGTGGTGCTTGTTATGATGATTATTGCAGAGTTTGTGCTTTGCTGTGATTATGGTGCGGCGGGTGTAGGGTGCATTGTCATGATGTACCTGCTTTCTTCAAACCGGGATGTTGCATTTGCCGTGGCAGTCATACTGCTTGGACTTTTCTCAGGTACCATAGAGTTTTTTGCACTGTTTATGCTTATACCGCTTCGCTATTACAATGGAAAAAGAGGCATTTCACTAAAATATGTCTTTTACGCCTTTTACCCGGTGCATCTTTTTGTACTGTATCTGATATGCAGGCTTGCTATGGCTGCTGTTCACACCTAACAGAGTGACAGACAACGATTAAAAATGGGGGAATAGATGAAAAAGCTTTTAAAAATCATACCGGCACTTGTGTTTGCTGCCTGTTGCTTTATGTTCGCTGCAAAATGCTTAAAGGCAGGAGGGTTTACAGGTGCTATAGCTGATTTTCCTACAGCTATACACAGGGCAGTAAAGGGGCAAATGCAGACCACAACAGACTATTTAAACGGCGAACAGACAGAGTACGATGAGTCAGTATTTACAGGGGAATATCACTACTACTACGAGAAGCTGTCAGATGATGACAAGCTTATTTACAGGCAGATTTATGCGATGATGCAAAAGCGCATGGATGGAATTTCGTTAAATACTACAGACACTGACAACGTAAGCCGTATACAGCAGTTTGTGCTGCTGGACAATCCACAGTTTTTCTACATAGAAAAGAGTCAGTATACTGTGAGAAACAGCATCATTTTTTCACCTGTATACAATATGTCTGAGTCTGATATCGACAACGCAATAAGTACGATTTCAGGCTATGTGTCAGCCTGTATGGCAGGTATCGATGAAGGTGCATCGGATTATGACAAGGCTGTGCATTTCTATGAATATGTGATAGAGCATGCCGAGTATGAGGAAAATTCTCCTCACAACCAGGATATGTACTCAGCAGTGCTTGGAAGGACGGTCTGTCAGGGCTATGCGATGATGTTTAAGTATCTGTGTGACCGGGCCGGTATCAGTTCACTTATTGTGACAGGCACCACATCTGATGCAAACCACGCCTGGAATATGGTATATCTGGACGGTGCGTGGTGTGCGGTGGACTGTACCTACGGTGATGGTGATTATCTGGGAAAGGGCATATCATACAGCTGGTTCGGAGTGCCGCTTGATGTGGTAAAGCTTACACGTACATTGGACAATGAGGATATGCTGCCGCAGGAAGCGAATGTGGGTGATGACTATTATTACAGGAATGGGCTGTATTTTACATCCTACGACCTTAAAACATTACAGGGCATGACAACGTCATATAACTATATCACGTTCAAGTTTTCGGACAGAGAAACCTATGATACTGCATGTCACAGTCTTTTCGAGAAGGGTGACTACAAATATCTCATACCGACGGCAAGAGGCGGCACTATCACATATATGCAGGAGCCCAATTCGCTTGCAGTGTTTATACACATAGAGCTGGGAAGCTGATAAACTTATCTCCTTTTATTTTAAGGAGATAGCCGCACACCCCATGAAGGGCGGGCGCTGATACAAAAATAAAGAAAGAGGAATCCAAATGTCATTTTGTCATCTTCACACCCATACCGAGTACAGCCTGCTCGATGGGTCAAACAAGATAAAAGAATATGTAAAGCGCGTCAAGGAGCTTGGCATGAACTCTGCCGCAATCACAGACCATGGCAATATGTACGGTGTGGTGGAGTTTTACAAGACGGCAAAGGCAAATGATATCAATCCGATCATAGGCTGCGAGGTATATGTGGCACCAAATTCGCGCTTTGACAGGGAGACAAGCCACGGTGATGACAGGTATTATCATCTGATTCTGCTTGCTGAAAATAATACAGGCTATGCCAATCTCATGAAGATAGTGTCAATAGGGTTCACAGAGGCTATTATTACAGGCCGAGAGTGGATTTTGAGACGCTTGAGAGATATCACGAGGGGCTTATATGCCTGTCTGCCTGTCTGGCAGGAGAAATCCCCAGATACATCGTCAGAGGCTTTTATGACGAGGCGAAGGAGATTGCAAGGAAGTATCAGGACTGCTTTGGAAAAGACAACTTCTTCCTTGAGCTGCAGGACCATGGCATTGATGACCAGAAGCTTGTGAATCAGCAGCTTCTTAGGATGAGCAAGGAGCTTGAAATAGGGTTAGTGTGTACTAATGATGTGCACTACACCTACGAGTCCGATGCGGAGGCACATGATGTGCTTTTGTGCATCCAGACCGGGAAAAAGGTGTCTGACGAGGACAGGATGCGCTATGATGGCGGACAGTTTTTCGTAAAGAGCGAAGAGCAGATGAGAGCGCTTTTCCCATATGCCATAGAGGCTATTGAGAATACGCAGAAAATTGCCGACAGATGCAATGTGACACTTGAGTTTGGCAATTACAAGATTCCAAAGTATGAGGTGCCAGAGGGCTATGATAGTGCCGAAGCCTTCCTTACAGAGCTTTGCGAGAAGGGCTTTAGGGAGAAATACATAGGCTGTGGCGAGTACAGTGCTGATGAGCTTAAAAAGATACATGCAGATATGGACTATGAGCTTGGTATCATAAAGACAATGGGCTTTATAGAGTATATCCTTATCGTGTGGGATTATATCAACTGGTGCCGCACGCACGACTGCTGGGTAGGCCCGGGACGAGGCTCGGCGGCGGGAAGCAGGGTGTGCTATTGTACCGGAATCACGGATATTGATCCGGTTAAATACAATCTGCTTTTTGAAAGATTTCTTAACCCTGAGCGAGTTTCCATGCCTGATATCGATGTGGATTTCGAGTATGCGGAGAGATATCGCGCCATAGAGTATGTTCAGCAGAAGTACGGACACGATTCTGTAACACAGATAGTCACCTTTGGTACGATGGCAGCAAGAGGAGTCATAAAATCAGTCGGAAAGGCGCTGGATTTCCCATATGCAGAGACTGACAGGCTTGCAAAGATGGTGCCTCAGGAGCTTAATATCACGATTGACAAGGCTCTTCAGATGAACCCGGAGTTTAAGGGCATTTACGACAGTGATGCGAGAGTGCATGAAATGATAGATATGGCAAAAAGGCTTGAGGGACTGCCAAACCACACGTCCGTGCATGCAGCAGGTGTGGTAATCTATCCGGGTGTGGCGAGCGATTATGTGCCTCTTGGAAGGGCAAACGACGGAAGCCCTACCGCAGAGTACAACATGGTACAGCTCGAGGAGCTTGGCCTTTTAAAGATGGATTTTCTGGGGCTTCGTACACTCACGGTGCTAAAGGATTCTGTGAAGAATATCAAGGCATCAAGGGGCATTGATGTGGATATCGACCATATTGATTTCAACGATAAGGGCACACTTGACTTTATCGGAACAGGAAAGACGGAAGGGGTATTCCAGCTAGAGTCTGCCGGTATGCAAAGCTTCATGAAGGAACTCAGTCCACAGAGCTTTGAGGACATCGTAGCCGGTATTTCGCTCTACCGTCCGGGTCCTATGGATTTCATTCCCAACTATATAAAGGGCAAGAACAATCCAAAGGAGATAAGCTATGTGACACCTGAGCTTGAGAGTATTTTAGAGCCGACCTACGGCTGTATAGTATACCAGGAACAGGTTATGCAGATAGTGCAGAAGCTCGCAGGCTATACAATGGGTCAGGCGGACAACATCCGCCGTGCCATGAGTAAGAAGAAGCAGTATGTCATTGACGCAGAGCGCCAGAGCTTTGTGTACGGAGACGAGGAGCGCGGTATAAAGGGCTGTGTGGCAAACGGCATAGATGAAAAGGCTGCCAACAGCATATACGATTCGATGGTTGATTTTGCTAAGTATGCGTTCAACAAATCACATGCAGCCGCGTATGCGAAAATCAGTGTTCAGACTGCATGGCTTAAAAATTACTATCCGGTCGAATTTATGGCAGCGCTCATGACTTCTGTTATAGACAATTCAGCCAAGGCGGCGCAGTATCTTTACAGCTGTCGTGATATGGGTATTAAGGTGCTTCCGCCGGATATCAACTGTGGACAGGGCGAGTTTACCGCAGAGGGTGACCATGTCAGATATGGCATGTACGCCATCAAATCTCTAGGCAGGCCGGTAATAGACCAGATAATCGAGGAGCGGGAAAGTGGCGGCAGATACCGCACACTCTCAGATTTTATCGAGAGAACCTGCCAGAAAGGAGCTTATCAACAAGCGTGCGATTGAGAATCTGATAAAGGCGGGAGCCTGCGATTCGCTTGACGGCACGAGAAAGCAGATGGCAATGGTGTATGCATCGATTGTGGACAGGGTGCAGCATGACAAAAAGTCAACAATGGCTGGGCAGATGAGCCTGTTTGACCTGGTCTCAGATGAGGATAGGCAGTCATTTGAGCTTAAGTATCCAAATGTTGGTGAATATGACGCTGAGGAAGCCCTGGCCTATGAAAAAGAGGTGCTTGGCATCTATTTAAGCGGACACCCTCTGGAAAAATATGCAGCTACCCTAAAGAAAAACATCACAGCAAATGCGATAGATTTTGTGCTTGAAGAGGAGAGCGGTGCCGTAAAGATAGAGGACAATGCGCACGTGGTAATCGGAGGCATGATAGCTACAAAGACGATTAAGTTTACCAAGTACAATCAGGCCATGGCTTTTATCACGATAGAGGACTTGACAGGAACTGTTGAGGTAATTATTTTTCCGAGAGATTACGAGCGCTACCAGAGATATTTACAGGACGATGCTAAAATATTTGTTATCGGACATGCGACAGTCGAGGATGAGCAGAACGGCAAGATAATCTGCGAGAAAATCATACCGTTTGATGAGCTTCCGAAGCAGCTATGGCTCAGGTTTGATACGATGGAGGACTATAAGAAAAATGAGAGCAGGCTTCTTGAGACAATCCGTGAATCTGACGGAGGAGATGAGGTCATAATTTACATCGCAGATACAAAGCAGATGAAAAAACTTGGCAGAAATTATTCCGTAAATGCAAATAATGAGCTCATGGAGCAGCTTTTGGAATTTTTAGACAAAGAAAATGCGAAAATTGTTGAAAAGAATATTGAAAAAATGTGCTAAAACAAGTACAATAGATTGGGATTAGAATAAATGATAATTTTTTAACATATGGAGGTTATACCAATGGCAAAAGAGATTAACACAATAGGTGTACTTACAAGTGGTGGTGACGCACCAGGAATGAACGCAGCGATTCGTGCCGTTGTTCGTCAGGCTCTCTCAAAGGGCAAGAAGGTTAAAGGAATCAAGAGAGGATACGCAGGTCTGTTAAATGAAGAAATCGTGGATATGGATTCAAAGAGCGTTTCAGACACAATCTCACGCGGTGGTACAATCTTACAGACAGCCAGATGTAAGGAGTTCGTTACAGCAGAGGGACAGCAGAAGGGTGCTGAAATCTGTAAGAAGCATGGTATCGATGCTATCGTAGTTATCGGTGGTGACGGATCTTTCCAGGGTGCGCAGAAGCTTGCTGCACTTGGCATCAATACAATCGGTCTTCCGGGCACAATCGACCTTGATATCGCATGTACAGATTACACAATCGGTTTTGATACAGCCTGCAACACAGCTATGGAGGCTATTGACAAGGTACGTGATACATCTACATCACACGAGAGATGCTCAATCATTGAGGTTATGGGACGTGGAGCAGGATACATTGCATTATGGTGTGGTCTTGCAAACGGCGCTGAGGAAGTATTACTTCCTGAGAAGTATGACAACAACCTTGAGGCACTCATCGAGAGAGTAGCTCATGCAAGAGAGCTCGGCAAGCAGCATTACATCATCATCAATGCTGAGGGCGTAGGACATTCACAGGAGATGGCTAAGGAAATCGAGGCTGCTACAGGCATCGAGACTCGAGCAACTATCCTTGGACATATGCAAAGAGGTGGAAGCCCTTCATGTAAGGACCGTGTATATGCTACAATCATGGGCGCTATGGCAGTTGATTTACTCTGCGAGGGCAAGTCAAACAGAGTTATTGCCCACAAGGATGGCAATTTCGTAGATTTCGATATCGACGAGGCACTTGCTATGAAGAAGAGTGTAGACGAGTACATGTACGATATCTCTAAATCTCTGGTTTAGTATCTAATATAGTTACGATAAATATGAATGCCCTTGTATCCGGCACATCAAATGCAGGTAATTGCGTGCATGTGCCGGTGCAGGGGCATTTATGCATTCGGAGAAAGACGAATGTTAATCATAAATGAGGGGCAAAATACTTTTTGACCCTCATATCATCAATATAGAAAGAGAAGAAAATGATTACAAGTGCATCAAACAAAAGCATAAAAAATGTGCAGGCTCTTTTAAGCAAGGCAAAGGAGCGGAAAAAGCAGGGCGTATTCGTGGTTGAGGGTCCAAAGATGAGCTTTGAGGCGCCATATGACTGGGTAAGTGCCGTATATATGTCTGAGTCATTTTTTAATGATGACAGGTTTAAGGAAGAGAAGAAGCGTTTCCTTGACAAAACAGAAATAGTGAGTGACTCGGTGTTTAAGAGCATGTCTGACACGCAGACTCCGCAGGGGGTGCTCGCTATAGTAAAGATGCCGCACTATGAGATAGATGAACTTTTTAAGGGCGACAAGACAGAGCTTCTTGTGCTTGAGAGTATACAGGATCCGGGAAACTTAGGCACTATGATCCGTACCGGTGAGGGTGCAGGTGTAAGCGGCATTATAATGAATCGCACAACAGTGGACATTTTTAATCCAAAGACTGTGCGCTCAACCATGGGCTCACTCTACCGTGTGCCGTTTTACATCACAGATGACCTTCCGGAGACTATAGAGTATGCAAAGTCAAAGGGAGTTTCTCTCTACGCAGCTCATTTAAAGGGTAAGTGCTCTTATGACAGACCGGACTACACCGGAGCCTGTGGCTTTATGATAGGAAATGAGGGCAATGGATTATCAGATGAGATAGCTGACATGGCGGACACATATATCCGCATCCCTATGGAGGGAGCTGTGGAGTCGCTTAATGCCGCAATATCAGCCACTTTGCTCATGTATGAGTGCAATCGTCAGAGAAGACTTTTGGGAGAATAATATGCGTATTTGGTTTAAGATTTATACTGACACGCACCTGATGCGTGATATTACAATAGAAAATGACAGTGACGACACACGTACACACAAGATTTTTAAGGCTCTTGAGGATGCCTGCCTTGCTTTTGACCTGGGAAAGCCCATCTGGCTTGACAGCAATGTAAGTGATTTCAAGAGGCATGGAAAGACACGCTTTACGAAGGATAATTTTGTGGAGGATATCGACTTTGATTTTCTCGAGATGCACATCATCGAGGAGGATTAATGCCTCATTATGGATATGATGAGTTATTATTGATATAAGGACGGTCCGCACACTGCAGGCACGGAGCGGCACACAAGTACTCTCTCGTTCGCTACGCTACGCCATTAAGAATCTGTAGGAATTATGCCTTTTGGTTTTCGATGCTCGACGAAACCGGCTTTTATGCGCCGTCCATGGCGCATACGCCTTGCCCCGGCGTCCATGCCGGTGCATTTCTGGTTGTGAAGCATAATTCAACAGATTCTAAATAGCTTCGCTATGCGCTTACGAGAGAGTACTTGTGTGCCGCCGTGCCTGTAGCGTGCGGACCTGTGCACATACAAAATAAACAACATATAAAATAACCCATATAAAATAACAAGAATAAAAAATATATAAATAATAGGTATAATTTGCCAATCATGCGAATAAATATGCTATAATTGATTAAGAGAGTCTGATAAATATACAGGCGAATAGATCACAGGGAGGTTTTTAATGGAACAAGAGTTTGCGGAGGGCATTGATAGCTGGGAGACTATGATGTTTCTATACAATTCTGCACTGAAAGAGGTCAATACTAAGCTCGAGATACTAAATGACGAGTTTGTTCACATACATAATTATAATCCGATAGAGTACATAAAGTCGCGTATCAAGACTCCTGAAAGCATAGTTAAGAAGCTCAAAAAGGGTGGCTACGAGAGTACCATAGAGAATATGGTCACATATGTAAAGGATATAGCAGGTATCAGAATCGTGTGCTCGTTCACATCTGATATATACAGGCTTGCTGAGATGATTGGCAGGCAGAATGATTTGACCGTCATATCGGTAAAGGACTATATGAAGCATCCGAAGGCGAGCGGCTACAAGAGCTACCACATGATTGTTTCGGTGCCTATTTTTCTTTCAAACAAGGTGGTTGACACAAAGGTTGAGATACAGATTCGTACAATAGCTATGGATTTCTGGGCAAGCCTTGAGCACAAGATATATTACAAGTTCGAGGGCAATGCACCTGAGTATATCAGCCGCGATCTGCGCGAGTGTGCAGGTATCGTAGGACAGCTTGATGCAAAGATGCTTTCGCTCAATGAGGCAATCCTTGAGGCCAAGGAGAAGCAGGAGCATGAGAGGGAGGAGAAAATACGAGAAGATGAACATCATTAATGTCGAAAATATAACAAAGTCATATACTGGAAGGAAGCTTTTTTCTAAAGCTTCCTTTTATGTGCAGGAAAACGAAAAAATCGGTATCATCGGTATAAATGGTACAGGAAAGTCTACACTTTTAAAGATTGTGGCTGGTGATGAAGAGCCGGATGAGGGAACTGTCACTACAGCGAATCATATAGTGATAAACTATCTGCCGCAGAATCCGGAGTTTGACCCGGACGAGACAGCTCTTGAGCATGTGATGAGCCGTGTGGTTACCTCGCAGCTGGATGAGGACATGCGCTGGAGCATAGAAAGTGATGCAAAGTCACTTCTTATGAAGCTTGATATCACAGATATGACGCAAAAGACCGGTGAGCTTTCAGGAGGGCAGAGAAAGAGGCTTGCGCTTGCAACAGTCGTACTTAAGCCGTGTGATGTGCTTATATTGGACGAGCCGACCAACCACTTAGACTACGAGATGGTGGAGTGGCTTGAGGATTATCTGCGCCGTTTCAGGGGTGCAATCATCATGATCACACATGACCGCTATTTTCTAGACAGTGTCTGCAACAGAATCGTGGAGGTGGACAAGGGACAGACCTACAGCTATGATACAAACTACTCGGGCTTTCTTGAGCTTAAGGCAGCCAGAGAGGAGAGCGAGAGAGCAAGTGAGCGCAAGCGCCAGTCCATCCTTAGAAAAGAAATAGAGTGGATGCAGCGCGGCGCAAGAGCTCGTTCCACAAAGCAGAAGGCACACATCCAAAGATATGAGGCTTTACGCGATCAGAAAGGACCACAGACAGACGCAAGGGTTGAGCTTTCATCGGTTTCATCGCGTATGGGAAGGACAACCATAGAGCTTCATGATATTTCAAAGGCGTACGGAGATATCGTCTGTGTAAAGGATTTCACGTATATTTTCCTGAAAAATGACCGTATCGGTTTTGTAGGCAAAAACGGCTGTGGAAAGTCCACACTTATGAAGATAATCGCGGGTTTTATCGAGCCCGATTCAGGTGAGGTAGAGATAGGACAGACGATAAAGATAGGATATTTCGGTCAGGAAGTGGATATAGAGCCTGAGCTTCGAGTGATAGACTACGTGAAAGAAGCTGCAGAGTTTGTGCGCACGACAGACGGACTTGTGTCAGCATCTGCCATGCTTGAGAGGTTTTTATTCCCACCGGAGCAGCAGTACAGTCCGGTAGGCAAGCTCTCGGGTGGAGAGAAAAGAAGACTCTATCTGCTTCGTGTGCTGATGAGCGCACCGAATGTACTGATACTTGACGAGCCGACCAATGACCTGGATGTCGAGACACTGGCTATTTTAGAGGATTATCTGGATGGCTATGACGGAATAGTTATTACGGTATCCCATGACAGGTATTTCCTTGACAGGATTGCAAAGCGTATTTTTGCATTTGAGGGAGCCGGAAAAATCGTACAGTATGAGGGCGGATACACCGACTATATGAATAAACGCCCACAGCCTGCATCAGGAAAAACCGTATCAGAAAATGCATCATCCACAGGAGCATCCGCTTCAGGAGCACAGGGAAATACTGCATCAGATGGTACAGACTCAAAAGAAGCCCGGAAGAAGAAATCCATGGAAACCTGGGGGCATGAGAAAAAGCTCAAATTTACCTACAAAGAGCAAAAAGAGTACGAGACGATAGAGGCTGACATAGAAAAGCTGGAAAACAGGCTTTCTGAGATAGATGATGAGATGGTAAAGAATGCCACTAACTTTGGTAAATTAAACGAACTCACAAAGGAAAAGGAAGACCTCGAGGGGCAGCTGATGGAGAAAATGGAGCGTTGGGAGTATCTTGAGGATCTGGCGCAGAAAATTGCAAATTTGACATAGTTCAAGTAATTCATTTTTTCTTAGGCTTCAACAGATTAAACAAACTCTGCGGTATGCCAAAACCGAATATGATACCGAGCACGATGGCACCCGCCACCTCAAAGGTTTCAATACCCTTTGAGGAAGAAAGTGCTCTGTCATTCGTAAAAAGATAATATGCCGTGTAAAAAATTCCTGCACCCGGCACAAGAGGAAAGATACCGGAAAGCAGATAAACTGTCACAGGCATAGAGCGTGCCGCAGCAAAAATGCGCGCCATTATCGTAAGGCACAGTGTCGCGATAAGCATGGAAACACAACACCCATATCAAATTGAACCATTATATAGTAGATGATCCAGCCAAGCGCTCCTGTAAAACCGCAGTAAAACAGCTCCTTTTTTGGAGCGGAAAAAATAACTGCAAATGATAATGTGGCAAAGAGAGCCACAATAAATTGTATTATAAACTCCATAGCTTAAATCCCTCCAATATATTTCATCACAACAAACGGCAGACATGCTCCCACAGCAACACACACGGCTGTAATCAGTGCATCGAGCAGATGTATTGTACCGGACAGATAATCCCCGTTATATATATCCCTGATAGATGTTGTAAATGCTATTCCCGGAACAAGTGGCATGATAGCTCCTATAATGATTTTATCAGGTAAAAGAGAAAGCCCTGTAAGTGTACTTGCGGTGGCAAGCAGTGTCACAAAAAGACTGGCAAGAATATTGGTTATAATCCTTGTGAACTTATATTTTTTAAGACCAAACAAAAGCACCTGCTCCAGTGAGCCTATAACAAATGCAAAAACAAAGTCAAGCCAGTTTCCACCAAAAAGATAGCAAAAGCAGGCACTTCCGAGCCCACAGAAGAAAATCTGTGCGCTTTTTTTGTAATTAGGAATATTTTTGCACTGCTCAAGCCTGTCCCATGAGTCAATCAGGGAGATTTTCTGGTCACATATGTCCCTTGCGAGCTGGTTTAACGCGCTGATCTTTGCCAGATTGACAGCACCAAGCGGTACGTGTCGCACGATGCTGCAGGCATCTTCCTTGTTCTCATTTGCACTTGCAAATATTCCGTTTGACAGCACATATACGTCAAATTCCTCCACCTCATATGAACTTAGTATATGAACCACAGTGTCCTCCACTCTGTAGATTTCTGCACCGTTTCTGAGCATACAGTCGCCAATTTCCACGGCGAGAGTCAGTATTTCCTTAGTGTATGCCATTTGTTACCTCACTTTATAAATTGATAATAGTATACAATAAATATGAATTATTACGATATTTTACAGACCAAATAAGTCACTATGTGTACCTGTGCGTGCAAGTGTTAGTACTAAACTTCGTTGTCAAAATAGTACACAAGCAGCCAATCAGGTTGTATATGGCATTCTCTGTGACCACTCCAGTTGCCGGAGAGAGGGTGGTCTTTATATTTAGTATCAAGGATTTCTCCATTTGCAATTTTTGAAACAATATCTTTTAAAAGAGTGATATCAAGACCACGACGTTTTGCTAGTTTATAATCTTTTTTAAATTGTGTTGTGTATTTGATTTCATATTTACTCATGCATCAAGGTCTGCAAAAAGTTCATCCACATTTTTATAACCATCAATAGTTGAGTCTTTTGCAATCCTTTCTGCCTCAAGCATAGCTGAAACTGTCTCTTTGTTTGGAGAACCTTCTGTTATTTTAAATGGGATACCTCGTTCTCGTAAAGATTGACGAACAAAAATGTTGAATGCAGTGCTGATATTCATACCTAATTCTTCATATAAAGCTTCAGCAGCAGCTTTTAAATTGCTATCCATGCGAATGCTGATATTACTTGTTGTTGTTTTAGCCATGATAAAGTTCCTCCCTTAGATTATTTATATTTATTATATGATGTTTGCACGAAAAAAACAATATATCGCACGAAAAATATTGATTTTAATACATGTGTATCTTTTAGTGAATAAAATCAAAATAAATGGAAATTATATACATATGAATATTAATCGAAGGGAGCATGAAAATGCCGGAGCATACTGATACCTCAAAAGAAAAAATTCTCGTGTATATACGCGCAGAACAGCAGAAAACACTTCACCGCAGGCAGGTCTGCATCAATGATATAGCAAGTGTGTATTGTAAATATTCACGCTATGAGGGACAGATAAAGGGAATAATCGTGGATAAGATACGCGGTAAAAAGAGCGTGATATCTGTAATGAAAATAATAGAGCAAATCACGGAAATCTATGATGATGCACAGGTTATAAGCATTGGTGAGCCGGAGGTACTTGTAGAGTATGACGACAACAGCAAAAATAAGATTCTTGAAGCACTAAAGGTTGCAGCGGTGTGTATACTTATATTTTTTGGTTCAGCTTTTACAATCATGGCTTTCAATAATGATATTTCGATATCAGGTGTGTTTGAACATTTTTATAAGCAGATAATGGGTGTGGACAAGCCACAGGTGTCGGTGCTTGAGGTGTTTTACTGCATTGGTCTGGCGGTCGGAATCATACTGTTTTTTAATCATATCGGAAAGCGTAAGCTATCCGACGATGTCACACCGATTCAGGTGGAGATGGATAAGCATAATAAAGATACGTGGAACACAATAATAGACAAGGTAAAGGAAAAGCAGGATGTTTGAATATATATTGCGTGAAATATTTTTGTCAGTGATAGCGTTTTTAGCAGGGGCAGGAGTGTCAGCCGGTGTATTTGCATTCGTGCTCGTGATAGGAGTGGTGCCGCGCATACTTCGGTGCAGCAGGATAGAAAATATAATACTTATAGAAAATGTCATGATATGTGGTGTGGTGGCAGGTAATATATCATCAGTGCTTGATACGGCATATAATCTGGGCTTTGCAAATATGCCCAAAGTACCTGTAAGCAATATCTGTGGGAATATAATTATTGCAATATATGGATTGTGTGTCGGCATATTTGTCGGCTGTATTGCAGTTGCACTCGCAGAAATACTGCACACATTCCCTATTATATATAAGCGCATGAAGCTTCGCGCCGGTCTTGGGATTATAGTGATTTCTATGGCTATTGGAAAGGCACTGGGAGCACTTTATTATTTCCTGACGGGATTTGTTGCCACTTCATAGGACTCTCTTAAGTTATCTTTAGCTATATCATGTTATACTCTTGAAACAAAAAGCAAATAGGGTATAATGGAAATAACTTGGACTTAGAGGTATTCCAGCTAACTCGGAAAGGAAATAATATGATTACATCAATAGCCAGACAAAGCATCATACTCAAATGCTTACGCCAAAAATCAGTGCTTGTAAGTAACTACGAGCTGTATTATACCGCAGGTCTTGCGAAGAAGTGCTTTGGAATCGCAGTCGATGCCGACATGGAGCCAAAGCAGCTTCTTGAGGAATTGCAAAAACACATTGATAAGGTCTCGCCGGCAGATGAGCAGGAGAAGTATCTCATACATCTTCTTGGCAACTATGAGCCTGATGATACTCATGATGAACAGACTGTGGAGCTGTTTCACATGGGAGAGACCGAGGAGCATATGTGGCAGGTCTCAATTACATAACAGCATCCTTTGGAGAAGAAATAAAGACATGGGAAGAATATCACCAGCAGTCTAAATGCCGCCGTAGAGCTTACTCTACGGCGGCATTTTTATATTCCAGGTCATATTTGAAGCAGTACAGAGGCCGTCTGGTATCTCTAACCCATTGTAACCTCGACTGTAACATCGTGTCCGGTTCCGTTAATAGCCGGAATCATATTGCCATCAATAGTAGCGCCATCCACGATGAGCTTTGTCACACCCTTTTGTACGTGGGCAGGATTTCTGACCGTAATGTGGTAAGTATTGCCACGGAACTTACGCTTAGCTGTAAAGCCGTCCATAGTGTCAGGAATACAAGGATCTATGATAAGACCATCGTAGTCAGGACGTATACCGAGGATGTACTGTGAGACATCGAGGAAGGTCCATGCAGCAGTACCTGTCAGCCAGCTGTTCTTTGCTTCACCAAAGTTAGGAGCGTCTTTACCGGCAATCATCTGGCTGTATACATAAGGCTCGGTGCGGTGAATTTCGCTGATATCCTCAATGTATGCAGGACAGGTCCGGGTGTATACCTGCCATGCTCTGTTTCCACGGCCGATAACAGTCTCAGCTATAGAAATCCAAGGATTGTTGTGGCAGAAGATGCCGGCATTCTCCTTGTATCCCGGTGGATAAGAAGAGATTTCACCAAGCTCCACATGATATCTGTGGTAAGGCGGCTGCAAGAGCACGATGCCATATTTAGTATCAAGATATTTCTCAACAGACTGCATTGCCTTAAGGCAGAGTCCTTCATCCTTTCCGATTTCAGCGATAACACAAAAGCCCTGTGGCTCAATAAAGATTTTTCCATCCTCACATTCCTTGGAACCAATCTTGTGCTTATAGTGGTCGTAAGCACGAAGATACCACTCGCCATCCCAGCCGGCATCCATGACGGTCTTTTCCATCTGTTCAATAGCCTTTTGGGCTGTATCAGCCTCGTCGCAAAGTCCCTTGTGTCTGCAGATTTTTACATAGTCTTTTCCATATTTTACAAACATGCCTGCGATAAAAACAGATTCGGCATTAGGTCCTTCAGATGGTCCAAAGGTCTGGAAGGACTCACCAGGCTCCTCGGAGAAGCAGTTTAAGTTCAGACAATCGTTCCAGTCAGCACGTCCAATCTGTGGCAGACCATGAGGTCCGAGATGATTGATTGTATAGTTGAAGGAGCGGCGCAGATGCTCCATAAAGTCAGTTGCCTTTGAAGGATCGCTGTCATATGGTGTTGACTCGTCAAGAATAGAGTAGTCGCCTGTCTCCTTGATGTAAGCAGCGGCAGCAGCGATAAGCCACAGAGGGTCATCGTTGAAGCCTGATCCTATGTCGCATTGCCCTTTTTGGTGAGCGGCTGGTACTGATGATAAGCAGAGCCGTCCTCAAACTGTGTGGCTGCGATGTCGAGTATTCTCTCCCTGGCTCTGTCAGGAATCAGATGCACGAAGCCAAGCAGATCCTGACAGGAATCCCTAAAGCCCATGCCTCGTCCGATGCCTGATTCAAAATAAGAAGCAGAGCGGCTCATGTTAAAGGTAACCATGCACTGATACTGATGCCATACATTTACCATGCGGTCAAGCTTTTCCTCCGATGAAGAGATACTAAAGTGACCAAGCAGCTTATCCCAGTAAGCCTTAAGCTCTGCTAAAGCAGCGTCGGTTTTTTCGGTGGTGTCAAATCTTGCAAGGAGTGCATCGGCAGGAGCTCGGTTTATGATTCCGTCTTCAGCGCGTCCAACCCATTTTTCGTTCACAGGGTTTTCTACATATCCAAGTACAAATATATATGTTTTTTCTTCGCCCGGCTCAAGAGCTACCTTCAGGTGATGAGAGCCGACAGGAGCCCAGCCGCTTGCAACAGAGTTCTTAGACTGATCATTTACTACAACGGAAGGCGCGCTGTTTTCGCCGTAGGCACCTAAGAATGAATCCCTGTCTGTGTCAAATCCGTCAACAGAGGCATTTACAGCATATACAGCATAGTGATTGCGGCGTTCCCTGTATTCTGTCTTGTGGAAGAGCTGGGAGCCACCGGCGTGAATCTCAACCTCTCCGGTAGAGAAGTTACGCTGGAAGTTGGTCATGTCATCCATGGCATTCCACAGACAGAACTCTACATATGAGAAAACCGAAAAGTCTTTTTTCTTATCAGATGTGTTTTTTAATGTGAGCTTATTGATCTCGCAGGTAGAGCCCATAGGAACAAAGTCGGTAAGCTGAGCCATTAAGCCGTTTTTTACTCCTGTGAAAACAGAATAGCCCATGCCATGACGGCATTCGTATGAGTCAAGCTCGGTCTTAGAAGGCATCCAGCCCGGATTCCAGATTGTGTCGCCATCCTTTATATAGTAGTAGTGTCCGTTGCTGTCGTATGGCACGTTGTTGTAGCGGTATCTGGTGAGACGCAGAAGCTTTGCATCCTTATAGAAGCTGTAGCCACCGCAGGTATTTGATACCAGAGAAAAGAAATTCTCACATCCGAGGTAGTTGATCCATGGTAACGGAGTCCTTGGAGAGGTGATGACGTACTCTTTGTTTTGATCATCGAAGTGTCCAAATTTCATATATAAAATCTCCTTTTTTATTAAATATACGCAAACGTTTAAGCTGTTTATATATAGAAGTATATAATGCGAATATCTAAAAATCAAGCATAAAACAATAAAAAATAATGCTTTTATGACATATATACAAAGAAAACTGCATATTATAGTTAAAAATGCTGATGAGATAATATCACTTAAGGAATTATAATTGTATAATAATTAAGACCAAAAGAGTAATCGTTTTAAATACATAACATGACACTATACAAAATGTACAATAAAAGATAATAAAAAGTGTGAAAAATGTTGAAAATGTAAATTAGGGATTGCAATAATAACAAATTGTGGTATAGTAAAGATACGAAAACGATTAAGAAATCAATTCGAAATGAGGAAACGATATGGTATCACTAAAAGACATAGCACAAAGATGTGGTGTTTCGACAGCGACGGTCAGCAAGGCATTACATGACCAGAAGGATATTGGCGCTGAGACCAAAAACAGAATAAAGAAAATAGCTAAGGAAATGGGATATCTTCCTAATGCTGCGGCCAGAGTTCTTAAGACAAAAGAGTCGAACAACATCGGAGTACTGTATTTCGATGAGGCGGCGATGGGACTTACGCATGAGTATTTTGCCGGAGTGCTAAACGGAATCAAGGCACAGGCTGAGATGCTTGGATATGATATTACATTTATCAATACAAGTCCTGTCGGAAAAAAATTATCATACCTGGAGCACTGTAAGTACAGAAATTTCGATGGTGTCGTAATCGTATGTGCAAGGTTTCAGGACAATGAGGTGCAGGAACTGATGAGCAGCGACATACCGGTGGTCACAATTGACTACGTACACTATAGCTGTTCGGCAGTATGTTCCAACAATGTAAAGTGTATGGGCGAGCTGCTTGATTACATAATAAGCATGGGACATAAGAAAATCGCTTACATACATGGACAGGATTTTTCGAGTGTTACACGTGACAGGCTGGCAGCATATTACAGGGCACTTGAGAAGCATGGAATAGATATTCCTGAGGAGTATGTCAGGGAAGCAAGGTATCTGGAAGCAGAGGATGTTGCAAAGCAGACAGAATATTTACTTGATTTACCTGACAAACCTACATGTATCATCTATCCGGATGACACGGCGGCAATCGGAGGCATCAATGTTATAAGAAGCAGAGGGCTTAGGATTCCGGAGGATATATCAATAGCAGGATACGATGGTACAAGAGTTTCACAGATGCTAAGCCCGAAGCTCACCACTATCAGACAGGACACTGACAAGATAGGCAGGGAAGCAGCAGACAGGTTGATAAGCATCATTAAAAAGCCTAAAACAGCACTTGTGGAGAGAGCTGTTGTTGAAGGAATTTTGCTGGAGGGGGAATCCGTAGGCAGAATTTAATATATTTTACTACTTTTTTACTAACATTTACTAACAGGTTTAAACCTGAAGCGAGAAGGAGGATTTTTCTATGAAAAAGAAACTCGTAAGCGCATTACTTTGCGCAACAATGGCAGCATCATTACTGGCAGGCTGTGGCAGCGGAAATGCATCTGACACAGGAAGCGCTGACAAGAAAGGCGATGCAAAAACTGAAGTGACAAACGATGGCAAGATTCTCAATATCTATTGCTGGAATGAAGAGTTCCAGAGCCGTATCACAGACCACTATCCTGATTACAAGAAGGTGGATGCAACACATGGCAAAATCGGAGATATTGATGTAGTCTGGAATATCACACCTAGTGAGAACAATGCGTACCAGAACAACCTTGATGAGACACTTTTGAAGCAGGCTGATGCATCGGCAGATGACAAGATTGACCTCTTCCTGGTAGAGGCTGATTACGCACCTAAGTATGTAGACTCTGATTACACAATGCCAATCAAGGATCTGGGAATCACAGACAGCGATATCTCTAAGCAGTATAAGTACACACAGGATGTCGTTACTGATTCTGAGGGCAACCTGAAGGGCCTTTCATGGCAGGGATGCCCGGGTGTTCTCTTCTACAACAGAGCAGCAGCAAAAGAGGTACTTGGAACAGATGATCCGGATGAGGTTCAGAAGTCAGTATCTGACTGGGATGCCTTCAATGCTACAGCTGAGAAGATGAAAGCAGCAGGCTACAAGATGACATCTACAGCAAACGATACATACCGTGTATACTCTAACAACGTTCTAAGAAATGGGTCAGCGATGACAAGAAAATCCAGATTGATGACAACATCATGAAGTGGGTTGATGATTCTAAGAAGCTTGTAGACGCAGGCGAGACGGGAACAGCAGATCTATGGTCAGATGACTGGAAGAAGGGCTTCTATCCTGAAGGAAAAGTATTCTCATACTTTGGACCTGCATGGTTAGTAAACTTCTCAATGGCAGCAGATGAGTCCGGCTCTATCGGAAACCAGGGCGGCTGGGGTGCAGCTCAGGGACCACAGGGCTTCTTCTGGGGCGGCACATGGATCTGTGCAGCAGCGGGAACAGACAATGCTGACCTTGTAAAGGACATCATGCTCAAGATGACAACAGACGATGATATCATGAAGGATATCGTTGTAAAGGATGACGATTTCGTAAACAACAGCACAGTTATGGATGGTCTTGCAGACGGAACTATCATGGGCAAGGACGACAAGCCTTACACAAGTACAATACTTGGTGGACAGAATCCATTACCAATGTATATAGCCGGTGTTAAGACTCTCGATTTAAGCAACCTTTCAGCTTATGACCAGGGCTGCAACGAGGAGTTCCAGAAGGCTATGAAGGATTACTTCGAAGGAAACTGCGATAAGGATACAGCTATTGAGACATTCAAGAAGGCAGTTTGTGAGAAATATCCTGACATCTCAGAATAATATAGTTTATGAATTGACCATACAACTAACAATATAAAATAATAAATACCCTGTCTGCCTTGCGTAAGCAGGCAGGCGGGGTATTCTTTTTAAAAATCAAAGTTAATCAGTTAACAGCATTACATCACCATTGACTACAATACCAGTTGGGAGGTAGGTATTATGAAAAAGAGTGGAGGTAAAGCGGTCAGATATAATAAATGGGGCTATATATTTCTGATTCCGTTTATCGTTGTATACGTAGTATTTCAGCTGGTACCGTTAATCACTACAATTTACAACAGTTTTTTTGAAAATTATATGTCGGGTCTTACACAGATAGGACCAAACTTTGTTGGATTTGAAAACTATGAAAAATTGTTCACATCCGGTGATATCTGGCAGTATTTTAAGAACACAATGGTTCTTTGGATTATGTGCTTCATACCGCAGATATTCTTATCACTGCTTCTTGGAGCATGGTTTTCGGATGTCAGCCTAAAGCTCAAGGGAACAAGATTTTTTAAAACAGTTATATATCTGCCAAATCTGATTATGGCTTCAGCATTTTCTCTGTTATTCTTTACATTGTTTGCTGATGGGGGACCGATAAACAATCTGCTTATGCAGATAGGCTTTATTTCAGAGCCTTACAAGTTCCTGTCACATGTGGGCAGTACAAGAGGACTCATTGCTTTGATGAACTGCCTGATGTGGTTTGGTAATACAACCATCCTGCTTATGGCAGGTATGCTTGGAATCGATACATCACTTTTTGAGGCAGCAGAGGTGGATGGAGCAACATCCACACAGGTGTTCTTTAAGATAACACTTCCGCTCCTTAGGCCGATACTGATATATGTAATCATTACATCACTTATCGGCGGCTTACAGCTCTTTGATGTACCACAGATTTTGACAAACGGAACCGGTAATCCGGTCAGATCAAGCATGACACTTATCATGTACTTAAACAAACGTCTGTACAGTAAGGATTATGGAATGTCCGGTGCATTGTCAGTCATACTGTTTATCATCACGGCAATACTTAGTATAGCGGTATTCAAGCTCAGCGGCAACGATGATAAGAGAAAGGAGTAGGTCGATATGGCAGCAAATGTAAACAAAAAAAATAAAGGTATGGGAATACATGCCAGACGTGCTTTAGCATATATCGTGCTTGTAATAATCTCTTTCTTCTGTCTGTTCTGGTTTTACGTAATGATAATCAATGCAACCAGGTCAAATGGAGAGCTTCAGGCAGGATTTACTGCAATTCCGAGTGCACATCTGCTTGATAACTGGAACTCACTCTTACATGACACACTTCCGGTCATAAGAGGTATGTTTAACAGCCTTTTTGTAGCAGCCTGCAGTGCAGTACTATGTGTATATTTTTCGACCATGACAGCATATGCTATACATGCATATGAGTTTAAAGCCAAGAAATTCATCTCTACATTCATACTGATGGTTATGATGATTCCTACACAGGTTACAGCACTTGGATTTGTTAAATTGGTAACAGGCATGGGACTGATGGATTCATTTATTCCACTCATAGTTCCGACTATTGCTGCACCTGTCACATATTTTTACATGAAGCAGTATATGGAGAGCTCGCTTCCATTGTCTCTGATTGAGGCAGCGAGAATTGACGGCTCCGGAGAGTTTAGGACGTTTAATCATATCGTGCTTCCGCTGATGAAGCCGGCAATAGCAGTACAGGCAATTTTCTCCTTTGTAAGCAGCTGGAACAATTACTTCACTCCGGCACTTATATTACACGAAAATAACAAGAAGACACTTCCAATCCTGTTAGCACAGCTTAGAAGTGCAGACTTCTTAAAGTTTGATATGGGAAAGGTATATATGATGATTACATTCTCTATCCTTCCTGTAATAGTTGTTTACCTTATTCTTTCAAAGCACATCGTAGGTGGTGTTGCCATGGGAAGTGTGAAGGGCTGATACAGACCATTAACTAAAACTATTTTCTTTTATATTTTCCCTTCATCTTAAAAGGACCGCTCATCCGGGCGGTCCTTTTTTGCGAGCAAAATGGCAGACGTTTGATTTATCCCCTCTTGACAGAATACGTTATACTATAAGTATGAACGATAAGAAACAAGGAATAATATATATCATAATGGCAGGATTCTTTTTTGCCCTGATGACATTTTTTGTGAGGATGTCGGGAGATTTGCCGACCATGCAGAAGGCCTTTTTCAGGAACGCGGTAGCAGCAGTAGCGGCTGTTATCTTACTTGCAAAAAGTGATGAAGGCTTCAAAATAAAAAAGGATAGCTGGAAGGGACTTTTTCTGCGAAGCTTCTTTGGAACAACAGGACTTATATGCAATTTCTATGCAGTTGACCATCTGGCCATCGCAGATGCCAATATTCTAAACAAATTGTCACCGTTTTTTGCCATAATTATGTCATATTTTGTGCTTAAGGAGAAAGCAAACAAGACAGAGTGGCTGTGCGTGGTAACGGCGTTTATAGGTGCTGTTTTTGTGGTGAAGCCATCTATGAATGTGCAGTTTTTTAATGCCATGATTGGTGTAATAGGAGGTTTTGGCGCAGGTGTAGCGTATACATTTGTGCGAAAGCTCGGTAAGCAGGGAGAGAGAGGACCTGTGATAGTCATGTGCTTTTCGGTATTTTCATGTATAGTGACGGCTCCGTTTCTGCTTGTCGGAGCAAAGCCTATGAGTGTATATCAGATTGTCATGCTGCTTTTTGCAGGAGCTGCCGCTACAGGCGGACAGCTTTCAATCACAAAGGCATACACAAAGGCACCTGCAAAGGAGATATCGGTGTTCGACTATTCGCAGGTTATCTTTGCCGCTCTGCTGGGCTTTGTATTTTTACAACAGATACCGGACTATCTAAGTGTGATAGGATATGTTATAATAATAGGCAGTGCAATTTTTAAATGGAACTATAATCTCAGATACGAGGAAAAAGTATGAACTACGCAGGAATAAAATATTGTGACATAGCAAACGGACTGGGCTGCCGCACTGTGCTTTTTGTATCAGGCTGCAGAAATCACTGTAAGGGCTGTTTTCAGCCGCAGACATGGGAATTTGACTATGGAGAGCCGTTTGATGAACAGATACAAAACGAGATACTCGACTCACTTAAGCCTTCCTATGTGCAGGGAATTACCCTTTTAGGTGGTGATCCTTTTGAGGAGGAGAATCAGGAGGCACTTGTGCCGTTTATGAGAAGAGTTAAGGAGCGCTATCCCAATAAGGATGTGTGGGCTTACACAGGCTATCTGTACGAAGAACTGTTAGAAAACGGACGCAAGCATACAGAGTATACGGATGAGCTTTTATCTATGATAGATGTCCTGGTAGATGGTCCGTTTATAGAGGAGCAGAAGGATATTACGCTCAAATTCAAGGGCTCTGCAAACCAGCGTGTGATAGACATGGAAAAGACAAGAGCGACAGGAGAGGTGTCCATACTGGAATTTACGAAAATATGATTAGAGGATTTGAAATGAAGAAAAAATGCGACAAATTATTAGGAATACTGTGCTATGCGCTTGGAATTTTAGCGGCGCTTTATGTGGGAGGTTATCTTATGCTGATTAAGCCTATTCATGTGATTATCATAGCATTTGGCAATGATATGCTGACACTTCCACTCTTGCTTAAGAGTATCATAAAGATAGCATTTTCTACGACATTTGCAGGGCTTGTGTGGTGCATCGGATACATAGGCTACAACTTTTTTAAGGGAGATGAGGACCCTGACTGGGCGGCTATAGAAGCGCGCTTCAGAAATAAGCACAGTGATACAACAAACGAAGATTTACTGAAGGAGAGAGAAGTATGATAGTCCGTGTACCTGATTATTTTTCAGAGTTTAGCTGCATAGCCGGAGACTGCAAGGATAGCTGCTGTCTGGGCTGGGAAATTGATATTGATGAGGATTCATATGAGTATTATCAGACACTGCCCGGAGAGGTCGGAGAGCGTCTGAGAAAGGGCATGTATGAGACGGAGGATGGCGGGCACGGCATCCGTACAAACAATTGCGGGCGCTGCATTATGCTAAATGACAAGAATCTGTGTGATTTGTACATAGCAGCTGGCGAGGCATCGCTTAGTGAGGTGTGCACCGATTTCCCAAGGTTTGGCATAGAGTACAGAAACGTGGAGCAGAAGTGCCTGAGCCTTGCGTGCGAGGAGGTCTGCCGTATATTTTTCAGCAAAACAAAGCCTGTTAAGTTTGTAGAGCAGGAGCTTTTTGGAGACAGCGATGATGACCAGGGAGTCACAGAGGAAGAGGCAGCATTTTTTGAGGAGGTGCAGCGCGAGCTGATTGCCATACTCCAGGACAGGACAAAGCCAATCGGAGTACGCGTGGATGAGTACCTTGACAGGGCAAACGAGTACCAGAAGAAGCTGAGCCAAAACGATGTTGAAAAGCATATAGACTGGCTTTCGTTTAATGATTTCTCATTTGAGCATTTTGATATCCGCTTCGGTATCATCAATGAGATGGAACTATTGCGTCAGGTATGGCAGGATTTCAAGGATGATATGCAGACAGTCCTCACTGAGGCTGATTATGAAAAACGCATGAAGGAGTACATGGCTAGCGGCGATTACCGTGAAAACGATATTGAGCAGCTTCTTGTATACTTTACCTTCAGATATATCATGAATGCCATCTATGACTCAAATATCATGGTTTATGCATATTTAAGCGTCATGTTTACCATGATAGTCAGGGATATGAATGCCACTCGCTTCTACAAAAACGGTGGCAGCTTCACCATAGAGGACCAGATGGAGGTGGCAAGGATCTTCTCAAAGGAAGTGGAGCATTCCGAGGAAAATGTGGAGGCCGCCAAGGAAGAAATCATCTGGGGATAGCTGATTTAGAGATTAAATATATAATTAAAAAACAGTATAATTTTTTAGTTTTTGATTTTAGATTTTTAGTTTTTGGTTTTTAGTTTTCAAAAGAAGCTTGCACAGAAATGTGCAGGCTCTTTTTTTGTGAAATAACTAAAGGCTTCCACCATTATGCCATAAGCCTCATATTTTCCAGCTTATGGGCTGGTTTTGGGAGCTGTTTTAGGGATTTTTGTAGTTTCAGCTACTTTTTCTCGGCTTTTATCCGGCTTATGGGCTGAGTTTGGGGAGCTGTTTTGGGGATTTTAGCAGTTACAGCTACTTTTTCTCGTAATTTATCTGGCTTATGGGCTGGTTTTGGGGAGCTGTTTTGGAAATTTCAGCAGTTACAGCTACTTTTCTCGGATTTTATCCAGTTTTTGGGCTGAATTTTGGGAGCTGTTTTAAAGATTTAGTGATTACAGCTCCCCAAGGTCTGCTACTATGCTATCAATCCCTTGTAAACCATAAATTGGTACCTTGAAAACTTCACATTTTCAAGGTACCAATCATTTTTTATAAGGTGGTTTTGACCCTTAAATCATGTCATATAGACTTAAAAAATAATTCACAAAATTTCAAATGAAAAATTATCTATTATATCTAGGACCTTTAGTACTAAAAAGATTTCGCATATGTTACATAAAAATGAATAAATAGTAAATTTTACCAAAATTTCGTAAATAAAATCTCTGTTTATCCTAATAGCCGAAAACCAACGAAAAGACTATAATATAAATACGAAAACGTGCGAAAGGGAATTTTCGTACAAACATAATAAGAAAAGGAGAGGAAATATGAGAAAGTTAAAAGAACGCTTTCACAGGAAACATGGCGTTGTAAGCCGTATCTTTAGTATGGTACTTGCACTTGCTATGATTGTGACCATGGTTCCGGCAATCGGTGGTGCAACCACTGCATATGCTGCGAGCCCGACAATCCGGTTGTATTTGGACAAACCAAGTACATGGAATACACCGGTTGTCAATGTCTGGGCTCCCGGTGCTACGGTAGATAACCATGGCGCAGGAAATGCCACCATTACACAATGGAGTAATCAGGAAAAACCAAAGCTTGCATATGAGGAAAGTTCTGGATTCTATTATGTAGATGTACAGAGCAGTGAGTGGACAGGTTTTCAGTTTGTTGATGCAGGTTCTGATGAGAAGGCTGCACCGGAGATAAAGACAGAAGGAGCTGCAATTGAGCAGATTAAGACTTTTACTTCTGATGCAAGCATTTATTGTTTATTGGATGGCAATGGAAATTATCAGTGGTATAAGGATGCTACAAAGAAGGAAACATTGATTCCAGCGTCTGTACCAACAGAATGTGATCTGACGATTAATTATAAGAGCACATTAGGCGATGATGTTGCAGCATATATATATCATGAGACCAATGAGCCGGCAGGTAAATGGCCTGGACAAACCATGACTGCAACAGAAGGTCATGAAGGCTGGTATACAATGCATCTGACATTAGATAACAGTACAGATTATACTCTCATTTTAAATAATGATGGACAGGGAAAAGAATTAGACAAAGTAACACTTTCCACAAAAGGAAAGGCAGAAGCAGAGTACTGGTTTGATGGTTCTTTGTCAGAGACAAAACCTGCCGATTGGAAATATGTAACAACCATTCATTATCTTGCTTCAGGAATGGGAAGCACTATTTACAATTATATGTGGGGAGCAGATGCCTCTGCAACAGGAGCAGGTGTTGGAAAAGAATGGTCAAAATGGCCGGGCGGACAGATTAAAGAAAATGCTGACCATTCCGGATGGTATGATGTAGTATATACACAGGATGTAAAACAGAATTTCAGCTGTATTTTTAATAATAACAGTGGGACACAGACGGATAATATTGATGTCTCTGTAACATCAACAAGTACTGAACTCTGGGTTACCGGAACCCAAAGTGGTGGTGATACAACCGTATATAAAACAGCACCGGACAGCTGGGAGGCACCGGTTCCAGACCATACATTTACAATGTATTATTACAATGAAGATTTATCAACAGACACAGACATGGGAAAAGTTGATATGTGGATGTGGAATGCCGGATTAAATGGATCATATGTTTTTGATGAAACAGAATATGATGCTGCAAATAATGTGACATGGTTTAAAAAGACCATTACAGTTGCCGGCAGTAATGTGGGAAAAACAGTAGGATTAAAGGCACGTTATGACATAACACAGGGATGGGATGGCGGCTCTGATACCGCAGACCGTTCTTTTACAATAAGCGGTGATGAGAATGAGGTATTATATTATGTGGATGGTTCAGATCCGGTTCATGAGAAACCGGTAATTAAACAAACGGAAAAGAGATACCTTGTATTGGATTATGAGAATCCGGGATTAAAAGAAAAAGATATTACACCACAGTTCTATACATGGACATCAGGATATGCTTCAGTATTAACCAATTTTACATATGCAGGTGGAGATAAATGGACAGTAACAATTCCAGCAAAACCATCTTGTACAAAGGTTGATTTTTGTATTGCATTAGATTCAACAGGTGACCCATGGATTAAAGATGGTGGAGACCATTCAGTTACATTCCCTTCTGACCAGAAGGTTATCTATGCCAGCATGAAAGCCGGCAGTGAGCCGGAAATTGCTATGCCATATAATGTTGGCTATGAAGTAGATGCAGAAAAACAGCAGGTATCATATTACTATCGTGATGATGCAGCATTTGTAGATGGCACCTTAAAGAATATGACTGTAGCTGTTGACGTAAACGGAACAGAGTATCCAATGACATACAATGATGCAACAAAGCGTTTTGAGTATGTAAAGAGCGGTTTAACAGATGGCAAAACACATTATCGTTACAAAGCAAATGGAGCTTATGTTGTAGATGCATTCAATTCAAATAGTGAAAAATATAATAACGAAGATTACTCATATTTTGAATACTATAAATTAAATGCAACAGTTACAGCAGAAGTTATGAATAAATCCTTTAACTACAACGAGAATGATGTTGTTAAGTTTAAGGTTGAACAGGATAGTTCAGATGCTAAAACATTAGAAGTAGCTAGTGCAAGTATCGATGTTTCTTCCATTGGCGGAAGCAATGCAATGCCGATTGAACCGGAATTGCAGGCAGTTACCATTTCTGCAACAACAGATACAACATTAGGAATTAAGACATTACCAATTACTGTAACAGACCAGTATGGTAATAAATTCAGTACTACAGTGGATGTTGAAATTACAGACCGTGTTAAGGAAAACAAAAAAGATTTCGACTGGGATGAAGCTGTTGTTTACTTTATGATGACAGATCGTTTCTTTGATGGTAATAAATCTAACAATACAGCAAGTGGTGCAGATACATATGGAAAAAACCCGGGACTGTATCATGGTGGAGATTTTGCAGGTGTAACAGCTAAGTTAGATTACTTACAGGATTTAGGTGTAAATACCATCTGGATTACACCAATTGTAGAGAATATAAAAGGTGTAGATGTAACAGATGAGGGTTCAAAAGATGTCCCTTATAATGCAGCGTACCATGGATATTGGGCAAGTGATTTTACAAAATTGAATCCTACACTTGGTACAACAAAAGAATTTGAGACTATGATTAGCGAAGCGCACAAGCGTGGTATGCGTATTATGGTTGACATTGTTGTAAACCATGCCGGATATGGTACAGAATCAACATTTGCTGATATGCTAAGGGATAAGAGTGTCAGTGAAGGAGATATTAAATCATGGCAGTCTGGTTTACCGGATTTTGCAACAGAGAATGCAGATGTCAGGGCAAAATTAGTAGAATGGCAGACATCATGGATGAAGGATTATGGAGTTGATTATTTCCGTGTAGATACTGTAAAGCATGTTGACAGCACAACATGGGCAGCACTTAAAAATTCTACAACAAAAGTAAATTCATCATTCAAGATGATTGGTGAATACTTTGGTGCAGGATATGCATCAAATGGTAGTTCCTTAGGTACTGGTCAGATGGATGCAGACCTTGATTTCGATTTTAACGATCAGGCAACAAGCTTTGTAAGTGGCAATATTTCTTCTGTAGAGAAATTCCTTTCTGCAAGAAATTCAGCACTTAATAACGCATACATGACGGGTCAGTTCTTGAGCAGCCATGATGAAGATGGATTTAAGGCAGCCTTAATGAACGGAAAAAAATATACAGAGGATGAGGCAACATCAGCAGCGTTAGTTGCAGCTACCTTACAGCTTACTGCAAAGGGTATTCCGGTTATCTATTATGGTGAAGAAGTTGGTTTAAGTGGATTAAATAATTATCCATATCAGACTAATAGATATGACATGGATTTCTCTAAGGCAACAAAGGATAATGTCACATATCAGCATTATAAGAATCTGCTGAGCATCCGTAATGCATACACAGATGTATTTGCAAGAGGAAGCAGAACGGTTGTGGCAAGTTCTGATGAGGAAGGCTATGATGTAGTTTCAAGATCATATGGAGGAACAACCTTATATGTTGGTATGAATATCAATGATACCGCAAAAGAAGTAAAAGTTCCGGTTAATGCAAATGCAGGAGATACAGTTAAAAATCTTTATGATGGTAAAACATATACTGTTTCTTCTGATAAGACAGTAACAGTAAGCATTCCGGCAGCAAAGGATGGTGGAACAATCATTCTTGCTGAGGTGAAGAAAACAGAAGATCCGGGCAAGACAGATCCAACACCGGCAGATCCTGGCAAGACAGATCCGACACCGGCAGCAAAGGTTGACTGGAGTAAAGAAGTAGAAACAATCAAGAATGCTTCTGCAAAGGATACTATCGTTGTTAAGATGGATGAAACAGGAGTTGTCTCAAAGGATGCAATTGCAGCCATTAAGGGAACACAGAAGAAGCTTGTTCTTGATATGGGAGATGGAATCAAGTGGGTTATCAATGGTTCTGACGTGTCAAAGGTTCCTGCAAAGGATGTAAATATGTCAGTTACAGTTGACAGCAAAAAGATTCCTGAGGATGTTATTAAGGCAGCTAAGATTGAAAAGGATGCAAAGAAGGTAGTACAAATCAGTCTCGCACATGAAGGTGAGTTTGGATTCAAACCGGTTCTTTCAATCGACCTTGGAAAGACATATGCAGGAAAGTATGCTAACCTTTACTATTACAATACAAAGACAAAGGCTCTTGAGGGTCAGATGTCTGTAAAGATTGCAGATGATGGTTCAGCATTACTTAAATTCACTCATGCATCTGATTACGTTATTTCTATAACAGATCAGGCTGCTATTGATAACAAAAAAGCAGCTCCAAAGAGTGGTGATGACAATGAAGCAGCTACATATGTATGCTTACTTGGACTCGCAATGGTAGCAATCACAGCAGCTACATATCGCAAGAAAAGAGCTTGCAAATAAAACAGCTTTTAAACTAAACATTTTATAAACCTCTTAGATGCCGCACCTTCGGGTGCGGCATTTTGCTATAAATTGGGAAAGAAGTCGTATTGCTATCATCATGTTAAATACATTATAATAAGAAGAAAACAGCTAAGGCTGTCAAGGAGAACAATATGAAAAGTACAGCGTTTGATATGGCTATGATGGCATACAGACAAAATGATATGGAGGGAGCATTCCGTCAATTTCTGCCACTGGCAGAGACTGGCGATGCAGATGCCATGAATATGGCTGCAAATATGTTTGAAAGAGGTCAGGGCACATACCGGATCCCGGGCGCGCAGTGTTTTGGTGGAAGAAAGCAGTGGAGCTTGGAAATGTGGATGCACTTGCCGATTATGGTCAGTATCTGGTCACTACCTTTTTTGATGGCAAGGAGCAGAAGCTTGGTGTAGGGTATCTGGTTACTGCGACGGAGCGTGGCAACAACAGGGCAGGAGAGAGCCTTGTGGAGTTTGCCCTTAAAAATAACGATGCCGGAGCTAAAGTATACAGGACAGCAACCGAGTACTGCGACAGGGCTATTGCCTCTGCGACAGATTCTTATCTGCGTACACAGTATGTGCAGAAAAAGGGTATGCTTAAATATAAGCTCAGACAGCACAGGATTGGAAACAATTATGTATATCTGGCAGCGGTATTTTCGACAATAGGAGCAGTATTGCTCATGATAGCATCAGTGGATTTGTTTCTTGAGCTGCACATGGAGTATCGTGATATGTTTAAGCTGTTTTCGTATAGTAAAATGATACCGTGGGAGGCAGATATAGCGATGTTCTTTGGTGCGATGCTTTTATTTACGCTTGGCAAGGTAACAAATAAGCTTCATGTGGCGAGCTTTTTGCAGCTTCTTGCATCTGTATTTTCAGTGGCAGTTGTTGCCATGCACTTTATCTGTGTGATAAATGATGGCAGGGTGTGGTATGACAAGCTGCTGTGGTATGTGGTGCTTGTTGTCATTCCGCTTATGCTCGGAAAGCTGTTGGGTGAGATACTGAGAAAGATTATCGGTATACAGTAATAGTTTCGAGATGACTTAAGCGATGTAAGACATTTAAAATATGTAAAATAATATTTCGATATGTAACAAAAGGAGAATGAGCATGACTCTGCAACAATTAAAATACGTGGTGACAGTGGCAGAATGCGGCAATATAACAGAGGCTGCCAAGCAGCTTTTTGTCTCGCAGCCCACTGTGACCAGCGCTATACATGATCTGGAAAAAGAGATGCAGATAGTTATTTTCATCAGGACAAACAAGGGCGTGATACTATCAGAAGATGGTGAGAGATTTCTCGGTCATGCCAGACAGGTGCTCGAGCAGGTAGATCTCATAGAGGGAATCTACAAGGATGATGTGGTGAGTAAGCCGCACTTTGCGGTATCGTGTCAGCACTATTCCTTTGCAGTGAATGCATTTGTGGATGTAATCAGAGAGTTTGATGCATATCAGTATGATTTTACCATCAGGGAGGAGCAGACTCACGAAATTATTGAGGATGTCACGAATTTAAAGAGCGAGCTGGGAGTCATATATCTAAGCTCCAAGAATACGGAGGTGCTTTCAAAGATGCTAAAGCGTAATGAACTCGAGTTCACAGAGCTTTTTACAGCCACACCGCATGTATTCATATGTGACAGTCACCCGCTTGCTTCAAAAAAGAGCATCACGATGGATGATCTGCAGGACTATCCGTACCTGACGTATGAGCAGGGAGAGTACAATTCACAGTACTTTTCGGAGGAGTTTGTCAGTACTCTTGACAGCAGAAAGAATATCAGGGTCAGAGACAGAGCTACACTTTTTAATCTGATAATTGGCTTAAATGGCTACACAGTGTGCTCAGGAGTGATTTCCGCTGAGCTGAATGGAAGGAATATTATATCAAAGCCACTTGATGTGGAGGAGTATATGAGGATAGGCATTATCAGCAGAAAGGGTGTGGTACTCTCGCGATATGCAAGGGAGTATATCGAAGCATTGAAGGCGCACTGTATGTGATGTTACAATAATATAATTATGATTAAAGGGTCGTATCATCGATGCATACTTGCATGCAATTCGATGTATACCTTAGTGCCCCACACTATATATAAGGTCTAAATATATACAAACATTTGGTACAAGGAGCATAGCATGTACGATAGTATAATAATAGGAACAGGTCCTGCCGGACTGTCGGCAGCCCTGAATTTAAAAACATATAAAAAGGATTTTATCTGGTTTGGTTCGAAGAACCTAAGCGAAAAGGTGCAAAAGGCAGACAAAATCACAAACTATCCCGGATTTCCACAGATAAGCGGACAGGAGCTGTTTGAATGCTTTGACGCTCACAGGAGAGCTGCGGGAATTGATATAACAGAAAAGACTGTGACCAATATCATGCCTGCAGGAAACGGTTTTATGGTGCTTGCAGACAATGAGATGTATGAGGCAAGGACTCTCATACTTTGCATGGGTGTGATGTCTGCAAAGCAGCTGGATAGAGAGGATGAGCTGCTTGGAAAAAGGCTCAGCTACTGTGCCACCTGTGATGGCATGTTTTACAAGGATAAGAGGATAGCTGTCATATGTAATGACAAAAAGTATGAGCATGAGGTTAAATATCTTGCGGATCTTGCGACAGAGGTATTGTATTTCCCGGCCTATAATGACAGCGAAATAGAGCTTCCAAATGTAAAGATATCAAAGGATGTACCTATAGCATTAATCGGAGACTCATTTGTGGAAGGAATTACGCTTCGAAGCGGAAAGACTGAGAGCGTAGACGGAGTATTCTGCCTCAGGAACGCCATCGCACCATCAAAGCTTATGCCGCAGCTTGAAATAGAAAACGGACATATATTTGTGGATAGAGCCCAGCAGACAAATGTGGCAGGCTGTTTTGCGGCAGGAGACTGCACAGGCAGGCCATACCAGTACACGAAGGCTGTCGGAGAAGGAAATGTGGCAGCACATTCGTGTATACAATATCTTAGTAAATCAGAAAAATAATATGGCAATGGCATAGAGGTCGGTTAAAGCATGTTAAAGGCAATTACAGCCACTTACCATTGAGAAGATATTGATTTCTCTCAGCTCCGACTGAGACAAATTGTATTTCGTGTCTTAGCATGTCCTCAAGGAAGTTTATGTAGCGCTTAGCATTTACAGGCAGCTCATCATATGACCTGCAATTTGATATATCGGTTTTCCACCCCGGCAGCATTTTGACTACCGGGGTATATTTTTCGAGATTTTCGGTAGGGTCAAAGACGTTTGTTACGGCATTTTTATACTGATATCCTGTGATAACAGGAATCTGATCCATGATGCTTAGGACATCTAGCTTGGTCAGTGCGATTTTGTCGGCATGCTGGCATTTTAGACCATAGCGGCTTGCAACGGCATCAAACGGACCCACACGACGTGGTCTTCCAGTGGCAGCACCATATTCGCCCCCATACTTGCGGACCATTTCAGTCCATTCACCGTTCATAGCTTTTTCTGCGACAAATGGTCCGGCTCCAACACAGGTAGAGTATGCCTTTAGTACACCGACCACATGATCTAATGAGGCACCGGGGATACCGGCACCTATAGGACCGTAAGCTGAGATGGTGGAGGAGCTTGAAGTATATGGGAAAATACCATAGTCTATATCCCTCATTGCACCAAGCTGTGCTTCAAGTACAACACGCTTTCCCTTTGATAGTGCATCCTCAAGGAATGCACCGGTATCTGTGATATAAGGTGCATATTTTGCAGCCTTCTGCCTGCACCATGACAAAAGAGCTGACAGAGACATAGGCTCCTGATGATAGCAGCCTGCAAGCTCAAGGTTTTTTAGCTTCAAGCATGGTCTTAAGTCTGGCCTGTACATTCTCTTCGTCTAAGTGGAGTAAATCACCGAGACGGATTGTTTTTTTACGGTATTTATCGCTGTATGCATAGGCAATACCGCGTTTGGTAGAGCCGAAGGTGCTCTGGACTTTGAAAGGCGCTCTTCCTCAAGCTCATCCTGTATTTTATGCCACGGCATTGAAATTGTGGCTCTTGTTGATAATTTCAGGTTTTTTGGTGAAACAGATACATCTTGTGTTCTGATCTGTGCAATTTCATTGGACAGATGGTTTAGATCAATAACCATTCCGTCACCGAGCACACATACTACATCTGGGTGAAGTATTCCGGATGGAAGTAGATTTAAGACAAATTTTCCCTGTTTATTAACTACTGTGTGTCCGGCATTGTTACCACCCTGATAGCGGACTACGATATCCGCATGTTCTGCGAGAAGGTCGATGACACGACCCTTTCCTTCGTCTCCCCAGTTTATTCCTGTAACTGCTGTAAGCATGATGAATGCCTCCTTGTTTTTTGAGTTTAATATTTGTATGTTGGTGCAGAGCTTGTACTGTCCGGATTTTGAATGGTATAAAACAAGTCTGCTTATAATGTGTATGATTCTGTTACGTGCAATACCTAAACGTCTTATCAGTTAGTATTCTTGCAAAGATGAGTCCGAGCGGCAGTGCAATGATAATCATGATTGCTGATGCAAACCATGAAACAGCATCCGAAAGTGCCATTATGCCGAAATTGTATATAGCCCGATACAGATAAAGTCCCGGAACCATTATGACTATGGATGGAACAGTAAGGGATATTCTCGGATATCCGTTGTTTTCCTTGATAAATGATGCGAGAAGCCCTGCTGTGAGAGCTCCGGCAAATGCGGCAGCAGGAGCCGGCATACCTGTCAGGTCTACCAGCTCAAGCCGCAGTGAATTTGCTATGGCACCGATAAGTGCGGCTGTTGCAGCCATGGGAGCTGGACTGTTGAACATGATTGAGAATCCAAACACACCGAAGAAGCTCATTATAAGCCTCAGGATTAGATGTAGTATGGGGGTCAGATTCAAGTCTTCAAAGTCCATAGGCTGCAGTCGCAGAAGCAGTGCCATAATCCATGCAAACATCGTGGCTACCATGACTATTATTATTGCATAGGCAAGGCGTTCAAGACCGGAGCGTAGATCCAGCTTTGCCAGGTCGATTCCGCTTGTGATAAACGGAAATCCGGGTATGATAAAGAGCATAGAACAGATGTATCCGGCTTCGTGAATTGATGGTACATTGAAAGCCATCTCTGCAATTTTTAAAAATGCCGCATATATGAAGCATGAGGCAGAAATTGATACCGCTATATTTAGGAACAAAGTAAAATGATGTTTTATAAGCTTTGTACGTATGAGATTTCCGATGCCGGCTGCTACAAATGCCAGTATCATTTCAATAGGACCTCCTCCGAGCAAAAACGTGAAGGCACAGCATGCTATAGCTGCTGCAAGTCCAAGCCTTGCAGGGGAGTAAATGGCATGAATCTGTTCAATCTCATCAAGTCGCCGGTGGATTTCTTCGCCGGTCAGATGAGCTTCCTCGTTAGGAAAATTGTCGACAAACTGCTCCATGCGATAGAGCTTTGATGTGTTTACACCTGTGTTTGCTATGCTGAGTGACTGTGATATACAGTCATTTCCGTCAAAGCAGTTAAACTCGATTGACATAAGTCCGACATCCACTGTACATGTGACACCAAGCTCCTTTGAGAGCCGGTTCATGGAGGTTCTCACACGCCAGGCTCCTGTGCCGCAGGAGAGCATGATGAGTCCGACACGTCCGATTACAGAGGCTTTTTCAATCAGTCCCGCCTTATCTATGAGTATATTTCCATCCTGTCTGGCATAATCATGCCAGGGGATTTCCATATGATTTTTTTCCATGATATCTGTGTAGCTGTTATCTGCCATAAATTATCGCCTCGGCCTTTTGTACATGTTTTTCAAGATTTTTTAGGAAATGAGAGCTTCGCAGGAAAATACCAATTTCATCATACCGCTTGTCATTTTCCACAAGAGAGTCCTGACCGTAAAAAACATATGCCATAGGAAGCTCCTTTTCAATCTGTATCATCAGATCCCATACGGCAGAGTAAGCCTCAGCCTCAGTCTCCTTGAGTTTTACGGTATCGGGAAGCTCTCGTATCAAGAGTATTCCGTCATGCTTTACAATGACCTGCTGCGTGGGAGTCATATGCTCGGAATCATATGTGTGACTGTAGCGGTAAGCCTGTGCATAGTAGATATCCTTTTTGTCTGGCATATCGTTGTATATTTCGTGAAAATGTATATAGTTCTTGTCGTGAGATATGTGTTTATACTCGGGCAGCGGATTTCCGTACTCATCGGTCATGATTATCGGATTTTGATGTCCGTCGGCATTGAACCTGTACGGTATGATATATGAATTGCGCAGCAAATCAAATACGGTGTTGTTGCACAGACACATAAGCAGTGCGGAAAGATCGCGGTTGGTATATGCATTGAAGAGAGCTTTAGCAAATTTTTCTGCCGGAAGTGATACATCAAATTCATCGTTGTAAACCAGATTTTCATTGAAGGTTTCCATAAGCCTGTCACACGCCCATGGATCGTTTAGTATCTTCTGAAACAGCATTTCTGTATGGTCTTCTCTTGGAAACATTGTCTTTTCACTCATTTGAAACACGTCCTTTTCTTATATATATAATCAATATTTCTCTTTTGAGCATTTATGATTATACAATTATGATTATAATAAGTAAAAAGTATAATTGATATAATTGAAATATCATATTATTATATCATTAGTATCTGTGTATTACCGGAAAAATGACCGGTAAAACGATAATAAAAAGGAGGCTTTGAATATGGATATAAATTTTGAGTACTACAAGATATTTTATTATGTTGCAAAATACTGCAATTTCACAAAGGCTGCGAGGGCGCTCGGAAACAGCCAGCCAAATGTAACCCGCGCCATGAACAACTTAGAGCAGCAGATAAACAGCATACTTTTTATCAGAAATAACAGAGGTGTGCAGCTCACACCGGAGGGAGAGCGTCTGTACGCGCATGTATCTGCAGCGATGTCACAGATACTTGCTGCGGAGGAGGAGCTGTCAGACAGCACAGGTCTGTCACACGGAAGCGTATCAATAGGAGCCAGTGAGACAGCTCTAAACATATATCTGCTTGACAGGCTAAAGACTTTTCACATGGCATATCCAGGTATCAGGCTTAGGATATATAATCACTCCACCCCACAGGCTATAAATGCTGTAAAAAACGGCATGATTGATTTTGCAGTGGTATCGACACCGGCTGAGGTGGAGGCACCTCTTAAGATGATAAAGCTTGGTTCGTTCCAGGAGATTCTCGTGGGTGGTGCCACTTTTACTGCGCTCGGAAGCCAGACCCTGTCATTAAAGGAGCTGCATAATTATCCGCTTATCGGACTGGGGCGGGAGACCATGACATTTCAGTTTTTTAACAGGCTTTTTATGTCACACGGACTTGAATTTGCGCCTGATACAGAGACTGCAACGACAGACCAGATACTGCCACTTGTGAAAAGTGAGCTTGGTCTTGCCTTTATGCCAAAGCCTATGGCAGAGGCTGCGATAGCAAATCGCGAGATTGTAGAGATAGCTCTGGAGGAGGAGATACCGCAGAGAAATATATGTATGGTATACGATATTCATCACCCGATTAGTGCGGCGGCAAGAGAGTTAAAGAAAGTTATATCAGACAGCCATAAGGTGTGATTGGCAGTCGGTGGGATATACATAGGTAACTGGCAGGTTACATATTGCAACAGGTATGTTACACATTGGCAGGTTTGTAACTTACATCTCGTTTAATACTTTGTTAAAATATAGTCAGGCAGATAAGTTATAAGAATTTATCGGCAGAGTTTTTTAGGAGTATTATTTAAAATTGGAAGGAGATTTTACACTATGGCTAACAGAATCATGTTAAACGAGACATCTTATCACGGATCAGGTGCAATCCAGGAGATTGCAACAGAGGCAAAGGCGCATGGCTTTAAAAAAGCACTGGTATGCTCTGACCCTGACTTAATCAAATTTCAAGTTACAGCAAAGGTAACAGATATCCTTGATAAGAACGGATTGGAATATGAGCTTTACTCGGAGATTAAGCCAAATCCAACAATCGACAACGTAAAGCATGGCGTAGAGACATTTAAGAAATCAGGAGCTGATTACCTCATTGCAATCGGAGGCGGCTCTTCTATGGATACATCAAAGGCAATCGGCATCATCATCGCAAACCCGGAGTTTGAGGATGTAAGAAGCTTAGAGGGTGTTGCACCTACAAAGAAGCCTTGTGTTCCTATCATCGCAGTACCTACAACAGCAGGAACAGCAGCAGAGGTTACAATCAACTATGTCATCACAGATGTAGAGAGAAAGAGAAAAGTTTGTATGTGTGGACCCACATGACATGCCAATCATCGCAATCGTAGACCCAGACATGATGTCATCAATGCCAAAGGGACTTACAGCATCAACAGGTATGGACGCACTCACACATGCTATCGAGGGCTACACAACAAAGGCTGCCTGGGAGATGACAGACATGTTCCATCTCAAAGCAATAGAGATTATTGCAAGATCCTTAAGAAGTGCAGTTGCCAATGAAAAAGAGGGACGTGAGGGCATGGCACTTGGAGAGTATATTGCCGGAATGGGATTCTCAAATGTAGGACTTGGAATTGCTCATTCAATGGCCCATACACTCGGAGCTGTTTATGATACACCACACGGAGTAGCATGTGCTATGATGCTTCCAATCGTAATGGAGTACAATGCAGACTGTACAGGCGAAAAATATCGTGAAATTGCCCGCGCAATGGGAGTAAAGGGCGTAGATGATATGTCTGTAGAGGAGTACAGAAAGGCTGCAATCGATGCTGTAGCGCAGCTCTCTGTAGATGTAGGAATCCCAACAAAGCTTGAAGCTATTAAGGAGGATGACTTAGACTTCCTCGCAGAGTCTGCTCACGCGGATGCATGTGCACCTGGAAATCCAAAGGATGCAAGTGTTGAGGATTTGAAGGCTCTTTTCCGTAAGATTATGTAATTCTGCAACAGCTTACAGGAATGTAAAAATCCGGGAACTGTCAATTGACAGCATTCCCGGATTTTTAACGCTGATATAACTATTCTGACCAACGTGCACATTTGTAAAAACGCACGATACTTGTTCTAAATGGTTCTGAATATTACCTTGAATTATATCAGGTTTACCTCGCGAAATACGTCGGCAAGCTCCTTTGGCATAGCATCAGCGAGCAGTCCGGCAAGCTCCTGAGGGGTGAAGTTTTTATTGCCAAGCACCCACTGTGTTGTCATAAAGACAGAGCCCTGACAGTACATCTCAAGCTGGAACAATAGCTTGTCGGATATTTTCCGGTGGCTTTTTCCCTCAATCTGGTCAATGTAAAACTGACGAATCAGCTCAAAATCATGCTCCTTTAGATTGTTCTGCTCATCATTTTTAAAAGCAGCCTTAAAGAAAAGGTGCTCCATCCTGATATATTCAAATTTTTTAACAAGACTTTCGTACACGGTACTGCCCTCACCCATCTGGTGGAAGGATTCAATCAGTATCTTATCAAAATACCAGTTTATCAGGTCATATTTGTCCTGAAAATTTCTGTAAAAGGTTTGTCTGGTCACACCACATGTATCGCAGATTTCCTTAACCGTAATTTTCTCGACAGGAGAGGAAAACATGCATTCCTTCATGCATTGGCCAGCTTGTATTTTATATCGTTGTTCATAATGTCTCCGAATTATAATGCAGATATCTAATGAGCCTTAAGCTTTGACATAAGTGCTTCCTGCAGTGTTTTTGAAAAATTAATTCCCTCTTCCTGCGCAGCAGTATTTAGCCAAGCCGGAATGGTAAGGGTTTTTCGGACCGATTTATCGAAATGCTCTTTGGCATATGCCTTAACATCTACTGAAACCATATTGGTAAATGCATCGGTATATGTTCCTGTTATGTCTAATTCGTCAGATAGTCTGTCAATATTGATATCAGATAATTTGGATGCTTTAGGAAATTTTTCATTATCCATCTTAGCCGTATACAGATATCCTGCAAGACAATCAACAGCCATGGCCACAGCATCTTCAAGGGTATCTCCTTGTGTTGCAAGATAATTTAAATCAGGAAAGATTACAGAGTATCCATTATCTTCCTTAAAAAAACATGCCGGATATATTGATAACATGATGAGTATACCTCCTTATGATTATTTGATTCCCGCTTGCTTACGGATAGAATTTTCAGTGATTTTGTTCAGTTCTTTGCCTTTATGAAAAGGAATAGTTACTTTTCCGGGCTTTGAAGGATGAATATAATGCCGATGTGATCCGGTTTGGTTTTTGAAAATCCACCCATCGGCAAGTATTATACGTTCCATTTCAGTTGGTTTGATCGGCATATTTTTATCCACCTTTCTTTAGTATATATATAATATAACATATGATACGTATAAATTCAATGCGTGTAAATATAATATATATAAATTTAATATGTATAATTATTGCGTATATAACTATATATTGTTGTTTATATTTTAGTATGATCAGAAATGATTATATTACCGATTAAAAAGATTGAATTTTAAAATTTATCTGCTAATATATTGATGAAAATATTTTGAAATATACGAGGATATACATACATGAAAGACCTTACAAAAGGAAAACCATCAAGACTCATACTGGCATTTGCCATTCCAATATTTATGGCAAATATACTCCAGCTCACATACAGTATAGTTGACACGAGAATAGTCGGATCATATCTGGGAGAAAACTCACTGGCAGCAGTCGGAGCCACCACGACACTCAGCAATCTGATGATAGGATTTTTGATGGGAATGGCTGTGTCATATATTTTTATTATAATAGCAGGGCTTGTAGCGACATTTTTGTATGATGCATGTGCGGCGGCACTTAGGGCACTGGGCGATACAGTTACGCCGCTTGTATCAAGCTCACTTGAGATGGTAGGAAAGATTGTCATTGCATTCACACTTGTGCCACTGCTTGGCTATACAGGAGTGATAGTGGCAGAGCCGATAGTATGGTTTATCATGGTGATACCGCTTTTGGTGAAGATATACACAATGCCGGTGCTTAGGAAGCAGCCGGTTTCAGTGAGTTTGAAAAATTAATGAGAGAAGCAGGCTATAAGGTGCCTGAGACTGTGTAGCATCATAGATTTTTTCAACCGATAGGGTTCTGAATCGTTACCTAAAAATTATAAAATACATTGATTTTCATAATGACAAAAGAATATCCCTATGTTACAATTTAGTCAAAGCATTATATTTCTGTAGAGCGTCACCACATAACACGTCAATAATTGGTGCGTATCACTTTGAAGAGGGCAGACCACTTCGCATCATTCTACAAAGGACATGGAAATTTTCGATGCTTTAAGATACCAGTAAATAGCAGGAAAATAATATGTCAGGTGTAGAATAATGCCATATTTATATGTAGGGGTACGTAGAATGTATGCAGATTGTAGGTAAATTACAATTCTCATTTGATGCCATTTCCTGCTCACACAAGTGAATAGGAGAAGAAAATTGGGCGTAAAAGATTCAAAAGCCAAAGAGTATCTGTCAGACAATCGCAGGTTTAGTGAAATCTGCAACTACATGTTGTTTGGCGGAGCCAAAATTATCAAACCGCAGGATTTGAAGGAATGTGATTCCACAGAGGTATTATCTATATTTGGAATTGACAGGAAACAGATTATCAGGCAGAAATGGAGAGACTTGCTTAAGAGTGTTTCAGTCAAATATACAGGAAACATGTATATTGTATTGATAGGCATAGAAGCACAGACTGATGTGCACTATGCTATGCCTGTAAAAACCATGATGTATGATGCATTGAATTATGGTGACCAGGTCAATGAAGCAAAGAAGCGACATCAGAAGAACAAGGAATTATAAATCATCAGAGGAATTTTTGTCAGGATTCACGCAAGATGACAAACTGACTCCGGTGATAACCATAACATTATATCTTGGTACATCAAAGTGGGATGGACCAAGAAGTCTGATTGAAATGATGCCACAGATGGATGAGAGAATATTTCCACTTATAAACGATTATAAAATTAATCTGTTGAATCCACTTGAGCTGACAGATTTTTCAATGTTTGAGACTGGTCTAAGACCATTATTTGAGGTGTTAAAAAATGCATCAGATGAAAGAAAACTAAATGATTTAATCACGACAGATGATATTTTTAAAAAAGTCGATGTTGAGACAATAGCAGCAATGAATTTGTTTGCAGGAACAGATATTGAGTATGAAGAAAAGGAAGAGGTGATTAATGTGTGTAAGGCATGGGAAGATCATAAAAAGCTTGGAATACAACAGGGGGAGAATAAGATGTTGTTTACTCTGGTAACAAAGGGCAAGCTCGATATTGATACTGCAGCAGAGGAAGCCGGTGTCAGTGTCAGTGAGTTTGAAAAATTAATGAATGAAGCAGGCTATAAGGTGCCGGAGACTGTGTAGCATCAGGCATGAATAATTTATCAAAATGTAAATAGCAAAAATCCGCTAACCATTGTATTGGGTATAGCGGATTTTTTGTGCTTTTTAATGTGCTTTACTCCAACACCAGAAGAAGTCCCATCTTGAACCTTTCGTCAGCGGTTACGCTGTGCAGTCCGTTTTTGTCAAAACGGAAATTTTCGCCTGCTGAGATTGTGTAATCTTTGCCCTCGTAGTCTATTACAGCCTTGCCCTCGAGTGCGAAAATTATTGCATTTCCAGGCGCGCGATGCGGTGTGAGACCGGTGCCCTCATCGAATGCCATAAGCACGAATTTCATTGTGTCGTTGCTTACCACATCAATGTTCGTGATACTGCCATCCTCATATGAGATAAGATCCTTAAGCTTCATGACCTCGCCTGATTTGATAATTTTGTTCATATTGTTGTTCTCCTTTTTTATGATGATTTCGGTGTAAATACAGCCGGTTTCTGTTGTTACTCCGCAGAGTGTTTTCGAAGGGACTACCAGCATATCACCTTCTGATATGGTATGTTTTGCAGCATAATCTCCGATAAGAAAATCAGCGCATCCTTTTGCACCGATGTATACAGTGGTATTATCGTAGGATTCCTGAGAGATTGACGTGCCTTTTCCGAGAGAAAAATAGGTTATGGGTGTTTTGTCACTAAGCCTTGAATTTCGTGAGACGGTCATCTTGTCGCGGATAGGGCGTAAATCTTCTATTTTGAAAACCTTGTCCATAGGATTTCTTGTCCTTCTTTCTTGAATGTTGATTTCATTATTTATAATACAATATTACTATAATTTTGTCCAAAAATATGTTGCATATACAACAAAAACAATATAATAAAATACAAACCGCTTGCTATTTCTTTCACATATGTTAAAATATAGTCAAAGCAGTTTTTCTATAGCAACCTGTGCGGTCGTTGGCACATTTATTACAGATATGACTATATGCTCTGTAAATATGTGAGGCATAATAAGATGTCGTCCGGCGATAAGGGCGTGCAGGGTCTTCAATACCTTAATTATTTTTCATATTCCCTGAAATTCTTGCTTTTAAATGTTTCATTATTTTATTTAAAGCAGGATAAGAGGGCTTTTACCACACAGATATTTCCTGCTTTAGTGTTTTCAAATGAAGGAGGATTTTATATGAGTGGTAACAGAGAGTACAAAAGTGATGTTTTCAGTATGCTGATGCAGGATAAGGAAAGAGCCTTACAGCTGTATAACGCAATGAATGGGTCTAGCTATGACAATCCGGAGGATGTTGAGATGGTGATTCACGATGGCGGCATTTCACTTTCGGTCAGAATGATGCATCGTTTATTGTGGATGCGAGATTGAGCATATATGAGCATCAGTCCACAGTTTGTCCGAATATGCCGGTGAGAAGTCTTATTTATTTCAGTGTGATATTGTCAGATATGCTCAGCGACAAGAAAAAAGGAACAAAAAAGGGCAAGAACATCTATGGCAGAAGACTGGTAAAGATACCGACACCACATTTTGTGGTATTTTACAATGGTGAGGAGGAACAGCCGGAGGTTCAGGAGCTTAAGCTGTCCGATGCGTTTGAGAAGCCGACCGATGAGCCGAATCTTGAGCTTAAATGTAAGGTGTACAATATAAACGACGGAAAGAACAAGGCTATTATGGAGTCCTGTGGCTGGCTGAATGATTATATGACATTTGTAAATAAGGTCAGAGAGTATCATGCAGACGGGGCATTTGATGATCTTGCTATAGATATTGAGAAGGCTATAGACTATTGTATTGACAATGATATTCTGAAGGAGTTTCTAAAGACTTACAGAAGTGAGGTGACGAAGAGTATGCAGTTAAATTATGAATTTGACAGGCAGCTTGAGCTTGAAAGAGCTGATGCTATCGAGGAAGGGATGGAAATAGGTATAGAAAAAGGTATAGAAAAAGGTATAGAAAAAGGTGCAAATAAGATGCTGTTTACTCTGGTAACAAAGGGCAAGCTCGATATTGATACTGCAGCAGAGGAAGCCGGTGTCAGTGTCAGTGAGTTTGAAAAATTAATGAGTGAAGCAGGCTATAAGGTGCCTGAGACTGTGTAGCATCAGGCATGAATAATTTATCAAAATGTAAATAGCAAAAATCCGCTAACCATTGTATTTGGTATAGTGGATTTTTTGTGCCAAAAAGTATCACATCCGACTGTTATCGCATGAAAAACGCTTGCGGTACTCCTTTCCGTCTACAGTATATGTGTATCTGGCAGCCCAGTAGCTGTAAGCGGATTGTGAATTATTGACAACGAGCCTCTTTGCATCCTCCTTCACAATCATGCCTCTCGCCACATGTCCACGCTCCTTTGCAAGTGCTATCTTGCGCTGTAAACCAATATTTAGTTTGTCGAAAAACTTAAAATCTATGATGTACAGTGGTATTAGTGAAAGCACACCCACATTTACCCACACAAGAATTGCCATAAATGCTAATCAATCACAAGCCTGTTACAACAAGGTATATCACACCAAGCAACCAGCTTGAAAATATGCCGTACAGTATCACAGGACCTGCAATCCTAAATATCTGACAGCCTATGCCAAATACCTGCCCCTCCACCTGAAATTCACATGCGGATGAGCATACTCCGTTTGCAAAGCCTGTTATAGGAACGAGAGCGCCTGCGCCTCCCCAGTTTGCGAGTGGTGCATACAGGTTTAGCGCTGTCAGTACGCAGCTTATGAGAATCAAAATCATGCTGCACCAGGCCGAAGCCTCGTCGCTGCTTAACCCAAAGTATTGTGTGCAGGTATTTACTATGAGCTGTCCGATAGTGCATATGATGCCGCCGAGTATAAATGCCTTTAGCATGTTTGCAGAAAGGCAGTGAGTAGGTGTGACGCGCTTTACATATTTGTTATATTCATCGTTTCGTTTTTCTTTTTGGTCAGTAGTCATGTTTTCAGACCTCCTTTTTTATAGGATGACCGTATTTTTTAAATGTATTCATATATGTGATTTTAGTTATTTGATTTGGGTATAGTTACTTATTAGAATTAAATATGAAGGATATATCAAATAATCCTTGCTACTTTCTGCTTTAAATAGTAGAATTGTAGCAAGGATTATTTTTGCGCGGTAGCGCATCAAAGTAATAAATCACAGCAAAGCATATAATTGCGATAAATAATGCAAGTATTTTGCAATAAAGAAAAGGAGACACATATATGTATACACTTGACGACATCAAAAAAGAAGATCCTGAGATTGCGAGCGCCATCACAGATGAGTTTGAGCGCCAGAACAGCCACATCGAGCTTATTGCTTCTGAGAACTGGGTAAGCCCTGCTGTTATGTCAGCTATGGGAAGCATCCTCACCAATAAGTACGCTGAGGGATATCCAGGAAGAAGATACTATGGCGGCTGTGAGTGCGTGGACGAGGTAGAGGAGCTTGCAAGAGAAAGAGCCAAGGAGCTTTTCGGCGCAGAGTATGTAAATGTACAGCCACACTCAGGTGCTCAGGCCAACATGGCAGTACAGTTCGCCATCTTAAAGCCGGGCGATACCATCATGGGAATGAATCTTGACCACGGCGGACACCTCACACATGGTTCACCGGTCAACTTCTCAGGCTCATATTTCCATGTAGTGCCTTATGGAGTAAATGACGAGGGCTTCATCGATTACGACAAGGTAGAGGAGATCGCCCTTGAGTGCAAGCCAAAGATGATTATCGCAGGTGCATCTGCATATGCGAGAACTATAGATTTCAAGCGTTTCAGAGAGATTGCAGACAAGGTAGACGCAGTGCTCATGGTTGATATGGCTCATATCGCAGGACTTGTAGCCGCAGGACTTCATCCAAGCCCAATCCCATATGCACATGTCACCACAACCACTACACACAAGACTCTCCGCGGACCTCGTGGAGGAATGATTCTCTGCAGCCAGGAGATGCAGGATAAGTACAATTTCAACAAGGCTATTTTCCCGGGAATCCAGGGTGGACCTCTTATGCACGTTATCGCTGCAAAGGCAGTCTGCTTCAAGGAGGCATTACAGCCTGAGTTCAAGGAGTATCAGAAGCAGATTGTAAAGAACGCACAGGCACTTTGCAAGGGTCTTCAGAGCCGTGGCATCAAGATTGTATCAGATGGCACAGACAACCACCTCATGCTTGTAGACTTAACTCCGTTTGGTCTCACAGGAAAATCTATCGAGAAGCTTCTTGATGCGGCTCATATCACAGCCAACAAGAATACTATTCCTAACGACCCACAGAAGCCATTTGTTACAAGCGGTATCCGTCTCGGAACACCTGCTGCCACATCAAGAGGCTTAAAGGAGGATGATTTCGACAAGGTTGCAGAGGCAATCGCCATGATCATTAAAGAGGGCGAGAGCGCAGTTGAGCCTGCAAAGGCTATCATCAAGACACTTACTGACAAGTATCCTCTTGCATTTTAAGGGTTTTCAGAGTAAAATGTTATAAGTTATAAAAACATAATACTTTGGAGGAATTATGATAGACTTAAAGTTTTTAAGAGAGAATCCGGATCTCGTAAAAGAAAATATTAAAAAGAAATTCCAGGACCACAAGCTTCCACTCGTCGATGAAGTAATCGAGTATGACAAGAAGGCAAGAGAAGCACAGCAGGAGGCTGATGATCTTCGTGCAAAGAAGAATCAGGTCTCTAAGCAGATTGGTGCTCTTATGGCACAGGGCAAGAAGGAAGAGGCTGAGGCTGTAAAGGCTGAGGTAGCACAGATTTCAAAGCGTCTCGCAGAGCTTGAGCCGCTCGAGAAAGAGTATCAGGACAAGGTGCTTGAGGATATGATGAAGATTCCAAACATCATCGATCCATCAGTTCCAATCGGAAAGGATGATACCTTCAACGTGGAGAACGAGAAGTTTGGTGAGCCTGTTGTTCCTGATTTCGAGATTCCTTATCATACAGATATCATGGAGAGATTTGACGGAATAGACCTCGATGCAGCAGGAAAGGTTGCAGGAAACGGTTTCTATTATCTGATGGGAGATATCGCACGTCTTCACTCAGCCATGACAGCATATGCGCGTGACTTCATGATTGGAAAGGGCTTTACATACTGTATTCCACCATTCATGATCCGTTCAAATGTCGTAACAGGCGTTATGAGCTTTGAGGAGATGGATGCCATGATGTACAAGATTGAGGGAGAGGATCTCTACCTTATCGGCACATCTGAGCACTCAATGATCGGTAAGTTCATCGATACAATAAACGATGAGTCAAAGCTTCCATACACACTCACAAGCTACTCACCTTGCTTCCGTAAGGAAAAGGGTGCACACGGCATTGAGGAGAGAGGTGTTTACCGTATCCATCAGTTTGAGAAACAGGAGATGATTGTTGTCTGCAAGCCACAGGATTCAAAGGAATGGTATGAGAAGATGTGGAAGTACACAGTAGAGCTTTTCAGAAGTCTCGATGTGCCTGTCCGTACTCTCGAGTGCTGTTCAGGAGACCTTGCAGATCTCAAGGTTAAATCATGCGACGTAGAGGCATGGTCACCAAGACAGAAGAAGTACTTCGAGGTTGGAAGCTGCTCTAACTTAGGCGATGCACAGGCAAGACGTCTTAAGATTCGTGTAAAGGGCGAGGATGGCAAGAAATACTTTGCACATACTCTTAACAACACAGTTGTTGCTCCACCACGTATGCTCATCGCATTCCTTGAGAACAACCTGAATGCAGATGGCTCTGTAAATATCCCTAAGGCACTTCAGCCATACATGGGTGGTACAGAGAAGCTTATTCCGAAGCACTAGTTTTTGAAATAAATTAGTTCATGTAAATAATTAATACATGTAAATATAACAGCCGTAGCTGCGATTGAAAAAGAAAATCGTGGTTACGGCTGTTTTGTAGTTAATGACCTTATCAATATTTATGTCAGAGATGATAAGCAAATACAGAAGGCTTTTGACAAAAAACGGTCATGCAAAATTTTTTTGATAAACGGCATTGACACCAAATGTGATACCACGTATAATATAGATAGGAGGTATTCAGAATGTCAAAATGGGATAAACTATTAACGAGAATATGTGCTTTGTCAAAAGACCTCCGGTTTGATGAATTGCGTAAGGTATTGGAAAGCTATGGATATGTAATGAATGCCCCAAAGGGCGGAAGCAGTCATTACACGTTCAGAAAAGCCGGATGTCAACCGATTACGATACCGAAGCATGAACCTATCAAAAAAGTGTATGTAGAGATGGTAAAGCAGATTGTGGAAAGTGAGGCGGTGAATGATGAAAACGCTGAATGATTATTTTACAATGAATTATCGTATGGAAATTGTAGAGGATAAGGATGAGGGTGGTTTTGTGGTTTCATTTCCGGAGCTCCCGGGATGTATTACCTGCGGAGAAACAGTAGAATCCGCTGTCGCAAACGCTTTAGATGCCAAGAAAGCATGGTTAGAAGCTGCTATGGAAGATGGTATTGAAATCCATGAGCCGGACAGCTTAGAGGATTATTCTGGACAGTTTAAACTTAGAATTCCACGAAGTCTTCATCGTTCACTTGCAGAACATTCTAAGAAGGAAGGTATCAGCATGAATCAGTATTGTGTATATCTTCTTTCCAGAAACGATGCAGTTTATTCAAAATTATAGACTAAATGAAATAGGAGGTGTTCTGTTATGTTTTTTCTTATAGCGAAGGATAATGAATGGGCTGGATTGCTTAGTAGTCTGGATATGTTTTCTGATGATTTTATGGAAGAAGGACGGATACAGCCTGAAGTACAGGTAAGGGAAGATTTTTAATGAATTTACAGAGAAGAAAATCCCTTACCAAATACTTCACTGGTGCTCATCACAGACATAAAAGCATGCAACTTATTCTGATGTATGAAGCTTCTAAGCTCTATGGCCTGCTTCTTTGTGAGAGTGCTGAAAACGATATAGTTTCTCTCACCGGTGTAAGCACCTCGTGCCTCCACATATGTGGCACTTTTCTCCAGCGTGTTAGTAATATAATCGCATATCACATCCTTGTCATCGCAGATAAGCATTATGGATTTTCTGAGCATGATATTTTCGATGATTGCATCAATCATAAATGATTTCACAACAAGTCCGACAAATGAATACAGAGCAGTCTTTATGTCAAATACAAAGCAGGCGATGATAATCATGACGAGGTCGGTGAGAAATAAAGCCATGCCGATATTTTCTACATGTGCATATTTTTTTACAATCATGGCGATGACATCGGTTCCGCCACTTGAAGCACCCACATAGAAAAGCAGTGCAGATGCGATTGCAGGAAGAGCGATGGCAAAAATCAGCTCAAGCATTGGCTCGTTTGAGAGAGGATGAGTGAGCGGGTCAAGCTTTTCAAGTACCAGGAGCTCAACAGACAAAAGTATTGTGGCATAGGTGGTCTTAATAGCAAAGTCTTTGCCAAGGAAGAAAAAGCCCACTACAAGCAGAAGCATGTTCACAATAGTAGAAAACATACTCGCTGAGAGCGGTGTTATCTTTGCAAAAACAACTGCGGCACCGGTTACGCCACCGAAGGTGAAGTTGTTTGGGAACTTGAAATAGTATACACCGATTGCCATGATGGTGATACTGAGTGTCATTATCAGAAAATTTTTTATCTGTTTAAGCATTTGTTGTTCTCCTTTATGATTTGACAGCTTGTCAGGTATTTATTGCAGTGCTGTGTATCATAGCTTTCTTTTGTATTATTAATTGTATTATTAATCGTTCAAATCTAAATATTTATTTGCATGGATAGTGTAGGACGATGAATGTCTGATGTCAATATAATCCGTGAAATAAATTATAAGTATTATTTCTATAAAAGGTATATTATATTAGTAAAACTAATAAGAATAATTACAATATATAATTGGAAAATTTAGCACTATGAAGGTATACTATAGGTATTGAACGAATTGCAGATTATTAGGAGGAACAATAATGGATTACAAGAATTCAGGTGTTGATATCGAGGCAGGTTACAAGTCAGTAGAGCTTATGAAAAAGCATGTAAAGGAGACTATGAGACCGGAGGTGTTGGGTGGTCTCGGAGGCTTCTCAGGAGCGTTCTCACTTGCTTCCATCAAGGATATGGAGGATCCGGTGCTTTTATCGGGAACAGATGGCTGCGGAACTAAGGTAAAGCTTGCTTTCATCATGGACAAGCATGATACAATCGGAATCGATGCAGTTGCCATGTGTGTAAATGATGTGGCATGTGCAGGCGGTGAGCCATTATTTTTCCTTGATTATATAGCATGTGGAAAGAACTATCCGGAGAAGATTGCTACAATCGTAAGCGGTGTGGCAGAGGGCTGTAAGCAGTCAGGCTGTGCACTCGTTGGTGGTGAGACAGCAGAGCATCCGGGTCTTATGCCTGAGGACGAGTATGACCTTGCAGGCTTTGCAGTTGGTGTGGTTGACAGAAAGGACATCATCACAGGCGAGGGATTAAAGGATGGTGATGTACTTATCGGAATGGCATCAACAGGCGTACACTCAAATGGATTTTCACTTGTCAGAAAGATTTTCAAGATGGACAAGGAGACATTAAATACATATCATGAGGAGCTTGGCACTACACTTGGAGAGGCACTTCTTGCCCCTACAAGAATCTATGTAAAGGCTCTTAAGGCTGTAAAGGATGCAGGCGTCACAGTAAAGGCCTGCAGCCATATCACAGGCGGCGGCTTCTATGAGAATATCCCACGTATGCTTATCGATGGCAAGCGTGCCGTAGTTGAGAAAAACAGCTATCCTGTTCCACCAATCTTTAAAATGATGGCTAGAGAGGGAAATGTTGAGGAGCAGATGATGTACAATACCTACAACATGGGACTTGGAATGATTGTCGCAGTTGACCCTGCAGACGTGGACAAGACTATGGAGGCTATGAAGTCTGCCGGAGATACCCCATACGTAGTCGGAAAGATTATTGACGGCGAGAAGGTGTAGATCTCGTATAATATCATTATATTGTTAATAACGTATACATCGTTGCGAGGAAAAAGAATGAAAATTGCAGTATGTGTATCGGGTGGCGGCACCAATCTTCAGGCCATCATAGATGCAATAGATAACGGAACAATTACAAACACACAGATAGAGGTTGTTATCAGCAACAACGCAGATGCATATGCGCTTGAGAGAGCTAAAAAGGCTGGAATAAAGGCAGTATGCATCTCGCCAAAGAGCTATGAAAGCAGAGCTGCCTTCAATGAAGATTTCTTAAAGCAGCTTAACTCATATCATGTGGATTTAGTCGTACTGGCAGGTTTTCTGGTAGTGATTCCACCTGAGATGATAAAGCAGTACAGAAACAGAATCATAAATATCCATCCATCGCTCATACCATCTTTCTGCGGCACAGGCTACTATGGTCTTAAGGTGCATGAGGGAGTGCTTGCACGCGGTGTGAAGGTGACAGGTGCAACCTGCCACTTTGTGGATGAAGGCACAGACACAGGCCCTATTATTTTACAGAAGGCAGTCGAGGTAAAGCAGGGCGACACACCTGAGGTGCTCCAGCGCAGGGTTATGGAGCAGGCTGAGTGGAAAATCATGCCACACGCTATCGACCTGATAGCAAATGGCAGGGTGTCAGTAGAAGACGGACATGTTATTATAGATGAGAAGTAATGACAGTGCTGTAAGTAATTAGTATGTAAACACAGGTAGATTATGATTACCGGACAATGAAAAGCTTATGTATAGCTTAGGTATAGGAGGCAAAAATGAAGGTATTAGTAGTAGGAAGCGGCGGAAGAGAACATGCAATATGCAGGGCTGTTGCAAAGAGCTCACGCGTTGACAAGATATACTGTGCACCGGGCAATGCAGGTATCGCTGCACTTGCAGAGTGTGTGCCAATCGGTGCGATGGAATTTGATAAGCTCGTATCATTTGCAAAGGATAATGCCATTGATTTTACAATCATCGGCATGGATGATCCGCTTGTAGGTGGTATCGTTGACGAGTTTGAAAAGGCAGGGCTCAAGTGTTTCGGACCAAAGAAGAATGCAGCTATTCTTGAGGGCTCAAAGGCATTTTCAAAGGATCTCATGAAAAAGTATAATATCCCTACTGCGGCATATGAGAATTTTACTGATGCCAAAGAGGCACTTAAATATTTAGAGACAGCAAAGTTCCCTATTGTGTTAAAGGCAGACGGACTTGCTCTTGGAAAGGGTGTACTTATCTGTAATACTCTTGAGGAGGCAAAAGAGGGTGTCAGAACCATCATGGAGGACAAGAAGTTCGGAACAGCCGGAAACACCATGGTAGTTGAGGAGTTCATGACAGGCCGTGAGGTTTCAGTGCTTTCATTTGTAGACGGAAAGACTATCAAGATTATGTCATCTGCGCAGGATCACAAGCGTGCAGGCGATGGTGATACAGGCCTTAATACAGGCGGCATGGGCAATTTCTCACCTAGCCCGTTCTATACCAATGAGGTCGATGATTTCTGCAAGAAGTATATTTATCAGGCAACTGTAGATGCTATGGCTAAAGAGGGCAGACCTTTTACAGGAGTTATCTTCTTCGGACTCATGCTCACAGAGGATGGACCAAAGGTGCTTGAGTACAATGCAAGATTCGGAGATCCTGAGGCGCAGGTTGTGCTTCCTCGTATGAAGAATGATATCATTGATGTGATGGAGGCCTGTGTAGACGGAACTCTTGACACAATCGACTTGCAGTTCGAGGATAATGCATGCGTTTGCGTGGTTCTTGCATCAGACGGATATCCTGTCAAGTATGAGAAGGGCTTTAAGATAACTGGCTTTGAGAAGTTTGACGGCAAAGATGATTATTACTGCTATCATGCCGGCACCAAATTTGATGATGACGGAAATATCGTCACAAACGGAGGACGTGTGCTTGGTATCACTGCAACAGGCGCCACGCTTAAGGAGGCCAGAGCCAAGGCTTACGAGGCAACAGAGTGGGTACAGTTTGATAATAAATACATGAGACATGATATCGGAAAGGCAATAGATGAAGCATAAGGGTATTATTTTTGATATGGATGGCACTCTCTGGGATTCAGCAGAGAATGTGGCAAAATCATGGAATAAGGCCATAGCAGATTATGGCTATGAGAGGGCACCTATCACAAAAGAAGATATGTATTCAGTAATGGGAAAGACAATGGATGTGCTGGCATCCATTATCTTTCCTAATTGTACTTGCAGAGATGAGTTAATTAATGTATGCTATAGAGAAGAAAACGATTACCTGACCGTTCATGGGGGAGAGCTTTATCCTGATGTTGAAAAGACACTTGATGAGCTGTCAGAAAGATATGACCTTTATATAGTCAGCAATTGCCAGCGTGGTTATATAGAGTCTTTTTTTGCGTACCACGGACTTGGCAGGTATTTTAAGGATACTGAGTGCTACGGCAACAATGAGCTTGAGAAGTCAGAAAACATAAAGCTTATTGTAGAGCGCAATAATATAGATGAGGCAGTGTATGTAGGTGACATACAGGGAGACTACGATTCCAGCAAAAAGGCAGGAGTTAAGTTCATCCATGCAGCATACGGGTTCGGCACAATAGATGACGATGTGCCTGCTATTCGCAAATTCTCTGAGCTGCCGCGGGTGGCTGACAGAGTATTTGAGGAAATTGAAAAGCACTGATAAGAATTTAGTTTGAAGCAAAGTTTATGAATATGTTGTAGATAATGGGGTTTCCGCATGGAAGATAAGCGTAACAGAGGGAGAAGAATTACAGATAGAATAACAGAGGCTTACTATGAGCTGATGAAGATTGTTGCAGAAAACAATCATGAGCGCATGTTTGAGTACTATGTGGAAGATGATGAGGCATATATTTTCAAAATAGTCAACTCTTCTCCGGCTCAGGAGACAGTATATCCGGTTTTTAAACAAAATATTGACACATACATGTCAGAGTGTCCGGCAGACAGCATCGAATGCTTCAAAAAGCAGCTTGATAAATGTCTGCTTCGGCCTATGCGTACTGCATTCCAGCTTAGTTTTATATCAGAGGATGGCAAGAGCAAACCGGTTGAGATGTACATGGTCAGCATACCTGATTTGGATAAAAAGGTATGTATGGTAGTTGGAGTAATGTTTGATATCAGAGATGAAAAGGGGCTTTTGGACTCGCTGACAGGAACATACAATCACCTTGCATTTGAGAATAAATGTACATCACTTATCAGGCAAAAGGGAACAAAGCTTTTATTTGTGATGCTTGATGTGGATGATTTCAAGATAGTAAATGACACCTTGGGACACAATGTAGGGGATAGGGTATTAAGCCAGACAGGACAGGTGCTTAAGGAAGCAGTTGGAGCCAATGGTATAGTTGGCAGGCTTGGCGGTGATGAGTTTGCAGCGATCGTATTTGGATTAGAGGACAGTGATGCTGTGGACGAGTTCTGCGTAAAGCTGTCAGGAAGACTGAAGAATATTATCTTTGATATGGAGTATTCTGCATCAATCGGCATGACTACCGGCGATGACAGAGAGCTGACCTTTAAGGATCTGTACTATGAGGCGGATCAGGCTATGTATTACTCAAAGAGGCAGGGAAAGAATCGCATATCGTTTTTCAATTCTATCAGGAAAAATGATATAACCGTTCCGCATAATTCCTGCGCTCCTTCCATTACAGATGTATCCTGCAGGATATCAGATAGGGAGATATTCTCGTATGATGAAATGCCGGACTATATACTTGCAGTAGATGAGGAGAGCCGTAGAATAGTATTTGTCAATAAGGCTATCAGAAATTCAAGCGTTATGACAGCATCTCAGATTGATGAATTTATTTCAAAGCCGTTTGAGGATGGGTTTATTGATTTGTTTTTACGGAAAAAAGAGCAGGGAAACAGAGTATCGGTTTTTTCAGGAAAGGATCATCCCGACAATATAGTTGCAAAGCTGTTAGGCGAAAAGAAGCTTATAATCAAGCTGAATCATAAGGATTATAATGGCTATAGACTGCTCAAGATGATAGATTTGAGTGATGAGTCAAAGCTGAATGCTGTTATGAGACGGATAATCAACTACAGGTCGTTTATGCAGAATTTCATTGATGCTATTAATGATACCACCGAAGGCTTGGGGTATAGGAACTATTTACGGCTGCTTAGAGAGTTTTACAATGCAGATTGTGTGGCTGTCATTTATAATGGAGAGAGTGCGTGGGACACAATTGAGGAGATACATATACCAAGTGCTAAGATTATGGCAAAGGTGGTTAATGAATCTGTTTCAAGAGGTGCAATTACAGATTTTCTCGCTCTGTTTAATGACGCTGGCCGTGTGTTTATAAGTGATATTCAGTCAATTGAGGGTGAATACAGGGATTTATTCAAGCGTATGGCTGATGTCAGAATATGGTCTACATCTGCTGCTCTTCTAAACAAGGGGGAACAATGCTTTGGTGCCATCGTGGTTATGAATCCAAGAGCCAATTCAGGAAGTCTGGATTTGATTGAAATGATTGGTATTTCAATATCGAATAGTCTGTTTTATGAGAAGGCGAGGGCAGAGTATGAGTACAGGCTCAATTTTGACCAGGTCACAGGCTTAAGAAAGAGAGAGACCTTTAATAATTTGGGAGAGAGCTATGTGGAGTATGACTGCAGCTTTATGGGAGTATTTGCATCAGATATCATAAGGCTTTCAGATATAAATGATAAATTTGGGTATATGGCAGGAAATGCGCGTCTTAGGATGGTTGCAGATGTGATCAGGGGCGTTTTTACAGGCTACGATATATACAGGTACGAGCAGGATGAGATAGTTGTTTTTTGCAAGGATATTGATAAAAAATCATTTATGGGACTTGTCAGGATAGTAAGGGAAAGCCTTGATGATCTGGATGTCTCAGTATCGACAGGCTTTAGTTGGACGGACAAGCCCGACATAGCAAGGCAGCTCTCAGAGGTTCGCTTAATGTATGATATTGAAAAGGACGCAAAGCTTAAGAGTCTTGACAGTATAATGAGAAATAAGGTATTTAAGGATGTGGTTTCTGAGATTGAAAAGGGAAGCTTCATGGTGTATTATCAGCCGAAGGTTGATTCAAGAACAGGCATCACAGTCGGGGCGGAGACCCTTATCAGATTTTTTGATGATGCTCATGGCGTTGTAGGACCAATTCATTTTATCGAGATTTTAGAAGAAAACAGATGCTCGCATCTTATTGATTTATTTGTACTTGATGAGGTATGCAAGGCGCAGAAGCTTCGCTGTATAAGTGACAGGAGAGTGGTTCCGGTATCTGTGAATTTTTCAAAAAATACACTGGAATATGCAGACCTCCTGGATCAGGTGAAGGAGATAATGAACAGGTATGATCTCCCGGAGGGGCTTGTTCAGATAGAGATAACAGAGTCTGTTGGTGATATGGATATTGTATTGATAAATAATATCGCGCAGTCGCTGATTTCAATGGGCTTTCGTCTTTCGATGGATGACTTTGGCACGAAGTACTCAAATCTTGAGATGCTCTTTAAGTTTCCGTTCAGCATTGCTAAAATTGACCGTTCCCTGGTCAAGAATCTCGAGAGCAATGAGAAGAGCAGGATTATGTTAAAGCACCTCATATCCATGATTATGGAGCTTGGCATAGAGTGTGTTGCCGAGGGAGCAGAGAATGAGGAGCAGGTAAGGCGATTACAGCAGTTTGGCTGTAATATTATTCAGGGCTATTTCTATTCAAAGCCGGTTACACTTGATGTTTTCACGAGTGAGTTCGTGGAAAAAACAAGGAATCAATTGTGATTCACAATTTTATATACAATGCAGCTATTAACAGGCGCCTGTAGCAGGAAAGCGGATAACAGCTGCAAAAAAAATAAAAGGAAAGGAAGAAAAATGTTAGAAAAAATCTTCAAACTCAAACAAAACAACACAACGGTCAAGACAGAGATTCTTGCCGGTCTGACAACATTCATGACCATGGCATACATCATTGCTCTTAACCCAAACCTCCTCACCGGATTTGGTGCTGAGGGAACAAAAGCACTATGGAACGGAGTGTTCCTGGCAACATGTATTGCTTCGGCAGTCGGTATGTTTGTCATGGCATTTCTTGCCAACAAGCCATTTGCACTGGCTCCGGGTATGGGACTTAACAGCTTCTTTGCTGTAGTAGTTGCCAATGTCGTAAGCATCACAGGCCTGTCATATGTTGATTCATTCCAGGCTGCACTGTGTATCATCCTTATTGAGGGTATTTTATTCTTCATACTTTCAATATTCAATATCCGTGACAAGATAGTAGATGCCATTCCTTATGGTGTCCGCATGGGTATTTCACCGGCTATCGGTCTTATGCTTTTAAATATCGGCTTTGGCTCAAATGCAGGTGTTTACTCAAAGGATGGTGGACCATTTTATGTGATGAAGGATTTCTTCGGTGCACTCACACCGGGACTTGCCAAAACAAATATGACAGATGGATATTCTTCAATGGTGCTCACTGTTGTGACTATGTTCATCGGACTTTTTGTTATCATTATTTTAGCTCATAAGGGCGTCAACGGAGCAGTACTTTTTGGTATGCTTGCAGCTGCGTAGTTACTGGGCAGGAGAGGCTATATTCTTTGGAACAAATCCTTTTGCATCACTTGCAACAGCTTCATTTGTACCACAGTTTAAGGATATGGCAGATACAACACTGTTCAAGTTCGATTTCAAGGATTTCATCAGTATTGGATGGTTTACAGCAATTTCACTCATCATCACATTCTGTATCATAGATATGTTTGATACCATCGGAACACTTGTTGGTACTGCATCACGAGCAGGAATGGTTGACAAAGAGGGAAATATGCCAAACATGAAGGAGGCTTTGATTTCCGATTCAGTTGCCACAGTGGTTGGTGCCGTAACAGGTACATCTACAGTAACAACTTTTGTTGAGTCTGCATCAGGTGTAGAGGCCGGTGGACGAACAGGTCTTACAGCTTTCACAACAGGTATCCTGTTCCTTGCATGCATATTTATAGCACCGTTTGCAGCAATCATTCCTGCCGCAGCAACATCATCAGCACTTATCTATGTTGGTATCCTGATGCTTGGCGGTCTTAAGAAGGTGGATTTCGAGGATCTCTCACAGGTTGCTCCGGTAGCACTCATGCTTATTGCAATGCCTATCTCCGGATCTATCGGACATGGTATAGGTCTCGGACTTATCACATATACTGTACTCAAGGTCTTTACAGGAAAAGCAAAGGAGGTTTCTATCCTTACTTATGCTATTTCGCTTCTTTTCCTTGTGAAGTTCTTCCTTGTAGTGTAGTGTTTAAAGCTTAGTGGTTCATAATGGTTATAGTACGAAAATGCCACTACAGCACAGTTTAATGCATCCGTAAGCCGGTACTGCGTCACTAAGAGGCTGTAAGAATTATATATTCAGTTTGTTATAGACCATGACACAACCGGCTTTTATGTGCCGTCCATGGCACATACGCCTTGCCCCGCCATCCTTGGCGGGGCATTGTTGTGTGCGGATATAATTCTAACAGCCACTAAGTGACTGCGTAAGGCTTGCAGATACATTAAACTGTGCTGTAGCGGCATTTTCTTATGTGGTGACAATAATTTATATATACAAACATATGTTCTTGACATTTAAACATAATCCATGTAAAATCATAATATGGACAAGCATAATGAAGAGCACATTTATGTGGCAATAGATTTAAAATCATTTTACGCATCAGTAGAGTGCAGAGAGAGGGGAAAGGATGCTCTGACCACTAATCTGGTCGTGGCAGATCCAACCCGCAGGGAGAAGACTATCTGTCTTGCAGTATCGCCGGCTCTTAAGGCATATGGCATACCGGGCAGGGCGCGCCTTTTTGAGGTGGTACAGCGTGTGAAGGAGGTAAACAAGCTGCGTCTGTCGAAGCTTATGGCGAGTGGACATGCTGCCGGGACAGTGGAGAGAAGCCGACAAATTGAGGGCGAACAATCTGATAGAAAACAATCAGCAGGTGAACAGCAAAAAAGACTCCAGGCTGAGGGCAATCCGGATGAGAGAAAAAAATATGTAACAGAAATTGATATAGCAGAAAATGATATAACAGAAAGCACAATGACAGGCTTTGATTATGCATCATATAATGCGAATCTGCTTGACGCACATCCTGAGTATGAGCTGACATACATTGTTGCACCGCCGCGTATGGCTTTGTATATGGATTACAGTACACGCATATACAATATTTATCTTAAGTATATCGCACCTGAGGATATCAGTGTTTATTCGATAGATGAGGTTTTTATGGATGTGACACACTATCTTCGCACTTATCACATGACGGCAAGGGAGCTTGCGTCTAAGATGATAGACGATGTCCTTAAGGATACCGGTATCACGGCAACCTGCGGCATTGGTACCAATCTGTATCTGTGCAAGATAGCCATGGATATTATGGCAAAGCATGCCATGCCTGATGAGCGAGGAGTGCGTATAGCAGAGCTTAATGAGAATAGCTATAGGCGAAAGCTATGGGACCACAGGCCGATTACCGATTTCTGGAGAGTGGGAGCAGGTTATGCCAAAAAGCTCGAGGCAGCCGGCATGTATACAATGGGAGATGTGGCCAGGTGCTCAACAGGCGGTTCGAATGATTTTTACAATGAGGAAAAGCTGTATAAGATGTTTGGCATCAATGCAGAGCTTCTTATAGACCATGCATGGGGGTATGAGCCTGTTACAATAGCTGATATCAAGGCATACAGACCGCAAACCAACAGCATCAGTTCAGCAGGTGCTTCAGGAGCCGTATGATTATGAGAAGACAAAGCTTATTGTGCGTGAGATGACGGACCTTCTTGTGCTTGATCTGGTAGATAAGAGGCTGGTTACAGACCAGATAGTACTCACTATAGGGTATGATATTGCAAATCTGTCTAATAAGGCTGATAGCTGTTTTGGCAATAATTATGACCACGCAGTAAATAATAAAGGCAGAGACAGTATTGGCGGTAAGAAAGGTACACACAGAGATTATACAGGTGAGATTACCATAGACCGATACGGCAGAAAGGTTCCAAAGCATGCACATGGTACAGCAAATTTAGGGCGTTATACGTCATCCACGCGCATCATCATGGATGCTGTGATGGAGCTTTATGACCGTATCATAGATCCTTCTCTTCTGACACGAAGGATTACTGTGGTGGCAAACAGGGTCTGTGATGAGAGCAAGGTGCAGGAAAGTGAGCAGTTTGAGCAGCTTGATTTATTTACAGATTATCAGGAGAGGGCTAAGGAAAAGCTAAAAGAGGATGAGGCGCTTTCAAAGGAGAGAAAGCTTCAGGAGGCTATGATTTCCGTCAAGAAGAAATATGGAAAGAATGCCATGCTAAAGGGCATGAATCTTGAGGAGGGGGCCACAACTATTTCAAGGAACAATCAGATTGGCGGCCACAAGGCATAGCAGCAGCCGCTGTGGTTCTTAATCGGATTTTTCTTAGTGGTTTAAAATAGTTACGAAAAAGTATATAAGGAGCATGGCATGGGAAAATATGATGATATTATAGATTTACCACATCATGTGTCAAAGGTACATCCGCAGATGTCTATATGGGACCGCTCAGCACAGTTTGCACCTTTTGCGGCACTTACAGGTCATGAGGAGGCTATTGCAGAGACAGCGAGGCTGACAAATGAGTGGCATGAGCCTGATGAGGACAAAAAAAGAGAGCTTGATGAGAAAATGAATGAGCTCATGATGCTTTATAGAAAGCGTAATTTCAATTCAGACAGTTTATATGACGAAAATGTCATAAACACAATGACAGAGAATTATTTTGAGGTGACATATTTTGTGCCGGATGAGCACAAGGAGGGTGGCAGCTATGAGCATGTGACAGGATATCTTAAAAAGCTTGATAGCATAGGGCACCTGATGATAGTTGTGGATGATAATGGTAGAGAGACGGTAATTGATACAAGAAGAATATATGATATCGATTTGTGATGATTTTGTTAGGAATGCATTACTTGTAAATGTGGTATAGAAAGCAGGAAATTATAAAGATGGACAAGCAGATAGAAAGAGCCGGTGATGACAATAAAAATAATATTGGTGTGTTATATGGCATCGGTGTAGGTCCGGGAGATCCCGAGCTTATGACTTTAAAGGCTATTAATACAATAAAAGCATGTGATATAATTGCAATCCCTGCAGTTTCAAAAGAGGAATGCTATGCGTACAGCATAGTGCAGGCTGTTTTACCGGAGATAGAGAAAAAACAGATTATGTGCACTCCGTTTCCCATGATAAAGGACAAGGAAAAGCTTACTATATCACACAATAAGATATATAGTGACATAGTAAGTGAGCTTGAAGATGGGAAAAGTGTGGCAATGCTTACAATCGGCGATCCAAGCGTGTATTCGACATATATGTATATCCATAAGCGTGTCATGCAGGCAGGTTTTACGGCAGTGATGATAAGCGGTGTGCCGTCGTTTTGTGCAGCTGCAGCGCGGCTTGGCATTTCGCTTGGTGAGATGATGGATGAGATACATATCATACCGGCTTCGTATGATGTGAGGGATACTGTGGGTTACGGTGGAACCTGTGTATACATGAAATCCGGAAAGAAGCTTGCAGAGCTTATAGAGGTGCTTCGCACAGGAGATGCTATCAGAAAAAAGAAAATGACAGTGTATGGTGTGACAAACTGTGGCATGGAGTCTGAGCGTGTGTACAGGGGGCTGGATGAGCTTACCGAAGCAAAAGGATATCTGACAATAGTTATAGTGAAATATAGCTAAAATGGGAGTTTACTTTTTGTGCACAATTGCTATAATAGTATGGTGAACAGAATATTTACATATATTTGAATATAGAAAAGAGCTGAAATATCACATGAGTATGGTGGATAAATTTGGAGAAAAAGTAGGCGAGATAGCAGAAAAAGATCCTGTCAAGGCGAGGAAGATTTTACTTGCAGGATATAGATTACAGGAAAAGAGATTAGCATTATTTCCGGACAGAAAGCTTCCAATGTCAGGGCAGTATGTGGCAAAGATTGTCATGAATAATATCATACAGGCACTTGCAAAGCCTGAAAATGCCGCCATGGTCAGTATTTTTGTACCGGGTGAGCTTTTGACGGCGGCAGGTCTCACACCATATTCGGTTGAGGCATTATCGTGCTTTATTGCAGGAACTAAATGCGAGCAGGCCTTTCTCAGACAGACCGAGAAGGAAGGCTTTCCGGAAACTATGTGCTCGTATCACAGGGTTTTTCTGGGCGCAGCCTTAAACGGTATAGTGCCAAAGTCAAAGTGCATGGTGTATACAAACCTGGCATGCGATGGCAATATGATGACATTTCCGTATCTCAAGGAGAGATATGAAATACCAAGTTTTTATATAGATGTTCCATATGAGAAGAATTATGACTCTGTTATGTATGTAGCAAAGCAGCTTAGGGAGCTTAAGAGTTTTTTGCAGGATGTCACCGGAAGAGAAATCACAGAGGAGTCTGTGAAAAAGGCTGTGGACAAGAGCAAAATTGCATCAAATAATTATTACAGGCAGCTTCACCTGAGAAAAGGACATGATATTGCGTCAACTCTCACAAATGAGCTGTATGCGCTTTTCATGTGTCATCTGCTTGCAGGAACTGATGAATCAGTCAGATATACACAGCTTCTGAGAGATGATGTGAGACGTGCACCGGCAGGCGATGGATTTCATGTACTTTGGATGCACACCATGCCGTTTTTGCAGGATGCAGTGAAGGATGTGTTCAATTACAGTGATACAATCCATATCAGTGCAAGCGATTTTATAGCGGATGGTTTCAGAAGCATGGAGTCGGATGATCCTTACGAGGCACTTGCCGAAAAAATGGTTTACTGCATTTATAATGGCAGCGTGAACCAGAGAATAGAGGAGGCAAAGGAACTTGCCGACACAGTTGGAGCAGACGGTGCTGTACTTTTTGCGCACTGGGGCTGTAAGAATACAATCGGTGCATCAAGCCTTATAAAGCGCTCACTCGAGAGCGAAGGACTTCCAACTATGGTTTTAGACGGGGACGGCTGCAACCCGGCAAATGCCAGTGACGGACAGATTTCCACAAGGCTTCAGGCATTTGTGGAGATGCTTACAGAGCAGGAACGTAATTAGAAATAATACACCGGTTATTGCGTCTGGTGTGTGGATATTTACTATAAACCAATTTCAGAAAGTGGAAAACAGATGATAAATTATGTTTGTAAATATGCTCCGGTAGAGCTGTTTAAGGGCTTTGGACAGGACTGTGCTGTGCTTGAGGAGATGCCGGAGAATTTCGATAAATCAGATAAGATAGCTCATGCGAATCTCTGCGGATTCGGCAAATCAGTCATACAGGCTGTGCTCGAAGGCAAGGTAGAGGAGCTTGTGCTCGTGAACTGCTGTGATTCAATGCGCAGAGTCTATGATATCATAGAGAATACAAAGAAATGCAAATTCCTGTATATGCTTGATCTGCCTCATGAGGATAACGAGTGTGAGAACATAAAATTTGCACAGTCAATTCTTCGTTTGAAGAATGCGTATGAGAGATATTCGCACAGGACATTCGACAGGGAGCTTTTTATAAAGTCGTTTGCAAAACCTGAATCTGAGCGCAAGCCATACATAGGTCTTATGGGTGTGCATGTGAGCAGTATTCTTGAGAAGACAATACGTGAAAATATGCAGATGGATGTGGAAAATATGACATGCACATCCGGCAGAAATCTCATTATTTTACAGAAGGATCTTAGAAATATGGATGATGAGGCTCTCTTTGTAGCATATGCAGAGAGTCTGCTCGGACAGATGCCATGTGCCAGAATGAACAATAATACAAGAAGAAATCAGCTCTTTTTGGACCCAAGCCTTAAGGGCATCATATATCACACGATAAAGTTCTGCGATTACTATGGCTTTGAGTATGCAAGCATAAAGAATAATATTAAGGTGCCTCTTTTAAAGCTTGAGACGGATTTTACAAGCCAGAGTGCCGGGCAGCTTCTGACAAGAATACAGGCATTTGCAGAGACAATAGAGGGCTCAGATGACATGGACCCTACAAAAGGCATAAGCGAGGAGGCAAGAAGAAGGATGGAATCAGGAGTCTACTATGTAGCAGGAATTGACAGCGGCTCAACAAGCACAGATGTGGTGATACTGGATCAGGACGGAAAAATTAAATCGACAATGATTATTCCGACAGGTGGCGGTGCTATGATGAGCGCCGAAAAGAGTCTGGAGAAGGCTGTCGAAAAGGCCGGTATATCAAAGGATGATATTGTAAGGATTGTAACAACAGGATATGGTCGTGCATACATCAACAGCGGTGATGACAGCATCACAGAGATTACATGCCATGCAAAGGGCGCGCATTATCTGAATCCCAACGTGCGCACAGTTATTGACATAGGTGGACAGGATATAAAGGCAATCAGTATAGATGAAAATGGTGCTGTGAAGAATTTCCTGATGAACGATAAATGTGCGGCAGGAACCGGACGTTTTCTGGAGATGATGGCAAGGACCCTCGGACTTTCACTTGAGGAGATGAGCACCATGGGACTTGAGTGGAAGGAAAACATTGTGATTTCAAGCATGTGTACAGTTTTTGCAGAGTCTGAGGTAGTATCGCTGGTGGCACAGAACAAGGCTGTTTCTGATATTATCCACGGACTAAACATGTCTGTAGCTTCAAAGGTAGGCGCACTTGCAGCAAGGCTTGGGCAGGATAATCCGGGAGAGTATATGATGACCGGCGGAGTGGCAAAGAACAAAGGCATCACAAATGCACTTGAAGAAAAGCTCGGCGCAAAGCTGTATATTTGCGATGAGGCACAGCTTTGCGGAGCGCTTGGTGCAGCACTTTTTGCATATGAGAAGTGCAGGGAGGCTTAATAGAGGGGCTATAGCAAACCACCAGTTGAACTGGTGGTTGCTGACTTTACTCCATGATTTTCCCATCAATACTTATTGTTACAACTTGCCATGGTATGAATTTTCCACTAGCTTGAAGAGCTTTTTTGGCCGCAATCTCCAGGCCGCCACAGCAAGGAACTTCCATTCGGACAATAGTTACACTTTGAATGTTGTTATTTTGAATAATAGCAGTCAGCTTTTCACTATAATCCACCTGATCTAATTTAGGACAACCAATTAAAGTTACCTTGTTTCGAATAAAATCCTGATGAAAGGCGGCATAAGCGTAAGCAGTACAATCAGCTGCGATTAAAAGCTTTGAGCCGTTAAAATATGGTGCATTAACAGGAGCCAGTTTAATCTGTACTGGCCAGTTTGAAGCTTTGATCCTGAATCCGCGGTTGAAGTGGCTTTTACAGGCTCAGATGTTTCAGTTCGTCTGATCTGCATGATTTTAGATCCAGGACAGCCGGAGTGAGAGGTCATTGCCCGGTTTTTGGCAGCTATTTTTTTCTGTGCTTCTTTTACGGCTTCTTCATCATATGCAGGTGCTTCTCTCTCCTCAAATGAGATGGCTCCTGTAGGGCATTCAGGGAGACAATCTCCTAGTCCGTCGCAGAAATGTTCTCTCACCAATTCTGCTTTTCCGTCAATGATATCAATGGCGCCTTCGTGGCAGGCAGATGCACAGGCACCACAGCCGTTACATTTTTCTTTATCAATCTTTATAATCTTTCTTATCATTTTTAACCTCCGTCAATAGTATTTAGCGTTTGTTTATGCTAGAATTATAGTATTATAAATACAACTAGTATGTTTGATTTCCAACAGGGAGGAACTATTTTGCAAAAATATTTATCAATCCTAAGAAACAGTCCATTTTTTAAAGGTCTAACTGATAACGAGATATTATCCATATTGCATTGTGTAAACGCAACAACAATTTCTAAAAAGCGAGATTCTTATATTTTCAGAGCAGGTGATATTACCGAAGTAATGGGGATTGTGGTGTCCGGCTGTGTCCTCATTATTCAAGAAGACATCTGGGGACATCGGAATATTTTGTCAAAATGTCACGCAGGAGATTTTTTTGGTGAGCCGTATGCAGCAAGCCAGAGAGCTGTCTTAAATATCAGTGTGGTAGCAGATGAGGATTGTGAGATTATTCTATTAAATGTCAAAAGACTTCTGATTACCTGTCCAACTGCGTGTGAGCATCATCAGAAGCTGATCCGTAATCTGGTCAGTGTCCTGGCAAATAAGATACTGATTCTGAACGATAAGATCACACATGTTGGGAAGCGAACGACGAGAGATAAACTATTATCATATCTGTCGGCAGAATCTATCAGACATTCGTCGTTATCTTTTGATATTCCTTTTGATAGGCAGCAGCTGGCAGATTATCTTTGTATTGATCGTGCAGCAATGTCTACAGAGATATCAAAGTTACAAAAAGAGGGCTTTATAAAAACAAATAGAAATCATTTTGAATTAACTGTTTCTAATGATGAGGATTTTAGAACTTGAGGATTCAAAATGCAAAAAACTATGGTGTGACACAAAAAGAGATTGGCGCAGGGTCTACAGGAATCTGTACATTGCTTTGTGTTATGCTGAAGAATACAAAACACATTATCATGTATGAGAAAAACAAGAACGTATCCAATTTATTAATAAGTATTATCCCGATGCACTTAATGTTTCTATTACGCATAGGGCAGTCAAAATTTAGTGTTCGAATGATTTGAGAGATTAGAAGAAAATTAAGAAAGTATAGAAATGTTAAAAATAAATAGGGGCAGGTGATGCACTTGTTTATTATAGGAAATATGGTAAAATTAAAATATTGAGTAAAGCAAATTCTCTTATATAGAGCAGATAATGTTCATGTTTAAATAAAAATATAGCTTTACACGGTGTTAATGCTACATAAGAAGATATAATTAAGAAAAACGAAGGGCGAAATAATGAACAATATTAATATAGCACTTGCATATATTAATGGAACTGAGAATCCACTAAAAGTGTTTTGCAATTTGTTTATATATGTATTAAATAAAGCAGACAATCAAAAACTTAGAATTGATGAAGTTAAAGAAGCACTTACAAAAGAATTTGGACTTAAAGTACCTAATCATATTATCAAAGCGTGTGCTAGAGTTTTAAAAAATAATAATGAAGTACAAATATTGAATAGTGGTGAGGGATATAAATTTCTTAAATCTAATTTTGATATAAAGAAATTTAGTGATGAATTGCTACAAAGAAAAATTAGAGAAGAAAATCTGATAAATGATTTGCAAGAATATTTAACAGAAGTAGGGGTTGAATTAGAAATTGATGAAGCGAGAGAATGTTTTGTTGATTTTTTGATTTCTTCAAATTATGCATATAATCTATTTGAAAATGGTTCAGTCATGGACATGGGACTGAATGAAAAAAAGATTAGCAAAGAATGGTATATATCACAATATATTAAAAAGGTAGAAAAAGAGAAGAACAGCCAATTTTATTATATTCTTGATATTGTACAGGGACTGATGATATATGTAGGATTATGTCAGTTTTCTGATTATAATCAAGATAAGGAAGAAAAATTTCGAGGTACATCTTTTTATTTAGATACAAAAATGATGCTAAGATATCTTGGATATTCATGGCCTGAATTAGTTCAAGAAACAAGAGAATTGGTTGACTTAATTCGAAAAGAGTATCAGGGGAACATATGTATATTTCAACATACATATCAAGAAATTGCTAGTGCTTTATCCAATGAGATACATGCATTAGAATATGGAGATGAGGAAAATTATGAATTAGAATGCTTTAGAAAAATCAATTCTTATAAAAAAGACAGATTTAAGCTTGATCTGCAGAAATTGGAAAGAAAAATAACAGAAGAAGAGAAAATTGAAATTTCAGAGGATGAGGATGTAACTGTAGATAAAAACAAGCGGTATAATTTAAATTGTAGAAAACTATCTGATTATATACATGGGAGTTATCCAAAATGGAAAGCGAATACAGTCTATAATGATGTTAATTCTATTAATCAAATTAATATCAAAAGAAAAGTCAATTATAATATAAAATTTGGTGGAAAAAATAAATTACCTATTTTTGTTACGACAAATTATCCTCTAATTACTTGTTGTAAAAAATTTTTAAAGGATGAATATAAAAAAGAAGGAAGAGAATTTGTCTTTGATAATTTACCAATAATTGCAGACTCAGCCTTAATGTATCGCTTGTGGTTACCAAAAGCTTCACGAATTACAGATAATATGCCTGCATTATCGTTGGCTCGAATAGTGCATACAGCACAACAGGAAAATGAAATATTTTACACAAAATTTAGAAATGCAATAAAGGATTTTAAAGAATATGATGATATTACGTTAGATGATTTGTCGGAAACGTATAGTAGTAAACTTTTTGAAATTACAGCGAAAAATGCAGAAGGAAATTATGAAAACTTTACTGAGGAAATATTGGCACAATCACTAGAAGAATTTGTGACTATTCAGACGAGCAAAAAGGACAAAGAGATAGATGCTTTGAAATTACAAGTTCAAAACAAAAACAACGAAAATTTAGAGAAAAAGAAGAACTAATCAAAGCATATACTAAAATTTTTCTGAAAAATAGATCAATAGTATGTAAATGTTTGTGTTGGCTTTCGAGATATTGGTGGTTGTTATCAGCTGTGTTAATTGTTGGAATTACACAGATTTTGAATTATTTACCTACAGGGAAGAAAGATTCACCTATATACATATCATGGTTTTTTGGTGCTTTGCTTCTGAGTAAACCTTATGTTGTTAAAATTTTGGATAAAATAGTTAATAAAAAAGTAGATATAGTTACAAACTGCTTGAAAAAATGTGCTCAAAGAAGTCTTATTAATAGCTTTGAAAAAAAATCAGATGAAAATGAACGGAAGTATAGAGAGGATATTATTGAAGCAAGTTTTAAAATATTAAAAATTGAGTTATGATTTAATTAATAATAGAAAATAAACAGGAAAGGAGCCTTTCAGAAAAAACTTTTTGATTGGCTCCTTGTCGGTTATTCTGGATATGTATAAGTTGATCTTTGCAACAGGATATTTTCCCAATCTCGTTCATGGCGCATCACTCGGAGAATATGAATCTCTTTTGTTTCTTCCATTATAATATAAAAAATCAGTCACAAGAGAGGTAATCACAAAAGACCAGATGAGAAAGTTCCTGAAGTTTGTGCATGACGATGTGGTGTACTGCAAATACTATGAAGTGGTGTACATACTCTTTCATACAGGAATGCGAATATCGGAATTTTGTGGACTGACGCTGAAGGACATTGATCTTGAGAACAGAACTGTGAATATTGACTACCAGTTGCAGAGAACATCGGATATGCGGTACATCATAGAAACCACAAAGACAGATGCCGGAACAAGAGTACTGCTAATCACAGAGGATGTGGCACAGATGTTTCAGGCAATCATCGAGGACAGAAATGCAACGAAAGTGGAGAAATCCATAGACGGATATAGAGGATTCCTATTTTATGATGATAATGGAATGCCACTTGTGGCAATGCATTGGCAGCACCGATTCAATCATATGGTAGGCAGATACAATGACATTTACTGGGTGCAGATGCTAAATATCACGCCTCATGTATGCAGACACACTTATTGTTCGAATATGGCAAAATCGGGAATGAATCCAAAGACATTACAATACCTCATGGGGCATTGGGATATATCGGTCACAATGAATGTGTACACGCATATCGGATTCGATGATGCTGAGGAAGAATTGAAGCGGATGGAAGAGTTTAGGAAGGCACAGGAGGAGGTTGAGCAGAAGAAAGAGAAACCGATGTCGCAGAAGATGTTTAAGGTAGTTTGATATGGAAGATAGGAAACGCTCTGGCTTAGGCTGGGGCGTTTTTTGAGTGGAAAAAAAAGTGAAAATGACGATATAATAGATAAAGTAAATGAGTCTTTGATGGAGGAACAATTATGAAAATTAGAATACCCAATGTTGATGATAAAGAATGTTACATTGAAGATAAACAGTCAATTGTGTTATTAGGAGCTAATGGAGCTGGAAAAACTAGAATGAGTGTATGGATTGATGAGAATAATCCTGAATTAAATATACATAGAATCTCTGCACAAAAATCTCTTAATATGCCAGAATATGTGAGTCCAACTGAATTAAAGAAAGCAGAAGATAAATTTTTGTATGGAACTACAGATGATGATAGAGATTGGCTAAAAAGATATGGAAAGAAAAGTAGTAGATGGGGGAATGAGCCAGAAATTCATATGTTAGATGACTATCGGCACTTATGGAGTTACTTATGACAGAAAACTTTGAAAAAGTATTGAATATCGAGAGAAGCATAAAGATGGTGATCAGGAAGTTTGATAACGAAACAAAATTAGAAAAGATTAAGAAGATATGGGAAAAAGTAATAACACATAGAAAATTGAAAATATGTGCTGGTAAAATTGAAGTTGAGAGTATAGAGGGAATTTCAGAAACATACAACGGAAATTTGATGAGTGATGGTGAAAGAGCCATATTTCATTTTATTGCAGAGGTGGTTTCGGCAGAGGAAAATTCTTTAATTATTATAGATGAACCAGAGAATCATTTGCATAATTCAATATTAGAAAGGCTTTGGAATGAGATAGAGTCTGCGAGACAGGATTGTGTATATTTATATATAACACATAATTTGGATTTTGCGAGAACTAGAAATAATACACAGATTGTTTGGATAAAAAATATGATTGACAAACAGAAGTGGGATTATGCATTGTTAGATTCAAATGAGTTTTCAGATGATTTGTTACTTGAAATATTGGGCAATAGACAAGGGGTTTTATTTGTAGAAGGAACACAGGATAAAAGTATTGATAGAAAATTATATTCTAGACTATTTCCAAAGTATAGTATTATGCCATTAGAAGGATGTGCATCTGTTATACAAGCTACAAAAGCATACAACAAGTTACCGATGCTTCATTATAAGACAATAAAAGGTATTGTTGACAGGGATAGAAGAACGGAAGAAGAAATAGGCTCACTGCTAAAAGAAAAAATATATGTTCCATTAGTTTCAGAGATAGAAAACTTGTTCTTGATTCCCAAAGTTATTGAATTAGTTGCAAAAAAACAAAATATTGAAAATGTGGATGATTTATTGGAACAAACAAAAGCAAAAACAATTGAATTTTTGCAGGAACATTTAGAGGAGCAATCATTACTATTCGCAAAGAAAAGATGTCAAAATACGATTAATAATATTTGTAATCAACCAACAAGTACGATAGAAGAGTATAAAGCATCTTTAGATGGGGTGGTAGATATTGTGAATCCACAAGAAGAATATAATAAAGTGAGAGAAGAATTACAGAAAATTATTGATGACAAAGATTACCTTGCAGCCTTGAAGGTGATAAATAATAAAGGACTTTTACCATCTACTAATTTACCAAATGTGTTTGGTTGGAAAAAGCAATATTACATTGAATATGTAATAAGGCTGCTTGAGTCTAAAGATAGTGCTTCTGAGGAGTTGTGTGATATATTTAGAGAATATGTTCCTGTTGAAATATAAAAATTCTTAGTAGTAAATATCTCTCATTTTACTACCAACTTTACTACTAACAGCCCATCACAAACTTGCTCCATCTTGCCCTATTTTGCCAAGATGTCAGCTAATACAAAACATTTTACAAAACCCCGGAACCCCTCGGCAAAAACAGGGCATTCCGGGGCAAAACAAGGAGAAAATAAAATAATGATTAAAGTACTTTTTCATCTGCACGGCAGAAACTGTACTTTTGCCTGAAATGCATTAAAATCAAGGCTTTTGGGGAATGAGAATGGTATTTGTACCCCCATTGTACCCCTATTTTGCGCGAGTGTACCGCAACAACCTAAAAGCAAAGCTTTCGGGTTGGAATTTGTTAACCGGACTGTCCTCGATAAAAATGAATATGATTTGTGGTGAAAGAAGTTCCTGCGGGGAGGAGAGAAATGCTGGCAGGATGCTTTGGTGCAGAGTATAAAATAGTCACCTTGCACTCATAATATCCATATGCAAGATGCTTGCAAATAGATTGCTATATGAATATATTGCGTATGAATTGTTGGTACCTGAAACAGCTGCCGGACAATGGTTGCATTGTTCGGAACGATAGGAAATAGCAATACAAGTTGTAGGCAGGTGGCTACCCAGGAGCAGATGGACCGATTTTGAAAAACTCTGTATCAATTTTCTTTACAGATAAACTTTGTTCATAGATTTATGGTATAATCAGTTTAAGCGCTTGAATAAAGGAGATGGTTATACTATGAATCTGTTTTGCGAAGAGCTCCATAAACTGGAGGCGGAATTTAAACAATGCCGGAAGCTGCTGAACGCTATCGGGGATGAGAACCGTCATCACCTTATATGCGTCATGATGAATATGCCGATTGATGGCGACCTTGTATTGGAGATTGGTGAGCAGACGCATCATTCGGGTTGCCATTCCTTGATATGAAAAAGATCACAAGGGAGTCACTTAAGAAAGACGAAAAACCTTCAATACGGTGACAGAACACAAAACCACGGGCAATACAAAAACCCATATACAAAGATTTGAACTAATCAGGCCAGGACAGTTTTATTTTGATGCCTGCTACAACCCGTCCAAGACAGCATTCCTGAAAAATGCTGAGAAGAAGGGCTGCAAAATCCTGAATGGTCTTGGTATGTCCAGTTCCAGAGGCTGCTCAGATCGAATTATGGACCGGACAGAAGGCTCCACTGGATGTGATGCGAAAAGAATTAAAGGAGATTATCCGGGAAGAAAATGAGAAGGCACAGACGGAATGATTCTGTAATTCCGTCACTTCATGGGAGATAAATGTTATAGTGAATTTATAGTGAATAGAGAAACGCGATAGCGTAGTAAGCAATAATTTCAGATGATTCAGGTTTGATCAGAGAGGAGAAGAATATGAACAACTATTGTATGATCCAGAACTCCAAAACGTTTGCATTTTCCGCAGAGAATCCAACCGGTGTACGCGCAGGTGGTTCCCAGGGCGGTGACTGCACTAAGCTTCGTCCGACCGTGACGATTCCTGCAGGGGAAACCGTAACTCTGGTAGATGCTGCAGGACCGGGTGTGATCCAGCATATGTGGTTTACCGGATATGTAGGGCACCATTTTATCATCCGTATGTATTGGGATGATCAGGAATATCCGTCTGTGGAAGCTCCGCTCTCTGCATTCTTCGGATGTGCCTATGATGAAAATTTCGTGGACAGGGATGGCAAATATCCGGTGTTGAATTCTGCCATGATGCTGGTAGCTCCTGGTCGCGGCTATAACAGCTATTTTGAGATGCCGTTCCATAAGAGCGCTCGGATCACGATGGAAAACCGTGGTGACAAGGATGAAAATCTTTATTATATTATCACCGGAGCTTATCAGGAGATTCCGGCGGAGGCTGGTTATTTCCATGCCACCTATCGCCAAGAGCACCCGGTTCAGAAGGGTCGTACCTACACAATCGTTGACGGAATCGAAGGCAGGGGACAATTTGTTGGTGTGACTCTGGCAACTGGTATGAATGGCAACAATACCTGTTGGGTAGAAGGCGAAGCCCGCATGTATCTGGACGATGATCCGTATCCGTCTATCCACTATACCGGAACTGAAGACTACTTCGGCGGTTCCTATGGATTTGGAAATGACATCATCATCAAGAGCTATCAGACCTTCAGCGGCTTATATACCGGCATGTATGCAATCTATGGAGACAACTGGGAATTCTATAACGGACAGCAGAGATTCCTGCTGTATCATTTCCATATTGCAGACCCGATCCGTTTTGAGAATAAGTTTCGTATGACACTCGACAACATGGGCTGGACCGGACCGCGTTACGATGATTACACCAGTGTTGCTTATTGGTATCAGACCCTGCCGTCCGCACCGCTGATGCCACTGCCGACAGATGCAGAGATGTGTATGAGATAATAGAACTAGATTGGAGATGTCAGATAGATTGGTTTTAACCTTGCGACACGTCGCATCGGTTATATCGGACTGACATCAGAGATTTGCCGGAAAGGATAGAGGTATTATGTTACTGGAAGAGAAGTTTTTGGAATTTCATCGTTATGTCAGCAGCCACAATCTGCCGCTGGAAGCTATCAGTGTCGGAGATGAGAACAAGGTACTCTGTGAGATGCACTACGCAGCAAATGCACCGAGAAATATTTATTCACATACCAAGAGTTTTACGGTAACAGCAGTTGGACTCGCAATTGAAGAGGGAAAACTAAGCCTGGAAGATCATGTGGCGGAAGTGTTTAAAGATAAACTTCCTTCAAATCCGGATCCAAATCTGGAGAAGATTCAGTTGAAACATCTGCTCTGCATGTCCAGTGGCTTTGGTAAGGCACTTCTGATGAATGCGGACAGACGTCCGGGCGTCGGCGCACCGGATTATGAGAAATATATGATGGCACAGCCGGTTCCTGTGGAGCCAGGCAGTGCATTCTGCTATTCCTCTGCCGACAGTATTCTGGCTGCTCATATGGTAGAACGGGCCGTTGGCAAGCGGATGGGAGAGTATCTGTATGAGAAGGTATTCCAGCCCCTTGATATGGGATGGCCGCTCTGGGAGCATGATCCACAGGGACATCCGAATGGCGGCGGAGGTATGTATCTGACTTGTACCGAGATGATGAAACTGGGACAGCTCTATCTGGCTGAGGGTAACTGGAAGGGCGAGCAGATTATCAGCAGGGACTGGGTGCAGGAGGTGTCCACCCCGAAATTTACCTTCGAGCCATCTGCAGATCCCTGGCATGTAGATATGGCTATCAGTTCTGGATCAGTCCATATCCAGGATCCTATCGTGCTGATGGCGCATTCGGACAGATTACAACGATTCTCCCAGAGAAGGGATTGGTTGTTTCCATCCAATGTCCGGAGCGAGGTAATTTCGATCAGGTGAAACGTGCGCTGCATGAACATTTTCTGATGGAATTGTAAGAATAGACTTGCAACAATATGCTATAATTTGCCCAGAAACCGTACTTTTGGCTGCAAAGTAAAAATAGCAGAATATAAGAATAAATTACAATGGGGATGTGATAGAGGGAGAGGATCAGCTGGGCTGGTCCTTTTTCAGTGGAGTTAAACTTGTCTGAGTAATATGCTACAAACAAGTTTGTGGACTGAAAAAACCAAAATAAAAGTGCCGAAAAATACAAGACGCAAAACATTAAGCAAACGCAATAATTAAACGCAAAATATCGAATTGGTTTGACTTTTTACGTTTTACTGAGGTATAATTTGCGTAAGATGAGGAATAATATTGCGAATGACAGGAGCTGATATATATATGAAAACTTGTAAAGAAAAGGCTTTAGAGTGGAATGTTTCTCCACGTTCCGTAAATGATATGTGCAAAAAAGGAAGAATACAGGGTGCAATAAAAGAAAAAGGATCTTGGTTAATTCCAGACGACTCTCCAAAGCCAATGGATGGAAGAGTGTCTAATGGAAAATACATCAAGAAAAATATGGTTGCGAAAGCAGAAGTTAAATCATTACCAATCGGCATCTCTGACTATGTTCGTGCGCAAGAAGAATATTACTATGTCGACAAGACGTTATTAATCAAAGAATTCTTGGATAAAAAGCCATTGGTATCTTTGTTTACGAGACCAAGGAGATTCGGAAAGACCTTGAATATGGATATGCTCAGAGTGTTCTTTGAAATATCAGATAAGAATACAAGTAAGTATTTTGCCGATAAAAATATTTGGCAATGTGGAGAAGAGTATCGTTCACATCAAGGAAAATATCCAGTCATATTCTTAACTTTTAAGGATGTTAAATTTGATACTTGGGACGCAACAATAGATAAAATAAGGGGACTACTTCAAGAAGAGTATGGAAGACATCAAGAGCTACTAAATAGTGATAAGCTCTCACAATATGAGAAGGAGTATTTTACAAAGATTATTAGCGCTACAGCTAATGAAGTGGAGCTTACTTCTTCGCTAGAAAGACTATCGAAAATGCTTGCTTCACATTATGATAAGGCTCCAGTAATCATTATTGATGAATATGATACTCCGATTCAAGAGGGATACTCTAAGGATTTCTACGATGAAATTATTGGATTCATGAGAAATTTCTTTTCAGGAGCATTTAAGGATAATAAGAATTTATCCTATGGTTTCCTAACAGGAATTTTGCGTATTGCTCAGGAAAGTATCTTTAGTGGTCTAAATAATTTAACAGTGAACTCCTTAATGGATGAAGAATACGATAGCTTTTTTGGATTTACAGAATCTGAAGTGAAAGCAATGCTCAGTTACTATGGAGTATCAGATAAAGAGGAGGAACTTAAAGACTGGTACGATGGATATTTGTTTGGTAGCGAAGAAATATATAATCCATGGTCTGTAATCAACTATATTTCCAAGGGATGCCTTCCTCAAGCATATTGGGTAAATACAGGAAAAAATGAAATCCTTGATGATGTACTAAGAGTGGCTACAGATGATATTACAGAAAGATTATATGACCTTTTGCAAGGAGAAAGAGTAGTTGCAAGAATTGATCAAAATGTGGTGTATAGATCGCTTGCGGAGGATCCAGCAAATATTTATAGCTTATTGTTGGTTGCTGGCTATTTGAAAACTCCTAAAAAGGAACTGCAAGCAGATGGTTCATATTTATGTGAAGTATCAATTCCAAATAGAGAGATTGCAGCTGTATATAAGAGTGAAATCTTGTCACATTTCTTGCAAACTGGAGCAATTACAAGGACTACAGCAAATAAGATTGCAGAAAGTCTTTATGCCAATGATTACAAGAAGTTGCAGAGCGCTATTGGGGAATATATGGATAAATCAATTAGCTTCTTCGATGGTGGAGCTGAAGGATTTTATCATGGTTTGATGCTAGGATTAATAGCATTAATGGATAATCAGTATAAGATTAAATCGAACCGAGAATCTGGAGATGGCAGATTTGATGTTTCTTTAATTCCAAGAGAAAAAAGGTATCCTGGTATTATTTTGGAATTAAAGTGGAAAGAAAAATTAAGCGATGTTGAGCTTGAAAAATGGTCTAATGAAGCATTAAAGCAAATTGGTGAGTTGCGATACGATTCTGAAATGAAAGAGGATGGAATTACGGAAATCTTGAAGTTTGGAATTGCTTTTTCAGGGAAGAAAGTATGTGTAAGAACTGAGTAGAACAAGAATTTAGTGCAAAGGAGGCTATAGTATGTTTCCAACAATTAATAAAAAAGAAACAGGTGTTAATCTTCGAAGAATTATGGATATGAGAGGAGTAAAACCAAAAGATATTCAAGAATATTTAGGGTTTGGATGTGTGCAGAGTGTTTATCGATGGTTGGATGCCGCCATACATTTTGTACGAATGCGGCAAAGAGAGGAATATCTGTAGAAACATTGAAATATTTAATGGGACATACAGATATAAGTGTTACCTCAAATGTGTATACACACCTTAAGTTGGAAGATGCACAGAGAGAAATGGAGAGGCTTGAAAGGATAGAAAAAGAAATGAAAAAGTGTGCCAAGTAAGGAAATAAAGGACATGGGGAAAAAGTACTAATGAGTACGAATCGGGTTTATACCTAGATTTGTACTCATTTTACTTACCGAGATATGGTAAAATATGCGATTTTATGCTAGGATAGGTACACTAGGTTAGATGTCGTGAAAGTGTGATAAAACCTAGGAAAAATAAGGATATACAAGGAAAAACGAAGATATGCAAGATAAAATTAAAGTGCTCATGGTTTGTCACGGCAACATCTGCCGCAGCACCATGGCCCAAAGCATCTTCACCCATCTGGTCCACAGACAGCACCTCGATGCTGTTTTCGAGATAGATTCAGCTGCGACCAGCCGTGAGGAAATAGGCAATCCGCCGCACTACGGCACCAAAAACAAACTATACGAGGAGCATATTCCTCTTATTCCACACCGCGCGAGACAGATGACACGCGATGATTATTTGTACTATGACCTTCTGATTGGAATGGACACTGCAAATATCAGGAATATGACAAGGATTGCAGGTGGCAGTGACAGTCAGCAGAAGATATTTAAGATGCTGTCATTTGCTGATTACGGGACAAATCATAAGCTTACGGCAGCGCGCGATGTTGCAGATCCATGGTATACAGGTGATTTTGATGCGACCTTTGATGATGTAATCAGTGGATGCCGGGGCTTGTTAGAATACATAAAAGAGGTGTATAATCTATAGCCATAGCAATTAAAAGATAATAATAGCAGCGGTTACGGTGCTGAACACAGCTGCGATAATTAATTTCAGGAGGCACAAATGCAATTACAGAATGGAAGACCGACAGATACCACAGGCAGACTGGATAAAAGAAATTCGTACATACGATTTTTGGACAAACTGGGAATCGAATATCAGAGAATAGACCACGAGGCGGCATTTACGATGGAGGTTTGTGAGGAGATTGACAAGACACTCGGCGCAACAATCTGCAAGAATCTTTTTCTGTGCAACCGCCAGAAAACTGATTTTCACCTGCTAATGATACCGGGAGACAAGACCTTTAAGACAAAAGAGCTCTCGCATCAGATAGGCAGTGCGAGACTTTCGTTTGCAAGTCCGCAGGATATGGAAAAAATATCTGGATATCACACCGGGGCTCAGTCAGTGTGATGGGGACTGATGAAACGACCATGACAATGCGGTCAGACTTCTGGTGGATGAGGATGTGCTAAAAGGTGAGTGGGGTTGGATGTCATCCATGCATAAATACATCCAGCCTCAGGATAAAGACAAAGGACATGTTTGG